>OLHJ01000499.1_pt1 | contig 12375 bp, 11 predicted proteins | sample 1609491 | NCBI WGS metagenome assembly OLHJ01 (sample SAMN05416861, study PRJEB24817) | seawater metagenome | isolation source: Sea water | place: Canada:Atlantic | collected 2013-11
CTCAGGAGTCTCGTGGGCTCGGAGATGTGTATAAGAGACAGGGGGAAAGGACTTGGGAAAAGCGAAATGATTCGAGTAAAACAAAAAGGAGCAATTGGCGTTATAGGAAAAATAGGTGAAGAAGCCTTTAAATGGGCTGCTACTTTTGTTCTATTATTTTACTATTTAATTACTGGAAACCCTTCAAAAGGTACTGTTCTTTTAAAGTTCAGGTATTGGATATTTACAGGTTTATTTTTTGAAAAATAATAATGGGAGTCATATTTAGGCAATCTTTTAAATCATCTATATACTCTTATTTAGGAGCCATTATTGGCTTCGTAAATGTAGGTTTTTTGATGACGAGATTTCTTACTCCTGCTGAAATTGGTGTACGAATGCAAATCCAATCGTATGCTGTAATTATCAGTTCATTTCTTGCTTTCGGATTGCCATATACAGTAATACGTATGTTTCCTCATTTTAAAAATGAGAAGAATAAAAATTACGGTATTCTTACTTTAATTGGTTTAGCCGGAATTGTCAGCACTACCCTCTTCTTAATTATCTTTTATTTGGGAGCAGATTGGTTTTTGGCAGATGATTTGAAAAAATCAGCCCTATTTACCCAGTATTATCATCTCATTATAACTTTCACCATAGCCAATCTTTTGTTCATTTTATCTGATTCATATGCCACCGCTAACAAAGAATCTACCATTGGTGTTTTTGCTAAAGATATTGTGCTTCGGGTGTTTGTTTTCTTGCTACTTCTAAGTTTTATTTTTATTGAAAGCATTCATTTCAAAGAATTTATATACGGATTCACATTTTTGCAATGGATTCCTGCACTCTTGGTTTTATTTTTTCTTTACCACAAGGGGTACCTTTATTTTACGCGAAAAATTAGTTTTCCATCTCCTGCCATTAAAAAGGAATTTATTGCGGTAAACTCTTTTAGTTGGATCAATGTAATTTCTGGAGTGGCAATCGCCTCCATTGATTCCATCATGCTTTCTAAGTTTGAAGGCTCTGAATCTGTGGGTATTTACACCATTCTTTTCTTTTTTGCAGGCTTAATGCTTATCCCAAACAGGAGCTTATCCAAAATCACAAATTCTATAGTTGCCGAAAAATTCAAAGAAAAAAAACTTTCAGAAATTGCCTCCATTTTTAAAAAATCTTCACTCAATCCCTTTGTCGTAGGCCTCTTCCTTTTTGGTAATCTTATTATTATAGCTCCATTTGTATTTCAAATAATTCTAAAAAACGAATATGATTCCGGTTTTTGGGTCCTCATTTTTCTAGCCTGTGCAAACCTTATAAAAATGTCATCTGGAGTAAAGTTTGTTATTATTTCAAATTCCAAGTACTTCCGCTGGGTTACTGGATTTCAATTTCTATTTGTTTTCCTTTTAGTATTTACCAACCTTATTTTTATTCCACTTTATGGAGTTAACGGAGCCGCACTAGCCTCTTTAATATCCAGTTTTATTTTCCATTTTTCGGGCATTATTTTCTTAAAATTAAAAATGAATATGTGGCCCTTCACCCTTTCACATTTAAAGCTACTAGGATTATTCTTGTTAACTGCTGGGCTTCTTTTTATTGCACCCGACTTTGATTACCCTGTAATTGCATCGCTTATTAAATCTGCTCTTTTCTCTCTTCTTTTTATTGGGTTTGTTATTTACTCTGGCATTTCACCCGAAATGGATACTCAAATACAAAAAATTTTAGGTAAATTAAGAAACAAATAGGGCTTCGAATAATATGAAAAGCCAATTTTATAGCGGTTTTTAACTGTATATTTAGGAGCCGAAAAATTACCCTTTTCATTTCCGAAAAAATAGCCAAAACCTTACTTTTACCAACTTATCATAAATTTTACAAATCCAGTAATTAAAGGGGTTTGATAAAAAACGGCCATACATGAATAATATGCTGAATTTAATAGGTCGGACTGACCGATTATTTACCGAAGATCTGCAATCGCATCAGGAAGAATTGAGCCAAATTGTAGGTTCCTCACGCTTCCTAGTGTTAGGGGCTGCAGGATCTATTGGCCAAGCGGTTACCAAAGAAATTTTTAAGCGTCACCCCAAAAAGCTTCATGTAGTTGATTTGAGTGAAAATAACTTGGTAGAACTTGTACGAGATATTCGTAGTTCGTTTGGTTATATTAATGGTGACTTTCAAACCTTTGCATTAGATATTGGTTCGGAGGAATACGATGCTTTTTTTGAAGCCGATGGGGGGTATGATTACATCTTAAATCTTTCTGCTCTAAAACATGTACGTAGCGAAAAAGATCCTTACACCCTAATGCGAATGATAAACACGAATATTTTTAATACCGATAAAACGATGGCGCAGGCTATTGAAAAAGGAGTCAAAAAATACTTTTGTGTTTCTACCGATAAAGCTGCAAACCCTGCCAATATGATGGGTGCATCCAAAAGAATAATGGAAATGTTCATCAACAAACGTAGTAATGACATTCAGGTATCGATGGCTCGGTTTGCCAACGTTGCCTTTTCAGATGGTTCATTACTTCATGGCTTCAACAAACGAATTGAAAAGAAACAACCCATAGTTGCTCCCAATGATATTAAACGGTATTTCGTTATCCCGGAAGAATCGGGAGAATTGTGTTTAATGTCATGCGTTTTTGGTGAAAATAGAGATATTTTCTTTCCCAAACTTAGTGAAAATCTGCACCTTATCAAATTTTCAGACATTGCTACTAGGTACTTGGAAGATAGAGATATGAAGCCTCATTTATGTAAAACAGAAGAGGAAGCACGTGAATTTGCCAAATCCCTCCCTCACGGAAACACATGGCCATGTTTATTTACCCCAAGTAACACCACGGGAGAAAAGGATTTTGAAGAATTTTTTACGGAAAAGGAAACCATCGATAATGAAAGTTTTGTTAATCTAGGAGTGATTAAACAAGACTTAAATTTTGATGAAGCCAAACTAGAAACATTTCAAAAAACTATTGATCAAATAAAAACGGTAAGCCCATGGAATAGAGCGGAATTTGTTAAACTGTTCCATTATATGATTCCAGGTTTTGGACATAAGGAAACCGGGAAGTTTTTAGATAGTAAAATGTAATAGCACATGACAAATTTCAAAAATTTTACAGATTTTGTACGCCAAACCTATCAGGTCCCATCCGCATTTATTCCGCTGCACCCACCTTATTTTAATGGAAATGAAAAGAAGTATTTAAATGAATGCATCGACTCTACATTTGTTTCTAGTGTCGGCAAATTTGTAAATCAATTTGAGCAAATGGTAGCTGAGTTTACCGGAGCCAAATTTGCCATTGCCGCTTCAAATGGTACGGCAGCATTACATATGGCTTTAATTTTAGCCGATGTTCAACCTAAGGACGAAGTGCTTTCTCAAGCATTAACTTTTGTTGCTACCGCAAACGCCATCTCATATGCCAATGCCACTCCTGTTTTTATAGATGTGGATAAAGATACCATGGGAATGTCGCCAATGGCATTAACGGAATTTTTACAAAATAATACGGTATTCGAAACCCATCCAGTAACTGGAAAAAAACAACCTAAGAATAAAATCACGGGTAATTATATTACTACTTGTGTGCCTATGCACACCTTTGGGCATCCTTTACGGATTGATCAAATAAAAAACATTTGTGATGAATACAACATTACCTTGGTGGAGGACGCGGCTGAAAGCTTGGGAAGCTACTACCAAGGTAAACATACGGGTACTTTTGGAGAAATTGGCACGCTAAGTTTCAACGGAAATAAAACAATAACTACCGGTGGTGGTGGAATGCTAATTACCAATAACGAAGAATTAGCAAAAAGAGCCAAACATTTAACAACTACGGCCAAGGTTCCACATAGATGGAACTACATTCATGATCACATTGGCTACAATTACAGATTAACCAATTTGGCGGCAGCCCTGGGCGTGGCTCAAATGGAGCAGTTAAATCATATTCTGAAAAGGAAAAAGCTATTGGCCAAGGGTTATCAAGATTTTTTTTCATCTGAAAAAATGGAATTTGTTTCTCAAAAACCAAATTCGGAAGCTAACTTTTGGTTAAATGCTGTAATTTGTGAGAATAAAACAGAGCAGCAAGAATTTTTAGAATTCACCAACAACCAAGATGTAATGACACGTCCAATATGGGAGTTAATGAATCGTTTGGAGATGTTTAAAAATGCTCCTAAGGGAGATTTAAGTAACTCTGAATGGCTGGCTGATCGAGTAGTAAACATTCCAAGCGGAGTAATGTAAATTACATGAATAAAAACGAAATTATTTTAGTTGGGGGCGGAGGCCATTGCAAATCCTGCGTTGATGTGATTGAATCGGAAGGAAAATATCAGATTAAGGGTATTATTGACTTACCTCACCTTTTGGGCACCAATACCTTAGGTTACCCCATAATTGGAAATGATGATGACCTACCCGCGTTTATTGAAAAAGGCTATTCATTTTTGATTACCATGGGGCATCTTGGTCATGCAACTAGAAGAAACCAATTGTTTGATTCCATTGCATCCATGGGTGCTTTAATGCCTTCGATAATTTCCTCGAGTGCAACGGTTTCAAATCATTCAAGTATTGGAAATGGGACCATCATTATGCATAATGCTCTAGTTAATGCTGGCGTCAAAATTGCCGCAAATTGCATCATAAATTCAGGGGCTATTATTGAACATGATGTTTGCGTAGAACAGCATTCTCACATTTCAACCGGAGCCATTTTAAACGGAGATGTGCATGTGAGGTCCGAGTCGCTTATTGGTAGCGGAGCAACCGTAAAAAATGGTATTTCCATCGCTAAAAGCAGCCTTATTGGAATGGGTGCGGTGGTAGTAAAAAACATTGAAAACTCTGGGACCTACATAGGAAATCCCGCGAGAAAAATATAGTTAATGAATTCGAGAACATACATAATTGCAGAAGCTGGAGTTAATCATAATGGCAGTTTAGAAATTGCGAAACAACTCATTGATGTAGCTGTTAAGGCAGGTGCGGATGCGGTGAAATTTCAAACTTTTAAAACGGAAAACCTAGTTTCGGTAAACGCCCAAAAAGCAGCGTACCAGAAAGAAACCACTGATACCGAAGAGTCTCAATTTGAGATGATTAAAAAACTGGAGTTGGATGAAGGTGCGCATACAGAACTAATAGATTATTGCAAAGAAAAGAGTATCACTTTTCTTTCCACTCCCTTTGACCATGACAGCATTCGTTTACTAGATCAGTTAGGTTTGCAAATTTTCAAGATTCCAAGTGGAGAAATCACCAACCTTCCCTACTTAGAGGAAATTGGAAAGCTAAAAAAGCAAATTGTATTGTCTACTGGAATGTCTACGATGGACGAAGTAGAAGCAGCATTAAATATTTTAATAGCAACAGGTACTCTCAAGGATAACATTACCGTTTTGCATGCCAACACACAATACCCTACTCCCATTGAAGATGTTAATCTAATTGCCATGGTTTCCATAGGTAGAACATTTGATGTGAAATATGGATATTCTGATCATACCCTTGGAATTGAGGTTCCCACCGCTGCAGTAGCTATGGGTGCATCTGTTATAGAAAAACATTTCACTTTAGACAAAACCATGGAAGGCCCCGATCATAAAGCTTCTTTAGAACCCCATGAATTAAAAGCAATGGTAAGTGCCATTAGAAATATAGAACGGGCACTTGGTAATGGCATTAAAGAAGTTTCCAATTCTGAAAGACCCAATATTGCAGTAGCAAGAAAAAGTATTATTGCCAACCAATCCATAAAAAAAGGAGAAATTTTTACCTCAGAAAACTTGGCTATAAAAAGACCTGGTACAGGAATTTCTCCGATGAAATGGAAAGAGGTAATTGGTACAGTGGCTCAGAAAGATTATTCACCTGAGGATTTAATTGAATAGGTTTCCATTTATGAGGATAGGAGTTCTTACCAGTTCACGAGCCGATTTTGGCATTTATCAGCCGCTTCTTTCGGAGTTAAAGAAACGAAACGTTGATTTGCATATTCTGGCTTTCGGAATGCACGTAATGGACCAATATGGTAAAACCGTCAACCAGATCAAAGAAGGAAACTACGGTCATATGCATGAATTGAGTTCTTTACTCAAAGACGATTCCGCCATAGGAATCAATCAATCGTATGCTAATGTAATTAGTTCTTTTGGGGAGTTTTGGAAAGAACATTCCTTTGATAGAGTAATTGCTTTAGGCGATCGTTTTGAAATGAGCGCTGCCGTGCAGTCTACCATTCCCTTTGAAATAACCGTCTGTCACATTCATGGTGGAGAAGAAACTCTAGGTGCCACAGATAACATTTATCGGCACCAAATCACTTTAGCTGCTACGATGCATTTTGCAGCAGCAGAGGTGTTTTCGGATAAAATTAAATCTTTAAAACCTGAAGACGCATCGAAAACATTTAATGTTGGGGCACTAAGTCTAGATAATCTTAATTCACTTGAATTACCCGCATGGAAAGTTGTTTGCGAAAAGTTTAAAATCCCCTCGAAACCATTTATTTTGATAACCGTGCATCCTGAAACGGTCGGTCTAGAAAACAATAAAACACATATTACAGAATTCATAAATGCCGCTAAACAGCTAATGCATAAATGGCATTTAGTCATTACCATGCCAAATGCTGATGCTAGCGGGTTACTGTATAGAAATGCATTTATAGCATTAAAAAAGGAGTTTCCAAATCAAGTATCAATTATTGAAACCTTTGGGAAACTAAACTATTTTTCGGCTATGAAAAATGCGCATTTTCTATTAGGAAATACTTCTAGTGGAATAATTGAAGCCGCCTCATTTGGAAAATTTGTCATTAACATTGGAGATCGCCAAAAAGGGCGTTTGCGTAGTGAGAATGTTTTCGACATAAATTATAACTCCCAGGCCATTATAGAATCAGCTTCGGAAATTAATACCCAGCCTATATTTGAGGGTATTAATGTTTACCACAAACAAAATACAGCAGTAGCTATTGCTGAAAAACTATTGGATGAGAAATTATAAGGAACATTTAATATCGGTTAACGCCACCATCAAAGAGGCTTTAACATTATTACAAAATTTAGCAGTTGATGCTATTCTATTTGCCGTAGACCATGAGTCGCGCTTAGTGGGTAGCTTAACCGATGGTGATGTAAGACGTGGTTTGTTGAAAGGACTGGGGCTAGACGATATAGTTTCTGAGTTTATACAAACGCAACCTAAATTTATTAGAAAGGGCGACTATAATATGGAGGAAATTATTGCCATGCGCGAGAATAACTTCATGGTCATTCCGGTAATAAATTCTGTAAATGAAATTATTAACGTTCTGAATTTCCGTCTTCAGAAATCTTACTTACCCATTGACGCAGTGATTATGGCTGGAGGCCTGGGTTCTCGTTTAAAACCTTTAACCGATAATACGCCTAAACCTCTTTTGAAAATTGGAGAAAAAGCAATCATAGACCACAATGTAGATCGTTTACGCAAATTTGGAGTAGATGACTATTGGATTTCTGTTCGATACCTTGGAGAACAGTTGGAAGAACATTTTCAAGACGGGACCTCCAGAAATATTAACGTAGAATATGTATGGGAAGACACTCCTTTAGGTACTATTGGTGCGGTAGGAAAAATTGAGAATTTTAATCATGACTATATTTTAGTTACCAACTCCGATATTCTTACCACTCTAAATTATGAGGACTTCTTCTTAGATTTTATTGCACAAGATGCGGATATGGCGGTTATCACTATTCCTTATCAGGTAAATATTCCTTATGCAGTTATGGAAACGGATAATAATCATGTGATTTCGTTTAAAGAAAAACCAACCTATACCTATTTTTCAAATGGAGGAATTTACCTCATGAAAAAATCTGTACTGGATAAAATCCCTCAAGGAGATCATTATAATAGTACCGACTTAATGGAACAAGTAATTGCTGATGGAGGTAAACTTATTTCCTTCCCTATTAGGGATTACTGGTTAGATATTGGAAAACATGAGGACTTTAATCAAGCGCAAGTGGATATAAAAAATTTAAAGTTATAATGAACATTTTAATTACCATTTGCGCCCGCGGAGGATCCAAAGGAATTCCAGGAAAGAACGTAAAACTCTTAGATGGCCATCCCGTTATTGGTTATACCATTAAAGTAGCACAAAAATTCGCAAAAAAGTATGACGCATTTATAGGGCTCAGCACTGATTCGGATGAAATTAGAACGGTTGCCGAAAAATTAGGTGTTTCTACCACTTACCATAGACCAGCAGAACTAGCTAATGATAGTGCCGGAAAAATGGGGGCTATTCAACACCTAAAAGAATATGAGGAAAATAGACAAAACCTCACTTTTGACTATGTGATGGACTTAGATGTTTCTGCCCCAATGCGTACATTTTGGGATTTAGAACAGGCATTTGAAATGTTGCAAAACAAACCCGGAGCCTATAACATCTTCTCTGCAAATGCCGCAGCTAGAAATCCCTATTTCAATATGGTAGAAGATGCAGAGAACGGATATGTGAAATTGGTGAAAGATGCAGGTGAAATTTTATCTCGACAAAAGGCGCCTAAAGTGTATGACATGAATGCCTCCTTTTACATTTTTAGAAAGTCCTTTTTTGACGACCAATGTAAAACCAGTACTACCTCAAAAAGCTTGGTTTTTGAAATGTCTCATCTATGCTTTGACTTAGATGAACCTATTGACTTTCTATTTATGGAATATTTGTTTTCCAATAAATTATTAGATTTCGAAATATGAGAATCTTAATAATTGGTTTAGGAAGCATTGCTAAAAAGCACATGGATGCAATTAATGCGTTAAGTCAAGAGGTGTCTTTTTTAGCCTTAAGATCCAGTAAAGAAGCTAAAAAAGTTGAAAACGTCACCAACATTTATTCTTTAAATGAAGTAAAAGAAACCATCGACTTTTGCATTATAAGTAACCCGACACATTTACATTATGATGCCATCAATAACGCCATTGATTTAAATGTTCCTATGTTCATTGAAAAGCCAAGTTTAATGAATTTAAAAGGTGCCAATGATTTATTGGAGAAGATTAAGTCCCAAAACATTTTAACGCATGTTGCGTTTAATTTACGCTTCCATCCAGTATTAAATTTCCTAAAAAAACATGTAAATCCTGAAGAAGTTTTTGAAGCAAACATTTATTGCGGCTCATATTTACCTGACTGGCGTCCAAATGTAGATTACAGAAAAGTGTATAGTGCTAATAAAAAAATGGGTGGAGGGGTGCATTTAGACTTAATTCATGAAATAGATTATGCCACATGGCTATTTGGATATCCAGAACAAACGCAATCTGTAAAGACCAATATTTCAAATTTAGAAATTGACAGTATCGATTATGCCCACTACCAAATGATGTATCCTAACAAGGTGGTTTCCATTACGCTCAACTACTATAGAAAAACGCCCAAACGCTGTTTAGAATTAGTCACTACCCAAGGAGTCATCTTTGCGAATCTTTTATCTCAAAAGGTATGGAATGAACAGGAAGAAATAATTTTTGAGTCAAATTCAACTATACTTGACACCTACCACAAGCAAATGAAATATTTCTTAGGATTGCTATCATCTCAAGAACCTTCCTTTAGTACCTTTGAGAATTCTTTAGAGAATTTGAAAATTTGTTTAAAATGAAACAACTCGAAAACAAGGTAATTTTAGTTACGGGAGGCAGCGGACTGATTGGTAAATCAATTGTGGAGGATATTCAAAACCATGGAGGGATTGCACTTAACTTAGATATCAATATTGCTAAAGACGCAAGCTTAGATACGCATCAAATATACTGTGATATAACTGATTCTAAAGCTATTGAATCCTGTTTTAAAAAAATTCATTCTCATTTTGGAAGGATTGATGGCTTGGTGAATAACGCGTATCCCAGAACGAAAGATTGGGGGAATAAATTTGAAGATGTTACTCCCGAATCATGGGCCAAAAATGTTGAAATGCAACTAAATCCCACTTTCTTTTTAATACAAGAAGTGGTAAAATATATGGTTCCAAATCGCAGGGGGGCTATTGTTAATATAGCGTCTATCTATGGGGTCGTTGGAAATGACTTCACCGTATATGACGGAACCAATATGACCTCACCTGCCGCCTACTCGGCAATTAAGGGCGGCATCATTAACTTCACTAAGTACATGGCCTCTTATTTGGGTAAAGACAATGTACGGGTTAACTGTGTATCTCCAGGTGGAATATTTGATAATCAAAACCCAATATTCGTTGCCAACTTTGAACACCAAGTGCCCCTGAGTAGACTAGGCCAACCAGAAGATATATCTCCTGCGGTAAGCTTTTTACTTTCTGATGGAGCCGGTTATATTACCGGACACAACTTACTAGTAGATGGTGGGTGGACCGCTGTTTAAGTCGTGTTGAAATTCTTGAGAAAGTGTTTACTTAAACTCAAACAACGGAAGCATTGGGTATAGTTTCGATTCTGAATTGCCGATATATAATTGCACCCCTTTAGTCAGTAACTCCTTATTAAACTGTTCTACATAAACATCTATTGGTAGACATCCATATTGAGCGGTTATTTTTTTGGAAACGGTAGCATGCATAGACTCCTTCGTTAGGTTATTCTTTTTTCTAATTTCCTTTTCGTAAACGGGTAAAAACTCCTTAGCTCGTTTACTTGCATTATCATGCTCAAAAAAATACCCCGAATTATTTAAATCGATACCCAGTAACACCATTTTTTTGTAACCCATTCTATATCCCATTCCTAACAAATAAGACAAACTTGCGGAGTAATGAATTAACCCATTTAAATCCTTTGGTTTCGATTTAAACCACCGGCTTATCAGCCTTTTCATTACCCTGAAATTGGTAGTAAAAGGCATATAGGGATCATTATAGTAAATATTATCTTTAGGAAAAACCAAGCTTGAATAATCCTCGTTTGCAGATAACATATGCGGATACTGAATAAAAACAGGCGTGTTTTTATAATCCTGACTTCTAGCATTTAAATGTCCGATTCGAATCTTAGCAACGGTAGGATTCTTTGATGTTTCGATACAGTAATACGTAGGAACAAAATCATGCAAGGGCCACCCATTAAATCCTAAACTATCATGCTTTTTAACTTCTTCCCAGTTTTCGACACTAAGATTCATCACAGATGTACCACTACCTAAAATAAATAGGGTATCAGAAGTCTTTAAAGAGTCTAAATCAAAGTCTCCGATAGGTTTCAATCCATCACGGAGCATTTTTTTTCTAAGCCTTTTAGTTAAAAATACGTCATACGTGACATATAACCCCGTATTGTAAATGATAGATTTTAATCTATTCTTTAATTCCATGCTCTGTAATTCTTCTTTTCTGTAGACACAAATGTAATCTCTAACCCACAAATAAATCATGGTTTTAGAGCATTAAAATAATAATTCAAATGGGTATTAATTTTAATTTTCACTAACGCTTATTTGGTTAAAAACAACTAAAATTGCCAAACAGATAAAATACACGATTTCAGGATAGATTTTCACAAAAATTTGAACTAACACATGAACTTTTCGGTAAAAAGCAAAATATTAGTTTCGGGCCTACCAAGGTCTGGCTCCACCCTACTAGGTAATATTCTAGGTTCAGGTAAAAATGTGGAATACTTTTTTGAACCCCCACTTAGTTCAGCTATGTTTAATGTAATTGATCAAATGGATGAGAAAATTTTCCGCATATTTTTTGACAATTACATGCAAAACGAATTGCTGTCACCTGCGCTTGCAGGAAGAGGATTAAACTTCAATTCTAACGATGACAGCTATATCTATAACTATAAAACCAAAGAAGAGATTGAAGCTCGTATGTCTAAATCATGGCGAGCAAGTGAGTTAAGAGACCTTACTATAAACCATAGTATTGCCTTTAAAACCCCTGGAGTTTCTAGTCAGTTAATTCAACTAATGAAATATTACCCAGAATGGAATTTAGTGATCATATTTAGAAAATATGAAGACATATTAAAATCTATTTTAGTAAAAGGATGGTTTGATGATGAAAACCCAAATCTCATCACACCTTTTAAACAATTTGGGAACTCATTAGTACCTCTTTCTATTTCTGATGCATGGAACCAGGAGTGGGCGGAATTAACACCCACAGAAAGATCTATGATTTACATGAATGAACAGTTTTCAGCACTAAAACTTTTGAACAATTACATCCGTGTGGATTACGAAAAATTAATTAAAACCCCTACCCAAGTAATTCACCACTTGTTTGATGGTTTAGCGGTGAATACAACATCTAAAACTCAGGAATTGATTGAAAAAATTTATGTTAATCCTAATTCCAATAT
>OLHJ01000502.1_pt1 | contig 12339 bp, 7 predicted proteins | sample 1609491 | NCBI WGS metagenome assembly OLHJ01 (sample SAMN05416861, study PRJEB24817) | seawater metagenome | isolation source: Sea water | place: Canada:Atlantic | collected 2013-11
CTACACAGAGTAGATCGTCGGCAGCGTCAGATGTGTATAAGAGACAGGTATCCAAGCAGCGACGTTGTCGCGCACGAGCGTCGCTACGAAATCGTCTGCGCCGAGTGTCGTCATCATGTCGCCCATCGCCCACGCGAGCAGCAGCATAATAGCGATTTGCATCATGCGGCTCATGCCATCCAAATAAACTTGTAGACTACGCAGCGGCGATTGGGCGCGATTCAACGCCATCAGTGCGACAAGCGTGAGTGCAGCGAGAAGATAAGCGGTTGCTAGCCCTGCCCGAAAATCCGACCCGCTCACTCGCCCAAACGGAAAGCCGAGCGGCCCCAGCACCCAAAAAAGCGTGACGCCTAACACCACCAACGGCAGCCAAACAAACGAAGGCCGAGCATTGGCGAGTGTTACTTGTTCGAGCGCAGAGTCGTTCGGTTGTTGCAGAGGGTTGCCTGCGCGCGCTGCGTCTTCGGCGCGCCGCATTGGGCCAAATTCGATGCCAACTATTGCCAACAGCGGCACGGCAGCTAAGGCGAGCCACGCGTAAAGCTGAAACGGCAGCGCCGAGAGAAGCAGGGCGTAATCGCTCGCATCGACACCAAGCGACTCGATCTGCTGATTCAGCAGCCCCATGATGTAAACGCCCCAGCCGATGAAAGGCACTAGAATCGCGACCGGCGAGGCGGTCGAGTCGATGATGTAAGCGAGCTTTGCGCGCGAGACACGCAGGCTGTCGGCGAGCGGCCGGAAAGTCGGCCCAATAATGAGAGGCGTGCCGAGGTCTGAGAAGAAAATAAGAATGCCGCCAAGCCAGGCCGCTACCTGCAGCCGCGCGCGGGTTGTAATGAAACGCATCACGCGCGCCGCAAACGCAGCACCGCCGCCGGATTTTTCCATGAGCGCAACAAAGCCACCAATAAAAGCGAGCAGCACCAGAACGCCTGCGTTGTAGCTGTCGGTGACCTGCGGCACCAAATAATCGCGCACCATTAACGTAAGCGCAGCGATAGGAGAAAACCCTTCGACGAGAAGTACGCCGGTAAAAAGCCCAATGAACAGGCCAAGGATGACATTGCGCGAGGCGATAGACAGCACGAGGGCGAGGGCAACGGGGAGCAGACTGATGATACCAAGGTCGCTCAGGGTCTCGGGGGGCATGGGCGGAATCCATTCTTTTTAAAGGCAAGGTGCCACTTTAGCACAGCAGATTGCCTCAGAATTAGCCGGAAATGGGCTCTTAGTGTATAATTCGCGCCTTACGTAGAAAAAATTAACGACAACCGATAACGGAAGTACGATGGCAAATAAATCAAAGAAAGAAGCAGCAACGAGTAACCGCGAAGACCTAACTTCACACATAGACGCGTTTCTTAAAGGTGGCGGCAAGGTTCAACAGATTCCCTCAGGCGTAAGCGGCCAGACTACGACAAGCGGGCCACGCCAAATCGTGTTAAGCCACAAGACTAGCTAAAGCGGCAATACTCCGTTTATACGCTACGCCCGCGACCGACGCTGACCCTTGCTCTTCGGCGCCGCCCTGCCCGATCAATCACTCGGCAGCGAAATACCTAGTTCACTCTATCTGATGCTGGCTACTCCCTCGGTGCACGTCCATGTCTAAGCTCCTCTTTAAGCTGCGCAACGTGCCCGACGACGAGGCGCTAGAGGTCAGAGAACTGCTCGAACTCAATGACATCGACTACTTTGAGACAACCCCCGGCAACTGGGGTATCTCGATGCCAGGCTTGTGGCTTCACGACGCCGACGATTTTCCTCGCGCCCGCGCCCTTTTAGACGATTACCAAGCCGATCGGGCGCAGCGCGAACGCAGCCGCTTTGACGAACTCCGCGCGTCGGGTGATGCGCCCACGCTCTGGCAGCTCTTGCGCGCAAAACCCCTAGTGGTCAGCATCCAGCTAGTTGTCATCGCGCTACTCGCCTACCTTTCTCTTCGCCTTTTCCCGGGACTGTAGTTTCAAACTAGTAAGCAAAAATACCTGCTTTACACCTCGGCTAAGCTGCGCTATAAAACGATCAGGTTCTTAGTCAGTGACTCTTTCGGGGGGAGCTTGCTGACTTTCGTCTCTACCCTGTAAAGAGAAAAAGGAGGTGATCCCATCAATAGTCAATCACAGAAGGGAGCCTTTAATCAGGCTTGCTAGCTTAGCTTTACTAACATCGGCAAGACACTTTGTGGCGAGTTGATGTGAGTTTGGCGAAGGCCAGACAGTCGGTTGAAGAGAGTCTTCCCTGAGAAAGAAGAGTCTTTGCTCCCGCCAAAAAAACGAATCTCGCTATCGCCTCGTGCGGTAGCGGGATTTTTTTATACGCTAATTCTTTCTCCCTTTTCTAGTCCGGCGAGAGTCGGCTGCCGTTGTAATAACAAATGCATCTTGCCCTCGCAAACAGAGAAGATCAGACCATGGAAGAACAACCACACAGCACGCTAAATCAGCTCGATTCGACAGACCAATCCGGCCCTCTTGGCTCTCTCAACTCTCTAGGCCAACGTCGCGCCCAGGCCGGGCTGCGCAACCTCTTCGTCGCAGACGCGCTTGCGATGCCGGTTCACTGGTACTACAACCCGATGGATATCGAGCGGCAATTTCCCGGCGGCATAAGCCAGTTCGAGGCGGCACCTGAGTTTCATCCATCGTCGATTATGTCGCTGCATTCGACGAGCCAAGGCGGGCGCAGCTCTGCCGCTCGCGGCAATAGCCATGGCAAACCGCGTAAAATAGTAGGCGAGGTTATCCTCAAAGGACGCGAAAAGTTTTGGGGAGTAGCGAACACTCACTATCATCATGGAATGCAAGCGGGCTCGAATACACTTAACGCGCACTGCACTCGCGCCCTGCTGCGGACGCTTGCGATTCGCCAGGGCAACTACGATCGCGATGCTTTCCTCGATGCCTATATCGAGCTCATGACAGCCGAGCCCGCGCTGCATCCCGACACCTATGCCGAGTCGTATCATCGCGGGTTTTTTGCCAACCTCGAGGCCGGCAACGCACCGCATCGCTGCGCCGCGGTGACCCATGACACTCCCTCTATTGGCGGGCTTGTTTCGATAGCCGCGATCTACCTCGCTGGGCGTCTTGCCGGACAGTCAGTCGACACCCTGCAACAACAGTGTGTCGACCATCTTTACCTGACACATCCCGACGAAGTGTTGGCAGGCGTGTGTGTTCACTACACGGCGCTCCTTGAGGCATTGCTCACCCGAGACGACTCGACGTCTGTGCGCGAACTCTTGGTCACCACGAGCAGGCTTAGCGCGAATTTCCGCGTCGCCGAGCTCGCCGCCAAGGCCAAAGACGACCGCGAGGTAATCGGCGGCCTCTTCTCATCGGCCTGCTATATCGATGGCGCATGGCCTGGCCTGCTCTACCTCGCCTACAAATATGTAGACCAGCCCGAGGTCGCACTACTCGCCAACGCTAATCTTGGCGGCGATAATTGCCATCGCGGCGCGGTGCTCGGCATATTGCTGGGTGTTGCTAGCGCGGTGAGTGTCGATACCCTATATAATGCATTGCTCGATCGGGAACAGATCGATTTGGAGATCGACGCCGCGTTAGGAATAGAATGACTTAGCACTTGAGCGTCTACCCTCGAGCGCTGGCTAAAACCTGTCGCAATGCAGAGGGGATTCGCGGCCTCGATGCATAGCATGCTTAGTTCAACTCGATGCATAGCATGCCTAGCTTAAACGCCTGCTTAACTTAAAAGGAACCTAGGTAAGAATGAAGATCCCTGCCCGCCTGCTTCCCCTTCTCGAAGAAGGGCTCATCGATGAGGTGCTAAGCCGCCTGATGAGCGGCAAAGAGGCCGATGTCTTTGTTGTGCGCTGTGGCGACGATGTGCGCTGCGCAAAGGTCTATAAAGAAGCCGCCAAGCGGAGCTTTAAACAGGCAGTCCTCTATCAAGAAGGGCGTAAATCCCGTAGCAGCCGTCGCTCGCGGGCGATGGAAAAAGGTTCTAAGTTCGGCCGCGCGCAGCAAGAAGAGACTTGGCATAACGCCGAGGTCGACGCGCTCAGAAAGCTAGCCGCTGCCGGTGTTCGTGTCCCGACGCCTTATGCCTGTGTCGACGGCGTTTTGCTTATGGAACTGGTTACCGATGGCGAAGGTGATGTGGCTCCTCGCCTCAGCGAGGTTGTTCTCACCCGCGAGCAGGCTATCGAAGACCACAACGCGTTAATCGGCTATGTAGTAAAAATGCTCTGTGCTGGCATCGTGCATGGCGACCTTTCAGAGTTCAATATTTTGGTCGACGACTACGGTCCGGTAATTATCGACCTGCCTCAGGCTGTCGATGCCGCGGCCAATAACAACGCCGAGTCTATGCTGCTGCGAGACGTGAATAAACTTCGCGACTACTATTCCGAATTCGCCCCCGAATTGGCGACCACAGAGTATGCAAAAGAGATGTGGGCGCTTTTCGAAAGTGGCGATTTAAAGCCCAACACCGTGTTAACCGGCGAGTTCGAAGACGATGGCGAGACTGCCGATGTCGACGCCGTCATGCGTGAAATAGCCGAGGCGATTAAAGAAGAGCAAGAGCGACTTGCACGTATCGCCGACGCCGAGTCGGACGTTACTTAAGCGTTGCTTTACCTGCCCCAAGATAACTGCGCAGCCGTGGTGGGAAGTTTTTCTGCACCAGCGCCTGCTGCAATGCCCACTGCCTCTCTGGCGCAACCTCACGTAAAAATTTCACCTCGCCACTCTCGACCACGGCGATGGGAATACCGTCTTCGAATAACACGCGGTTGTTGAGCAGCTTGGCTAGCTTACGCCTTGGCAGTATCAGATTAAGCAGATTCAGCGGATCGCTCGCCGCTAGACTGTGGTAGCGAGGCTTTGCTGCCGCAACCTCCTTCGCCATGCTGCGCAAGCCATCGACCGCTTCTTGGAAAGCGAACTGCTCCCCGCCCACGCCGGCAATAAAGCGTCCGCCGCGCACCGTGCCTCGCAGCTCCAACCGCCTGAGCGCTCTTAGCAACACGCGCCAAGGTGGCGCGAGCAATTCGCGCTCTATTATTGAGCGAAACAAAACACCCCAGCGATTCAGGTAAATCGAGATGAGCCGTTCGAGTTGGTCGTCGTCGAGCACGTCCCAACCGCTGCGAGAATTGTTAGGACGACTCGCCCGTGGCTGGCGAATAATCGCCGGTGTCGCCGGGCTGCGCCGCGTGTTCTCAGCCTCGGTTTCGGTTCGAGCCGTGGCTGGTTCATCTGTATTTGTTGTGTCAGCTGGCCGAGGCGCGAAGGTTTCCAGCAGACTCCATCGACCCGCTTCTTCGACGCCGAACATCGGCGAGCGTCTGCGCCGACGATGAGCGCCCTGCTTTTTTGCAGCGGGGGTGAGCAATGCCCGTAGGCCAGTAAAGCTGTCACTATTTAGCCGCCCCGCGCCAACCAATTCGGCGAGCCCCTCTTCGAGCTGCGCCTTTAAAAGACCAGAACGAGACTGGATCTGATCGAAGAAGCTCGCCCCATTGGTTAGCAAGTCAGCCTCGATGCGCTGGGCCGTGTTCGAAAATGTTTTGCCGCTTGGCGCGTCTTGCCCGACTCGCGTTTTGCGTGGGCCTTCATCAGCCTCTTTTAATTGCGCTCTTGCCATTGCCTGCCATATGTCCAAATTGGCGCGGCTCATGATGGCGATTGGCGTAGTCTTGACCGGCCCCGAACTGCCCTTGTGCAGCGCACGCTGCGATGCGCTCGGCTGCACATAGCGTCCCCAAGTGACCCTGCCGCTAATACACAAGACGTCTAACCAGTTGGGATCGTAATCAGAGACCCGCGACGGATAAAGGTCGGCTTCCCAACTTGCCGCAGGCGCCGAAATGCCGTCCAACATCGCAAGAGAGCGTTGGAGCTGGGTCTGGCCATCGAGACTCGCCTCGGCCGAAGAATGCGGCATTTCATCGTCGTCGCGCACGGGCTGCAGGCCGTGCTCGTCGAACAAAAACTGCGTATAAACTTGAAGCGACACTGGCTTTATCGCCTTGCGGTGTGAGTCGATTGTGTACCGATGAATACGCTGCAGGAGGCGCCGCTCACACCATTCGACCGGCCCGTCGCCTGCCTGTTCAGAACGCGGCGTAAACTTGCCCTGGAAAACGAAGCCTTCGACTTCGAGCGCAAGCAGTGCCGCGTCTATTTTCACGCAGGGCAGTGCGACTTCGTCGGCTAACCGCTGCGCTGTAACCGGCCCCAAACCCTCTAAGCGCGAGCGCACCAGATCGCGCAGGGCCTCTTCGGGCTCGAAGCACACACCCTCGAGGAAAGAAGGCGTATCGAATTGCGCGCAGCACTCTGGGAACAGCGCCCTAAATTTTGGCAAGTCTTCTGTGGCGAAGAGAAGCTCTTGGGGATGCTGCACTAGCTGATGAAGCCTTCCTTCGAGTACAAGCCTTTCTCGCCATTTCTCGAAGCCATTATCGCCAAACTCAGCGGCGGTGATATAGCCGAGAGTCTGGAGGGCATCGTGAAGTTCTTCGGCGTTATGCACGAGCGGCCAAGCTTCTTCGCGCACGCGCGCGATAGCAGAAACATCCAGCAGAGAATAGTCGCGCGCCTCGGCGGGGTCGGCCCAGCTTCGATTTCGAATCGCATTCGTTCGCCGCTCCTCGGCTGGCGCGTCGTCTAAGAAAGCATAGGGTCGTGCATTAATAATCTCCTGCGCAAACGGCGATGGCTCGCGCAGGTCTTTGGCGATTAGCGTGAGTTCCTCGCGCTCGATCTTACCCACAAGCTCTATCAGCGCGTCGATATCCATCGCCTCTGTGAGGCAGTCGTGAATGGTTTGATCGACGAGCGGGTGTGTCGGCACATCGCGGCGACCGGTGAGATTCTCGGCGCAGGCGATTTGATCGGGGAACACGTGAGCAATGAGGTCTTCGGCGTCCATACGCTGAAACTGAGGTGGCACGCGTTTGCCGCTACGATTGCGTTGAATCGCTAGCGATCGCGTCGCGTTCCAGCGCCAGCGTACCTCAAACATGGGCGAATCGAGCAGTGCCTGCACGAGCACGTCGCGCACCGTTGTAGTCTGAAGATAGCGAAACACTTCGTCGAGCGGAAAGCTATGCACCGACCCCAGCGATATCACGATGCTGTCTTCATTTGCTGCTGCCTGCAGCTCGAAATTGAAAGACTTGCAGAAGCGCTTGCGCAGCGCGAGACCCCAACCGCGGTTGATGCGACTCCCAAAGGGAGAATGGATGACGACGTGCATGTCGCCCACTTCATCGAAAAAGCGTTCCATGATTATCGTGTCGCGGGTTGGCATCGCGCCCAGCGCGGCCATTCCTGCGTGCAGGTATTCAACCACTTGCGACGCAGCCGAGTGTGGCAAGCCGACGGCGTTAATACACCATTGCATCGCCGCGTCTGCAGACTCGTCGAGTATTAGGTCGCCTATTTGCTGCCTAAAGTTAGACACCGACTGCGACAGCTCGACCGTGCGACCTGGCCCTTCGCCGAACCAGAAAGGCACAGTAGGGTTCATGCCTTGGGCATCTCTCACGCGTACCTTAAGCCCGTCCACCTGCAAAATCTGCCAAGCGTGAGTGCCCAGCGTAAACACATCGCCCGCCATCGAATCGAGCGCGAAGTCCTCGTTTAGGCTGCCGACCACCGTGTCTTCGGGGTCAAGCACAACCTGATAATCGAACATATCTGGAATCGCGCCACCGTTAGTCAGTGCGATAAGATTAGCGCCGCGCCGTGGCCTGAGCCGCCGGTTAATCGCGTCGTAATGCAGATGGGCGCCGCGCCGTCCCCGACGGCTGGTGTAGCCATCGGCAACCATGCGTAGCGTCTCTTCAAATTCTTCTTTAGTTAATTCCCTAAATGGGAAAGCCTTGATAACCAGTGAGTAAAGCTCGTCGATACACCAGCTATCCAGAGGCGTCATTGGTTCAAAGGACTCTTTCTCTTTAATCTCTTCAATCTCTTGAGTCTCTTGAGTCTCTTGAGTCTCTTCAATCTCCTCAGTCTCTTTTGGGTACACATCGCTCTTCACGCTCGCCGGCTCAGCCTCTGTGCCGCGCAGCCCAGCTCGAGCGGCAGCGAGTGCTGCTTTGCGCACCTCTGGTGAGGCAGGTGTTGGGGCTGGCTTTGCGGATGAGCTGAGCCTCGTCGAGCCGCTTGTCCGCATCGCGGCTAGGGCCGTTGCCAGGGGTTGGAATATTTCCTTACTGGGCTGATTTTGAACGGACAGTTTATCAACCGGCTGTTTATTAGCAGGCACATCACCACAGTCATCAGCGCCTTGAGCCCAGAGGTCGTCTTCTGGCGCGTCTGGCGCGGATAGCTTTTTGCTTTTATCTCTACGACTCGCTCTTTGGCCGGGCTCATCGCCGGCGGTGTCACCGTCTCGTCCGCTATCGTGAACCTGTGCCGACACCTCGGCGACTATTTGCTGCGCCAGGATATCGAGCGGCTTTTCGGGCATAACAATGGCGTCGAGCTGGCCTCGGCGAATGCTGTGCACCAGCGCACTGGCTTCGATAAGGTCGTCGCGCGTGAGCGGAAACAAAATGCCTTTCGGCGTGCCATTGATCGAGTGGCCACTACGACCCACTCTCTGCAAAAATGTCGCAATGCTTTTAGGTGAAGAGAATTGCACCACGAGATCGACCGAGCCTACATCAATGCCGAGTTCCATCGACGCCGTTGCGACCAGCACCTTAAGGCTACCCGCCTTAAGCCGCTGCTCGGCGTTGTGCCGGTGATCTTTACTCATGCTGCCGTGATGCGAACAGACAACATCGTCGCCGAGGCGCTCGGCAAGCGCGAGGGCAAGCCGCTCGGAGAGTCTGCGCGTGTTCACGAATACCAGCGTCGTATCGTGGCTCTCGATTAGCTCAACGAGACGGCCATAGAGCTCGTCCCACACCTCGTTGCTCATCAGCGCCGAAAGCGGCGACTTAGGTACCTCGATACGGATGTCCAGTTCGCGCCTAAACCCCGAATCGACAATCGCGCAGTCTGCCTTCGGCCAGCGCGAGTCCGCACCCTCAACCTCAACCTCAACCTCACCCAGAGAACTCGAGTCGCATTCGGATTGCCCTGTCGCATTGCCCACTAAATAGTTTGCAACAAGGTCGATTGGTTTCTGCGTTGCCGACAACCCAATACGCTGGAGCGTCCGACCGCTTTGGTCTTTCGTATTGCCGCTCGACTGAGAACTTATAAGATGCTGAAGCCGCTCCATCGACAACGCTAAATGCGAGCCTCGCTTGTCGCCCAAAAGCGCATGGATCTCATCGACAACCAAGCTGCGCACAGTAGACAGCATCGCGCGGCCGCTCGCACTGGTGAGCAGTAAGTAGAAGGACTCGGGAGTGGTAACGAGAATATGCGGCGGCTTTTTCGCCATGCGCGCACGCTCACTCGGGGGCGTATCACCCGTGCGCACGGCGATGCGAATATCAACCGGAGCGAAGCCCTGCAGATGCAGCTGCTCGGCGATGCCATTGAGCGGCTGCTCGAGATTTTTTTGGATATCGTTGCTGAGTGCCTTGAGCGGCGACACATAGAGAATTTGGACGCCTTCACTCAGTTCGCCATTTAAACCGCGCTGGAGAAGCATATCGATAGCGGCATAAAAAGCCGCGAGAGTCTTACCGCTGCCTGTCGGCGCGGCGATTAAAGTATGCCGCCCTGCCCGAATCTGCGGCCATGCGTCGGCTTGCGCTTTTGTCGCTTGCCCGAAACGTTCCTCGAACCACGCCCGACTAGCGGGGTGAAAGTCCGCAAGGCCTGTGTTGTTCTTGGGAGAATCGCTTTTCATGTCTGGGGCTCTCATAACACTGCAGCACTGCGGCACTGTTTCCTTTTTAGCGTGCGACGCGCTAAGTTTTGTCTCGCAAATTTTACTGGTTATGCATACAGCATACTCGGCTTTTTGCCGTGGTCAAATAATTACGCAAATTTCCCCTTTGGCGATTGCAACAAGCTCACTCTGTGCTCAATTTCACCGCTTTCTTGCACCTCACTTCCGTGTAAACTAATCTGGATAACAGAAGCATGGCTCCAAATAGCCGCCACCAGCCAGAAATAGCCGACAGTAGTTAACAGCTGTTTACAAAAATCGACATACAATTACCAAAAATAGCCAAACACAAAACGCAGGCACGCCCTATGGCCAACATCGACAAGCAAGACTCCGAAGCTCAGCCTCGCGTGCCCGACGAGTCTGTATCTGCCTCGGACACAACCGAACATACGTCTGCGCCCAAGTCAGTACCCAAGCCCTTAGAAGAGACGCCCTACACACTGCCCACCCCGCAGCACCCAAACGCAGGATTCGGCGAGCGCATCACCCACGCCTTAAAAGTCGCGTGGGCAGAGAATCGCCAGTTTTTCCTCCTGCTGACCTGCATCGTCTTCTTTAAAAGCGCAGTAGCCGACCTCAGCTCGATCTCGGGCGCGTCGATGCAGCCTACTTTGCTCGACGGAGACAAAGTGTGGGTCAATAAGCTCGCCTACGATATTAAAGTGCCTTTTACCGAAATCAATCTGGCCGAGGTGGGCGACCCCCAGCGCGGAGATATCGTGATTATCGATTCGAAGCGCGCCGGTAAACGCTTGATCAAGCGTATCGTCGGGCTTCCCGGTGACACAGTGGCAATGCAAAACAATGCGTTAGTCATCAATGGCGAACCCGTTAACTACGAAGTCGTGTCGCGCGATGAAAGCTCGGTGATTATCATCGAAGCACTGCCCGAACTTAGCCATCGCGCGCGGCTCGCTAGTGGCTATGTAAGCCGCAGCCGTCGCAGCTACGGCCCGGCGGTGGTACCCGAAGACCAGTATTTCGTGCTCGGTGACAATCGCGACAATAGTGCAGATAGCCGCGCCTACAGCTTTATCCCACGAATGGAGCTCGTTGGGCGCTCGAACTCAGTCGTCTTCTCGCTCGATAGTGACAATAAATACCTCTTTCGAGGCGATCGCTTTCTCACCGAGCTCGACTGAGAGTCTCTTCCGCAAATATTTATCACTTAGTGAAAATCGTCAGGGGCCGCGCAACCGCTTTGGTATTTCCTTTTTATCGCATCGTTTATCGAACCGTGAGTCTCCGAATGGTTCGCGGCGTTAGTGCACTTATTTTACTGGTAGCCAGCGCATACGCCTCCGCAGCTGAAGCACCTTCCCTGCCCAGCTATGAGATTCCGAGGATTAACCTAACGCCGCGTATCGATGGCAAAGTCGATGCTGCAGAGTGGCGCGAAGCGAAGCGGGTTGTTATCGATATTGAGACAGACCCCGCAGAGAATGTTCGCACCACCGTAAGCGCCGACGCCTTCATCATGGAAGACGGCGAGACGCTTTACGTTGCGTTTATTGCTTCTGACCCCGATGTTTCGCAGATACGCGCATTTTACAGCGACAGAGACTTGCTGTGGGACGACGACTTTATTGGCATCGTACTCGACACCTTTAACGACGAGCGCCGCGCCTATGAATTTTGGGTGAATCCCCTCGGCGTGCAGGCCGACAGCATTTACGACGATGTGAATCGCCGCGGCGATGAGTCTTGGAATGCGATCTGGGACAGCGCGGGCAGAATTACCACCGAAGGTTATGAAGTCGAGATGGCGATCCCACTCAAGCAGCTGCGCTTTTCGCCCTCGGATTCAAAACAAGTGTGGGGAGTCGATTTCGTCAGACAGTTCCCGCGCGATCGCGAAAACCGTATTTCAAACAATCCAATCGACCGCGATATTTTGTGCTACCTCTGCCAGATTCGAAAACTCGAAGGTCTCGCCGACCTACGGGCCAGTCGTAATCTCGAGGTAATTCCTACGCTCACCACGACTTCGGTGCAGAATCGATCACGCAGTTTAGGCGCGTGGGAAAAGCCGGGGCTAGATCCTGATGCCGGTGTCGACGTGCGATGGGGGATCACACAAGATCTCTACCTCAACGCGACACTAAACCCGGATTTCTCGCAGGTTGAGGCCGACGCGCCGCAGCTCGATATCAACAACACCTTCAGCCTGTTCTTTCCTGAGCGCAGGACATTCTTTCTCGACGGCGCAGATTACTTCGACACGTTTCAGAACCTCGTTTATACGCGCAACATTGCCGACCCCGACTATGGGCTAAAACTTACGGGAAAAAGCGGCCGACATACCTATGGCGTGCTCACCGCAAACGATCTGTCGACCAGCTTCATTATGCCGCGCAGCCTCGGATCCAATGTCACGACACTCACCTTGCCAAACGATGACGCAGGGGCGCAGGCAGTAGAAAGCGACATCAGCATCGCGCGCTATCGTCTCGACCTATTTGATAACTCAACTATCGGCGCAGTCTTTAC
>OLHJ01000504.1_pt1 | contig 12338 bp, 11 predicted proteins | sample 1609491 | NCBI WGS metagenome assembly OLHJ01 (sample SAMN05416861, study PRJEB24817) | seawater metagenome | isolation source: Sea water | place: Canada:Atlantic | collected 2013-11
GTCATTGATGGCCCAATGCTGGCCCATAAAGCCGAAGATGAAGGTATGGCTGTTGCCGACGTAATTGCTGGCAAACATGGTCATGTGAATTACGGCGTAATACCGGGCGTAATCTACACCTCACCAGAGGTTGCCAATGTAGGCCAGACTGAAGAGCAGTTAAAAGAAGCAGGCATTGAATACAAAGTCGGCAAGTTCAGCTTTATGGGCAATGGTCGTGCCAAAGCCGTGTTTCAGGGCGAAGGTTTCGTGAAAATTTTAGCCGACGCAAAAACCGATAAGATCTTAGGTTGTCATTTGATTGGCCCTGCCGCAGGTGAATTAATTCATGAGATTTGTGTCGCGATGGAATTTGGCGCATCGGCAGAAGACATCGCGCTGACTTGCCACGCACACCCCACATTCTCTGAGGCGGTTCGCGAGGCGGCATTGGCATGTGGAGATGGCGCAATTCACGCTTAAGGCTTTGCTTTACAAACTATAATTCCTGGTAGGACACGTACATCCTATCAGGAATATTTGTAATATTTAGCTAAAGAGTTTCGCGCGGCAATTTACCTATCTTGCCAGCAATTTCTAATACTCACATCATTGTCATCCGAATTCATTTGCGGCACCCAATGTGCCTATGCAAGTACCAGCTCTATGAACGCTAAAACCAATATGCCCCATTCTCTTTACCGCTATATTTTCCAAAACTCATATGGAAAACAAGTTCTGGTAGTTATCCTAACCTTGGTACTTTTACCCCTAGCTCCAATCCCTTTGGAATTACAAAGGCGTATGTTGGATGATGCTGTTGCCAATGGGGATGTTGATTTATTATTTAAACTCAGCGGCTTATATTTATTGGCAATGCTAGTATCAGCGGTTTTTAAATTTGCCATGCGTACACAACGTGAACTTATTTCGGCACACATTGTTCGGTCGCTTCGTACATCGGTATTTTATTGCATGTATACCTATGTACCAAAACTACACCCCATCCAAACACCACAAGACTTGGATAAAGTTGATGAAGGCGCAGTGGTATCAATGTTATCATCCGAGGTTGAAAAACTTGGTGGTTTCGCAGGTTCTGCCATTTCTGGCCCCTTGTTTGAAACAGGCACGCTGTTTTTCGTATTGGGTTATATGTTTTGGATAGAGCCTTTTGTTGCATCAATCGCTTTAGCTTTTTATATGCCGCAGTTTATTATAGTACCGTTCTTTCAGGCCCGCATGAACCGACTGGCCCAACAAAAAGCCCTTAAAATGCGAACATTGGGCTCATTCATCGTTGATCACCCAGAGGATGATCTAGTTCATGCCGATCCCCCAAAGATTTTTGTAAGTCTTATCGAAGATATTTTGGCTATACGCACACGGTTCATATTAAATAAAAATGTAATGAAAACTCTCAATAATCTGCTGATCGCACTTGGGCCGTTCGGGGTTATTTCATATGGTGGGTATTTAGCGACACAAGGAAAAATAGAGGTTGGTGTAATACTGGCCTTTGTATCTGGGTTGGAACGGCTAAGTGGGCCCATTCGTGATCTGGTAAGCTCGTACAGCCAGATTACAGATGCCCATATGCGTTATTCCACTCTGCTGGGTGCTTTCCCTAAAGCCCATATAAAAACCAGTTAAATCACAAAAATCATATCTAAAATATTGAACTCCCTGACAGACTGCTCGTGTACTGTCAGGGAGTTTTCTCGTGGCCTCTAAAGAGGGGTATAAAGGCCAAGCTGACAGGGGAAGCCAGCCGTTCGATATATGATATACGTAGAGCGAACCTCTTTCCGTCGCAAGTATCTGTCACTCATTTGTGAGCATTCGTAAGCTCTGCGTTACATCTGTTCGAATAGCCAGTTTCAGCCCAGGCTCATCACCTGCTTTTAAAGCTGAAATAACCATTCGGTGATTGTCAGACGCATCACGACGTTGCAATTTTTCATACAAGACGGTCATTGTTGGGCTTAGCTGCAACCACACGGTTTCAACCATTGCCAGCATTGCCGGTGCTTGCGCACGTAAATAAAGTGTTCTGTGGAATTCCAAGTTTGCCCGGATATATTCCACGGGTTTATTTTTGACGATTGCCTGAGAAATGGTGCTGTTAATTGTATAAAGCCGCTCAATAAGCGCCATATGCGCCCGTGGTAATGCACGGCTTGCCAGTTCTGGCTCTAGCAGTGCGCGAATAGAGGCCAGCTCTTCAATTCGTTCTGTCGATAATACAGGCGCAGTCACACGGCCTGTTGACGAAACAAAGACCGCCCCTTCCGCAGATAAGCGACGCACAGCTTCACGCGCAGGCGTCATACTGGCCCCATATTTATGCGCAATTCCGCGAATGGTTAGGGCCATGCCCGCCTCTATTTCGCCGTGCATAATTTCACTGCGCAAAGATCGGTAAACCCGTTCATGATGCGGAATAGTTTTTTCTATATGGCCATCTCTTTTGAGCATAACAACATGTGATCACAAATTCCAAAACAGTCAAGATGTTAATGCATACATCTTAAATTCGCAAAACAGACATACCCTTCGCAGTTGAAATATAGTGATGCATGTGGTCTATTTCATGAAAGAATACATAATCCAATGCCTTGGACATTAGCATTTTAGGGAAAAGTATGTGGCGAAAGCCGGTTTGACTAAATCACGACAGTTCTTTCAATGGCTTACTAATATTGGTACGTGCTTATGTTTATCAATGCTGGTGGCATGTGCCGCGCCGCAAGCATTAACTGGAACCCCTACGCTATATCTTAAAAAAGAATACCCAGCTGACGCTATTCCCAAAACCTTACAAACCACTGATCCCAAGCTATTTTTTATTACAGACCGCTTTTTGTCAGATAACTGGACAGATGAAGCCCCCTATTCGTCAGATCGTTCGCCCTCTATGGCATTCGGGGAAGTTACAATTTCATTTGGAAATAAAATAAGCTGGCCCAAACTGGTTGAATACAGCACCACCAAAGATCGCGGTAAACAGATAAAACTTCAAATTACAGATGCGGATGAATTGATCCGGTTTCCTTCGACACCTTTACTGTTCACACAAAACGACAATCAGGTGGAAGCCCTTAAAAATCCACCTTACCGGGTCTATAAAAGGCGTGAAGTGGAATTTAAAAACAGGCTTTCCGGCTTGTTGAAACAAGCCAATCGTAAAGAGGTGATTTTATATGTTCACGGCATCAATAATAAGTTCAGTGATGCTGCATACACTATGGCTGATCTTTGGCATTTTTCCGGCCGCATCGGGGTGCCGATATTTTTCACATGGCCGTCAGGTTCAGGGGGGCCGTTGGGATATCTAAAAGACCGTGAAAGTGGCGAGTATTCCATTTATCATTTGAAAGAAACACTGCGTTTAATATCAGAAACCCCTGGTCTTGAGAAACTACACATCATAGCCCATAGCCGTGGCACAGACGTGGTTACAACTGCAATACGTGAACTTATCATAGAACAACGCGCACGCTCTGTATCTGCCAGCAAGAAATACAAAATAGAAAATTTGATTTTAGCCGCACCTGATCTTGATTTTGGTGTTGTGCGCCAACGGTTGATTGCAGAACGTTTCGGGCAGGCTTTTGGCAATATCAATATTTATGTCAATCGCAAGGACGGTGCCTTAAAATTTGCACAAAGAATAGCCAGCGGTCAACGCACAGGGCAGTTATCAGTTACAGATCTGGAAAATATCGACCGTGAAATATATGCCCGCGTTGGGAATGTACATTTTATTGATGTTGAAAATGCCGATGGCGCGTCCAATCACAGCTATTTCAGACAAAACCCAAATGTTCTATCGGATATTGCATTGACCTTGCAAACTGGTGCCGCCCCAGGTGGCACAGACCGACCCTTGTTGCCAGTTTCTGGAAACTTCTGGAAACTGTCAAAGTTCTACCCGTTTGATTTACCGCCCGATGGATTCGATACTGGAAAACAAAGCCTACGGGATCGTAAATAATCCTGTCCTAAAATGCATAACGGTGCAACAAGGCCCCGTTTTGTTTTAACCATTGCCGTCTTTCTTTATATTCAGGAAAGATGCTCGCGACCAACGCCCAATATGCTTGTGAATGGTTCATCTCTATCAAATGGCACACTTCATGGGCTGCAACATAGGCCTGAACCTGCCTAGGGGCCATGATAAGACGCCATGAATACATCAAATTACCCTCTGATGTACATGACCCCCAGCGCGACCTTGTATCGCGGATTGTAACCCGCCCGATCGGTCGCGCCAATTTATCGGCATAATAAACCGATGCGGCAACCATACGTTCGCGTGCAATGGTTTTGTAATAACCGCGTAGTTTTGCTGCAAGCTTATCAGCTTGGCCCGGGGCGTATAAAATACCATCTTCATACCGCACAGAGCGGCCTGTGCCTTGTCTGATCTCACACTCTGCACCATCAAATAAAATAGTGTTGCCAAAATTAAGTGTTTGGGGCTTCACCCGCTTTGACAGATGCTTGCGTATCCAGCCTTCTTGCATTCTGGCAAATTCAATAGCCGCTTCCAGATTGGCAAATCTGGGAACTGTCAGATTTACAGCCCCTGTTGCATCGGACATCCGTAACGAATATCTGCGCGCCCGCGTAGAGCGTTTTACCATTATCTGGATCGGGGGGTCACCAATTTCTATTTGTTCTGTCATAGACCCTATGTATGGCTTTTATACCCAGCTTCAAACCATGTTTTTCACTTGGTCATCAAGTTTATCAATTCAGGCTTTGACAAGCCTTACAGGTTGTGGCAGTTGGCAACACGGAATTAATAATGACCTGTAAGGGGATTTAAAATGGCTGAAGAAGCTTGGGGCGTAAAACGTGTCTGCCCAGAAACTGGAAAACGTTTTTACGACTTGAATAAAGATCCAATAGTCAGCCCATACACTGACATTGAATATGAATTGTCTTTCTTTTCGAATGACAAATCAAAAACGTCTATGACGGATAAAGCCGACAAAGCCAATGTTGCAAAAGCAACTGAAGATGATTTGACGGATGAAGTTGATGTATTGGATGATGATGACACAGATATTGATGTAGATCTGGGTGATGACGTTCTGGATGATAGCGATGACGACGATACTGTTCCTTTGGAAGAGATAGCAGACGTGGCAGCACCAACAGACGACAGCTAAAACCAACATAACAGAACTTGAATTGGGGCGGCTTTTGTTGCCCTTTTTTGTTGTCTTTTGTTGTTTTCCCCGAGTCGTGATATACTGAGGGCGATATATCTAGATTATGGGGGCCACATGTTTCTTCGCATCTTTTCTATTTTTTTCACAACATTGCTTTTGGCTTTTTCACATGCTCCTGCCGTCAAGGCACAAAGTAGTGAAAATGTTATGGTCGTATTTGATGGCTCTGGCAGCATGTGGGGCCAGATAGAAGGTAAAGCCAAGATCGAAATTGCCCGTGATGCAATCGGTGAAATGGTTGGCTCGTGGAACACAGACACCAGTATTGGCCTAATTGCATATGGGCATCGTAAAAAGGGTGATTGCACCGATATAGAAACAATTCTATCAGTTGGCCCGCTTAATAAAGCTGCATTTATATCCGCAATAAAAGCGATTAGCCCAAAAGGTAAAACGCCCATTAGTGCAGCAGTACGCAAAGCTGCCGCAGACTTGAAATTCACCGAAGAAAAAGCCACGGTTATTTTGATCAGTGACGGTTTGGAAACGTGTAATGCCAACCCCTGCGCCCTTGCCACGGAACTGGAAACCGCGGGGGTAGATTTCACAACCCATGTGATCGGCTTCGACATAAGAAAAGCAGACGCCCCGCAACTGGCATGCCTTGCAACCAATACTGGTGGTAAATTTATTTCTGCTAGCAATGCGACTGAATTGAACAAAGCGATTACCGAAACAGTGAAAACTGTGCAGATAGTGGCAGAGGTGAAAGCTGAACCAGAGCCAGAACCTGTTCCCGCAGGCCCGCAAGGAATAAAGCTTATTCCAGTGGTTTGTGAAACCTGTACCGAAGTGCTGCAAGATAATGTTTTTTGGTATCTCTATGAAGCCAAAAAAGATATTGAGGGCAACCGCCGCGAGCTTGACCGTAGCGGCACTGCTTCGGCTTTGTTCGAGACAGCAGAAGGCACGTATTACATCTATGGGGTATATGGCAAAGCCGGAAAAGGCATAGAGGTCACTGTTGAGCCTGGTGTTTTGACAACGCTGAATGTAAATTTTAACGCAGGTAATTTACGTGTGGTATCCGCCCCAACGGCAGGCGCGGAAATCTTAAATGACAATACTTTCTACTGGGTCTATGAGAACAAAAAAGACCTGAATGGCGACCGCAGGGAAATTGACCGCAGTGGCGCTGCCAAAAGCCTGTTTCGCTTACCCGCTGGTGAATATTATGTCGTTGCACGGCATGGCAAATCCTATGTCAGTCAAGTTTTAACTGTTCTACCCAATGAACTGACTGATTTTACCTTTGACATGAATGTAGGTTATTTGCGGGTCAATAGCATCCCGACTTCCGGCGGAGAAATATTGCAGGACGGTTTGTTTTACTGGATCTATGAAGATAAAAAAGATCTGGAAGGCAATCGCAAAGAAATAGACCGCAGTGGCAGTGCCTTGTCATTATTCCGCTTGCCCGCCGGCAAATACTATGTGGTTTCAAAGCATGGTAATGCATATGCCTCAGCCACGTTAGAGGTTGATGCCAATTCCTTATCCGAACACACGTTTGATATGAATGTTGGATATATCCGCATCAATGCGACTATGGCACAAGGTATGGCACCGATCGACAATGGCATGTTCTACTGGGTATATGAAAATAAAAAAGACCTGAATGGCAACCGCAAGGAAATTGACCGCAGCGGTTCTGCAAACGATCTTTTCAAACTAACGGCAGGCGAATATTACGTGGTCGCAAGGCATGGCAAAGCCTATGCAAATAAAGAGATTTCAATCATCGCAGGGACTCTTGAAGAAGATACTTTTGCCATGAATTCCGCAACCATTAATGTCACACCGACAGTCGCAAATGGCGGCGCATTGGCGGGCGATGTGTTCTGGTGGGTTTATGGGGCCAAGCAAGATTTGCAAGGAAATCGAAAAGAAATAGATCACAGTGGAGCAATAAAAGATACGTTTATACTGCCAGCGGGTGATTACATATTTGCTGTCAGGAATGCAGGCCAGATACATAACACCGAAATCACACTGAAACCAGGCGAAGTTCGACAACAAACCATAGAGATACAATGAATTAATATGGCGTGTTATAGAGTTTTCGCTTGCCAAGCTTTGCACTATTTTCTAAGTAACCCGAAGTGTTGTTTACACAATATGGGGCCTTAGCTCAGCTGGGAGAGCGCTTCGCTGGCAGCGAAGAGGTCAGGAGTTCGATCCTCCTAGGCTCCACCAATAAATCAATGACTTAGCTGTTTTTTACGAAGTGCCCTTAAGTTCATTGAACTCAAGTTCTATATTTCCCTGAAGTTTTTGTAAGAAATAACGATATAAACAATACTTTCTTGAAGTCTATTTTATAGAACCACATGAGCATAAAATGTCGTAAATGATGAAAATCTCTGAAAAACAACAAAAACCATACAATACAAAAGCTTAGTAATTTTTGCCCCGTCCACGTGCCGTGCTAAAGCCGTGTGAATCTTGCTCTTTTTGTACCGTGTAATCGGAAATGGTTTGTATTAACGTCTAGAGAGCGATCCTAAAGCTTGCTGGTCGGTTGGGAATGATTCATGCTGAGTTAGCAAGGGAAGCCAATTTGCGTGGAATTTTAACTACTCGAAATAACGAATGGTCGCGAGCAACTGTCAATCGTACACTCAAGAAATTAGCGGAATACAAGGCAGACAATCAAGAGAGCGGCAAATCTTGAAATATTGCTCAACATCGCAATATCAAGTGAACTCGTGAGGCCCATTTTAAAGAGTCCCTGGCGAGATGTCTGGCCTGACTGCTACGCATGCATATGTGGGCTGTGTAGGTGCTGCCAGTGACGCCCTATGAGCGGCTGCGCTCACATTTCAGAAGATTGTAAAAACTATCGTTAGTGCGCTTACAGCGAATGTCTACTTCTCCGCACTTTTATACTTCGCTAGAAACTGGTTCACAGCCCATTTGAGCTATATGCAGCGGTTCTTATCACGTATTGAAAAAAGCCTGGGCCAAAACCAAGGTTACAGGAATGCTGATAAAACTCAACGCGGTTTGAACCGTAACAATTGCAGCCATAACAGGGGCATCTCCATCCATTTGACGGGCCAACGTATAAGAGGCGGAAGCCGTTGGCGCGGATGCAAATAGCAATGCAATCATAGTCTGTGTTTCGGTCAAGCCAATGCTGATCGCAATGATGAAAGTTACAGCTGGAAACACAATCATCTTACCTAGAGTTGCTAGCAGCATGGGAATGGCCGACGTTGCCATCGCCCGTATACGAATGCTCGCGCCTACGCTCAGCAATACAATGGGCAATGCGGCTTGGCCCAGAATACGTGTCATATCATGTAAGATTGGAATTTCATTAGCAATCAAATAGTTACAACTAATACCAGCCCCTACAGCTAATAACAGTGGATTACGCATCAAATCGCGCAATATACTTGGTATCAATCCAAACCCCGTTTTATTTGAAGTCATAATTACCATTAGTGACACAACAGTCAGATTGGTTGTCGGTATCAACATTGCAGATATCAATGTGGCCATTGCCAAACCGTCTTGCCCAAACATCAGCTCTGCCAAGGCAAGTGCAATAAATGTGTTGTGGCGCGCAGACCCCTGCATAACTGACGATGCCGTAGCCCCTGATAAAGATGAAATCCGCCAGACAGCAATGCCGTACAGAAGTGCAATCGCAAATGCCCCCAAAACCGCCATAGCGAAGGCACCTAATAGGGCTAAGTCAAAGTCGGTTGTAGATGTTTTATAAAACAACAATGATGGCATCAGAACCCAATAGACCAACTTGTCGTTTAGCAGCCAAAACTCAAAACTTGGGATCCCACCACGCCGCAATACATGCCCTAAGACAATCAGCCCGAATATTGGGGCAATAAGCAACGCGACTTGTATCATGCGGTGGCACCATTCTAATTTGAAGATTGGATTACCTTATAGGGTAAAAGTTGCCAATAAACACTCTTTATAAGATTGGCACCACAGAAACCCACCGCATCACAGATTAGCCCACGTTTACAGGGATCACAAACTAACACATCAGGTGCTGCCCATAATTTTTTCGTTATAGTCACCCGTAAGTATTCGCCATGCAAAAACGTGCTTGCTCTTTGTTGCCGAGCAAACCTACTGGAAAACTTATAGGTCGGAGATGCGTCGAGACCCTTAGTTACATACACATTGCAAATTTTCTCCAAATAACCTGCCCCGTAAGACCCGTATCGTTTGTTTTTTGTTGCTGCTCATTAAATTCTAAAAACTTCAAATAAAACTTCCACACCAAGCAAGGCTTCTACCCCCCCGACTAAGATAAGTCAGAAGAGCGAAACAACGCTTAAACTTATCAGGAGTCACAGATGACAACCAAACAACAAACCCAATCCCCGACAGCACAATTCTTTGAACGTGCTTTATCATTTTCCACATCCACCCAGCGCGAGATAGCGAAACAAGCGGGCTTTCCGATGCCCAACGCGATTTCGATGATGAAAAATGGACAGATGAAAGTACCAATCGAACGGATACCCGCACTTGCAAAGGCTATGGGTGTGGATCCCTCCGATTTCCTAGTGTCAGCTTTGATGGAATACCAACCTGAAGTTTGGCAGGTTCTGAAGCAAACACTTGGGGTTCATATAAATTCAGCAGAGAAAGATCTTGTTCTTCTGTATCGTCTTGCAGGTACCAAAGGGCACATCGAGCTAAATGAGAAGGCGGGTGATCTTTTACTGTCTTTGTTTTCTATGTTGGCAAAGAAAAAGTAAGGCGTCGGTATGCATGTGACATCACCTACATGCTTGGTAATTTTATGGGTCTTATAAATGCACTTATTGGCAGCTTCGATAGCCGCATTTAGAGCTTCACTGATTAGCTCTAGCAATAATTCAGACACTCACGCGCAAACCCGCACGGAGCCAGCCAGTGAGCTTTATTTCAAGGCTGAGATCTTACCTGCCTGACATCTCATTAAATTTGATCTGAGCCCCTGAGATTCCACCAAAATGATGTAGATTTCACTCAACCAAAGGACGGGTAAATGAAGAGACAATTCACAGACAAGCTGCCCATTGCATGCCGATTTTCAGTAAATCATTTCAATACTTTTCCAATCCTGTCGGGACGAATTAAAGGCACAACATTATGGCGAACTTCTTCTACCAAAAAGCTACTAATCTGCTGCACTCAGAAAAGAGCTTCAAAAAACTTTTTGCTACCAAAAAACGAGTATATTGCACATTGAAGGAGTACTAGTGCACCTGCTGGATCCCCTAATAAATAAAGGCTTTATAAACGCCCTATTCCATGCCCTTTAGGGGGTATAATTTGATCCGCTATTTACTATGGTATAGACTCTTCCTTTACACCCTTAAGACAAGCATAAGAACAACAGTTCAGAAAAGGTAATAACGGACTAACTATTGATGTGATTTAGATACCCAATATAACAATGATCACCCCCTAAGTTAAACAAAGAACGAATAGAACGACTTGTGTCCATTAACCCTGATCTATACGTCAAACAGTGACCATTTCTTTGTTAGTACCCTTAATGCTCTTCCTATCTTTTGATTTAGATCATCATACCCAAGCCTATATCCCTTACTTCTAACTTTCTTTGGTTCCGGTTCACTACTGTCACGTTTATGTCTTGCTTCTTCCAACATATATTTTGCTCGATAGTATTCCTCCAACCCATAGATCCCCGTTTTAGAGAATATCGTAAGTTCCGTGCTATCCGCGGAAAGAAACCTACCTTCTTCTTTTGCTGAGATTGTCGGGTAGTAAAAATTAAATGCTAATTTTCGTAATGTTTGAAACTTAAACCCCTTTAAGTCTTCAACATTATCCAATCCAATTACTTTTGGGCTTCCATATGTATTGATGCCATTCTTTTGAAATGTGACCTCAATCCTCGCTCGCCTATCTTTGGCTTCAAGTTCTATTGCGGTTCCATTGGTCGCATTCCGTTTGTCACCAACCTTATCCATGCTTCTAAAAGATACTTCATTGTCCCTTTTCCCAACATAGAATGTTCCATCGATTTCAGGGGCTCTGTGGTTCTTCTCATGTAGGGCTACTAATTCTTTTGTTTTCAGTTTAAGTTTTCTTACTTCTTTTACAAGATCATCATTTATCGCACCAAGGCTTTCATTCGGATCTATTAGCTTAGGTGTTTCTCCAAATTTAGCACCCGCATATACTCTTGGTGTATCCTCAAAAACATCACTAAATACCGGATCGATAAAATGATGTTTCCTAAGAACATCAATCATTTGCCATCTTAAGAGTGAACTCTCAGCATCTCCCCGATCTTCTTGCCACATCGGGTAAAAGTCTACGGATACTTCAATGCCCCTAATTTCAATGCTTGGCACATTGACAGTATACAACACATATTCATTGCGGATGCCGTCTATGATGATTTTTAAACTTTCTGGTGTAGGTTCCTGTACCTTGACTACAAAATGATTGCCAATGTAGCCAATTTCCCTTTCTGGGCCAGTAACGAATACTGATACTTCTGAATTGCAGCTATTTAAACTTGCTTGAAGACGACTCTTTACAGCTTTTGCTTTGAATGTATCTTCGGTTTCAAAGCCGATCTCCATCCAGTCAATTACGGCACTTGGTTTGAAATCATTTAAGTTCAATGCTGGCTCTAGTTGCACTCTACCTTTGAACCTAGGTTGGATTGATTGCGGATTTATAAGCCTATACTCGGTTCCATGTAATTTGGGTGATATGCCTGCTATCAGATTTTTGTTTTCAATGCGAAAAGGAGAAAAATATTCTTCAAGTAAAGTTTTGTTCTGCATTTATTGTACTCTTTGATCATTAATGGAGTTTCTTTCTCTGTATTTGCATGCGTTGTGGATTACACCCTAAATAAGTCGCCATAAGCCAACTTTTTGTCGCCACAATTCAATCTATGGGAGAGCTTGCGGTAAATGGGTGGAGATTGCGGTCTTTTGCACTTGGTTTAAGAATCTAACGATAGAAGTATCAAGATACTCAGTTACCTCTCATCGCGAAGTCCAATCCACGATAAGCCGCTATTATACCCCGGTCTGTATTTTTTCAGACCATATTCTGTCTCTTATACACATCTCCGAGCCCACGAGACTCCTGAGCATCTCG
>OLHJ01000505.1_pt1 | contig 12320 bp, 9 predicted proteins | sample 1609491 | NCBI WGS metagenome assembly OLHJ01 (sample SAMN05416861, study PRJEB24817) | seawater metagenome | isolation source: Sea water | place: Canada:Atlantic | collected 2013-11
GAGATGCTCAGGAGTCTCGTGGGCTCGGAGATGTGTATAAGAGACAGGGCTTAGGTGGCGAAGTGCTAGAACGTGCCGGTGGTACTCCTGTGACGCTGCCAGGTGCTGAGTTGTTCACCGCCCTACAAACCGGTGCAATCGATGCCACTGAATGGGTGGGTCCTTATAATGATCTAGCCTTTGGTTTATACAAGGCTGCTAAATATTATTACTATCCAGGCTGGCATGAGCCAGGCAGCATGTTGGAATTTACCGTAAACAAGCCAGCGTTTGATACGTTACCAAAAGATCTACAAGCCATCGTGCGTACCGCTTCTCGTGCTGTGAACCAAGACATGTTGGATGAATACACGGCTCGCAATAACCACGCGCTTAAAGAGTTGGTAGGTAAGCATAAAGTTCAACTGCGCCCTTATCCAAAAGATGTGTTACTGAAGTTACGTGACTTATCCGATGAAGTGCTATTAGAAGTATCGCAAAAAGATGAAATGACTAAGAAAGTGTATGAGTCTTTTATTAGCTATCGCGATAATGTTAAGGCATACCATACTTTAACCGAGCAAGCGTTCTTGAATGCGCGTAGTCAGTAAATTGTAAATTTGTCATGCAAATAGTGATTATTTTTATTATTAGTTAATGTTTACTGAGATACAGTAAATAGGGATAGGGATAGGGATATGAGAAATAGATTAATAATTTTATGTGCATTACTTTCTTTTTCTAGTGTTTTAAGGGCGCAGGAATTAGATATTGGTAAAGTATACCGACTTGGCATTACGTTACCTGTAACCGAATTGGGTGATAACTCAGACCCGAAGAGAATATATATAGCAAGAAAAAGCAATAAATTTTCAGTTATTTCTAAAAAAGATAATGGGGAATATGTTGTTAATTTTAATAGTGTTTATACACTTGATGGAAGCACTTATGCATCTACTAAATGGGTAGAGTGGGATAAGGCGTATGTGCTACCGTCAAAATTTCACGGAGTAAATATTTCTGATGTGTCTAACGAATCGTTAACGGGATTATCTGCAGGGCCGTTAATCGTACCGTTTAAATATAGAACAAATGATGATTCGTTGTCAGGCGATGCAACGATTGGTATGTATGCGGGAATAACATGGGAGCCTGGTTGTAGCCAATCAAACTGGTGCTTTCGAATAACCCCATTAATTTCAGCTGGCATTTCTCAAGTTACTGTTGGAGATGGTGATAACACAGAGAGTAAAACATCTGCTACATGGGCGGCTGGTTTTTTAATATCTAGTTGGGCAGACTTAAATATAGGAGTCATTTACGGACAGGATAGAATCGGCGATAACACTTGGGAGCATGAAGGGAAAGGCTGGGTTAGTGTTATGGTTGGTTGGGAGCTTTAGTAGATCTATTTTAAGCTTTATTACGGGAGTGACATTCCCGTAATAAATTAACTCTAAAAATTTTACTCCTTAGGCACGCTGCGAATCCTTCCCGCCTCATCCAACGCCACATACACAAAAGTAGAATCACACACCTTATGACGCTCGGCGTCACAGCCCATCTGGCTCCATACCTCTACGTTAACGTAAATAGAGCTTGATCCCACTTCACTGACTTTGGTGTAGCAGCACAGGGCCATGCCGGTTTTAATGGGGCTTAAGAACGAAGTGTTATCACAGGCCACCATGCTCACTCGGCCTTTCGCAAGGGCGCGGGCAGTCTCTTCAGCGGCCATGTCCATTTTGCTTAATACCCAGCCACCGCTAATGTCGCCACTGATATTGGTATCAGCATTTTGTGGAATCATGCGCAGCGTAAGCTTGCCGTTGGGGAGGGGGGCTTCCTCTGTAAAATCGTTCATGTTGTTGCCTGTCTTATTATTAATATATCGTTAGCGCCGTTGTACGCCTATTCAAAGCGGAACTCAACCAGCTAAACAGTGTGTTTTACCATCTAACAAAGAGGCTATCTAAGAAAGAGACTATCCAAGAACATGTTTATTCACCTTCTTGGACAAAACGACTTTTAAGCTTGCCTGCGTTATCCGTAAATAAAGTGTGGCAACCAAGTGGCTAAACCTGGGAAGAATGCTAATAAAGCCAGCATCAATAATTGAATTGCAATAAACGGCATAACCCCTTTATAAATCTGCATGGTGGTAATGCTTTTGGGGGCGACCCCTCGTAAATAAAATAATGCAAAACCAAAGGGCGGCGTTAAGAAGGAGGTTTGCAGGTTAATGGCAATCATAATGCCTAACCAAATGGGGTCTAAGCCCATGGCCAATAAAACGGGGGCAATAATAGGCACCACTACAAAGGTAATTTCAATAAAGTCTAAAATGAAACCCAGTAGGAATATTACTAACATCACCACTAATGTGGCTCCTACTACGCCGCCCGGCATATCCTGAAAAATCCCTTCTACTAGCTCATCGCCTCCGTAGCCACGGAATACCAACGAGAAAATAGCCGCACCGAAGAAAATCAAAAACACCATACTGGTGACATTAAGTGTGCTGTCTAAGGTCTCTTTTAACTGCTTCATGTTTAGAGTTTTGTTTAACCAGGACAGTAACGTGGCCCCTAGGGCACCAATGCCCGCGGCTTCAGTAGGGGTAGCGATGCCGCCAAGAATACTTCCCAATACAGCCACAATTAATAAAAGCGGTGGCACCATGTGCTGCATGGCGTCTTTTAGTGTGGTGTTGTTTTCTTTATCAACTGCGGGTGCCAGCTCGGGCTTTAGGTAAGCTGTGACCGCTACATACAATGCATAAGCCAATACCAATAATAACCCCGGAATTAATGCCCCCATAAAAAGGTCGGCCACCGAAATACTCTCAGGGCTAAATATGCCCATCTTTAATTGGGCTTGTTGGTAGCTGCTGGATAAAACATCGGCCAATAAAATAAGCGCCATAGAAGGGGGGATAATTTGCCCTAGGGTGCCGGTGGCGCAAATGGTGCCGGTGGCAAGAGCAGGGGAGTAACCGTTTTTAAGCATGGTAGGCAAGGAGATTAATCCCATGGTCACCACGGTGGCCCCAATAATGCCGGTGCTGGCTGCCAGCAGCATGCCCACAATAATAACCGACAACGCCAAACCACCGCGTAATGAGCCAAATAAGCCCGCCATACTATTCAGTAGGTTCTCGGCTATTTTTGATTTCTCAAGCATGACCCCCATGAAAACAAACAAGGGCACTGCAATAAGAATCTGATTGCCCAATATGCCGTTTAAGCGGTTGGGTAGGGCTTCTAAAAAAGCGCCATCAAACTGGCCGGTGAATGTGCCTATAAGAGCAAACATAAGGGCCACGCCTGACAGGGTGAACGCCACAGGGTAGCCCAGCATTAATACGCCGCAGACCACCAAAAACATAATGAGTGGGATAAATTCCATTTTACAATCCCTCCCCTTGGCTGTGCTCGTTTTCAATCAACGCTTGGTGTCCTTGCAAGATAAGTGTGCTTTTTAGAATCTCGGCCACCCCTTGAATCATCAACAAAACAGGTTGAACCAATAACAAGCTTTTCAATAGAAATAACCAAGGTAAGCCGCTGCTTTCGATGCTGTGTTCATTAATGGCCCAGCTACTGGCCACATAAGGCAAGCAAGAGACAAACACAAAGATACAAGTGGGGAATAACAAAAACAGGGTGCCAAAGATATTCACCCACTGCTTTTTGGCCACAGACATGTGCTGATAAAACACATCTACCCGCACATGGCCATTGTGCTTAAGGGTGTAGGCGGCGCCCACCATAAAAAGGCTGGTATGCAGATAGGTCATGGTTTCTTGCAAAGCAATAGGCGACCAATTGAAAATGTAGCGTAACGCCACCACCAATGCGGTGTTGATCACCAGTATTAGGCCTAGGTAGCGGGTGGTTCGCCCTAAGCCCTCTATAAACTTAGATATCAATAAATACAGTGCATGCATGAGTGTTAGTCGTATCTTGTTATTTCTTTGGGTGGGGATTATAGAGAGTTATCTGCCAGACAGCTAAATACTGTGTATTAAATACTAGGCTTTATGACTCGAAAATGCCCAAAGGCCAGTACTTTAGGGGCTTGGCGGGTTACGTCTAACAGGCTTTTTCTTCTTAATGACAACTTAGCGCCATCAAATTGTAATATTACAAAGGCTGTAACATTACTGTCACACTTATGAAATATATTGCTTACCGTGAAAAACACAACATCCCAAACGGGAAATTGGTAGGAGATAAGCATGCAGTTTAAGAAAATCGCAACAACCGTTGGCTTGCTAGCCAGCCTAATCGCAGCCCCTGCATTTGCAGGCGTTGATAAAAGTATTCCAACGTATCAAAAAGCATCTGGTGTATCAGGTAATGTATCAAGCGTAGGTTCAGATACCTTAGCCAATATGATGACCCTTTGGGCTGAAGAATTTAAACGTCAGTACCCTAACATCAACATTCAAATTCAAGCGGCCGGTTCTTCAACTGCGCCACCAGCATTAACCGAAGGCACTTCAAATCTTGGGCCTATGAGCCGTAAGATGAAAGATAAAGAAATTGAATCTTTTGAAAACAAATTTGGCTACAAGCCAACGGCCATTCCGGTTGCTATTGATGCGCTTGCGGTATTTGTAAATAAAGATAACCCAATTAAAGGCCTAAGCATTAAAGAGGTAGACGCGATCTTTTCTACCACTCGTAAATGTGGCTCTGCTCAGTCCATCAATAAATGGGGTGATGCTGGCTTGGAAGGATCTTGGGCTAACAAAAAAGTAGAGCTTTACGGTCGTAACTCAGTATCGGGTACTTACGGTTACTTTAAGAAAAAAGGCCTTTGTAAGGGTGATTACAAAAATACCGTTAAAGAGCAACCTGGTTCAGCATCTGTAGTGCAGGCCGTTTCTGCTTCATTAAATGGTATTGGTTACTCTGGTATGGGTTACAAAACGTCAAGTGTTCGTGCAGTGCCTTTGTCTAAAAAAGGTGGCAAGTTCATTGATGCCAATCCTGCCAATGCCGTAAACGGAACTTATCCTTTGTCTCGCTTCTTATACGTATATGTAAACAAGAAGCCAAACCAGCCTTTGCTTCCGATCGAGCGTGAATTCGTTAAAATGATTTTGTCTCAGCAAGGCCAAAGTATTGTAGATAAAGACGGCTACATTGCTTTACCGGGTAAAGTGGTAGCGAAAACCTTAAAAAGCTTAGGTCTTTAAGACTGGCTTTAGGCACCGTATTTAGAAATTAAATAGGTGCTTAATCCCAAGGATGGGCAGGCAGATGTGCACTTAGTGTCATCTGCCTTTTGTCCATGGGGCGAGTTGCTTTTATAGTGACTTATTTTGTTAGATGCTCGATTAAATATTCTAAAGTTGAACTATGAGTAGACCTTTAAGCCCAGAGTTAGATTTCAATACCCCGGCGTTACGTCGTCACCGCAAAGGGCGTGCGGCTAAAAATAAATTAGCCAGTGTCGGCATTGCCGTTGGCGGTTTAAGCATCATTGGTGCGGTATTGTTGATTTTCTTTTATCTTCTTTATGAAGTGGCCCCCATGTTCGTGCCTGCCAAGGTTGAGAGCCTCGGTCACTATTCAGTACCGGCGTTAACTCAAGATTCTAATAGTGAAACCCTTATGCTGGCCATGGAAGAGCAAGCAGAAGTGGCAATGCGCGTTCAAAAGTCCGGCGACATGACATTTTTTAATGTGGGCACAGGCGACATACTAAAAACTGAAATACTGCCCATGCAAGGCACCGTTACCGCATTTGATGTGAGCACAGACGCAAGCCGTTTAATGATGTTTGCCAATAATCTAGGCCAAGCTTTAATGGTTAAGCATAACTATAAAGTGACGTATCCAAACGACCAGCGCCTTATCACCCCAAAAGTGGCTTACCCATACGGCAAAGAGGGCATTACCTTATTTGAAAATGGTGGAACCGTTACCGACCTTACCTTGCGCGATGGCGAAGAGGCCATGGTGGTGGTGGCTAAGAATGAAAATGGCCAATTACAGGCTAGTCGCTTCTTAAAAGAAGTGGATTTTTTAAGCGATGAAGTGGTACTAGAAAAAGAGATCATTAACTTGCCCAGTATTGCTGGCACAGTGAACCAAGTAGAAGTGGATCAAACCATGCGTTGGATGTTTGTATTGGCTGATCAGCGACTATTGCATGTGGTGAATCTAGAAGATGAATCCCTTACGCAAACCATCACACTAGATGAAGTGGGCACCATTACTAGCATGAGTATGCTGCTAGGCGAAAACTCCATTTTAATCGGCAATAGCCAAGGGAAAATTAGCCAATGGTTTATGGCTCGCCAAGAAGATAAATGGCGTTTAAGCATGGCGCGCAGCTTTGCGATCGAGACACAAAATCAAAACAATAAAGTTCAAACCATTGTGAGCGAGCAAAGACGTAAAGGGTTTTTTGTAGCCGGGCAAGATGGCCAATTGGCTATTTTTCATAGTACCGCTCACCGCACCTTGTTAGATGAAAAACTGATTGATGGTGACATTGAATTTCTAAGTGTTAGCCCCCGTGCTAAAGATTTATTAATTGAAAGTAAACAAGGTGAAATTTTTCACTTTAAAGTACACAACGAACACCCTGAAATCTCATGGGCTTCCATGTGGGATGAAGTTTGGTATGAAGGTTATGAAAAACCAGAATACATTTGGCAAAGTTCGTCATCATCTAATGACTTCGAACCTAAATACAGCCTAGTGCCGTTAGCCTTTGGTACTTTAAAAGGGGCATTTTATGCCATGTTACTGGCAGCTCCCTTGGCCATTGCCGGTGCTATTTACACGGCTTATTTCATGGCACCTGCCTTGCGCCGTAAAGTAAAACCCATCATCGAATTAATGGAAGCATTACCTACCGTCATTTTAGGCTTCTTAGCGGGTTTAGCCTTGGCGCCTTTTTTAGAAAATAACTTACTGGGTATTTTTGCGATTTTGGTGGTGCTGCCCGTGAGTATGCTGGTATTTGGGTTTAGCTGGGCGAACATGCCGGCAAAAGTACGGCATCTATTGCCTGAAGGCTGGCATGTGCCAGTGTTAATTCCCGTTATCTTGTTGTCCGGTTGGTTTGCGATATCCATTAGCCCAAGTTTAGAAGTCTTCTTTTTTAACGGATCCATGGTGGATTGGCTTAACAATGATTTAGGCGTTTCATTCAGTCAGCGAAACGCATTAATTGTGGGTTTAGCCATGGGCTTTGCAGTTATACCCACTATCTTCTCTATTGCAGAAGACGCCATCTTCAGTGTGCCAAAATCATTGAGTTACGGCTCGTTAGCATTAGGTGCGACTCCATGGCAAACCATGATTAAAGTAGTATTGCCCACTGCAAGCCCAGGTATTTTCTCGGCACTGATGATTGGTTTGGGTCGTGCAGTAGGTGAAACCATGATTGTATTAATGGCCACTGGTAATACCCCTATTACCGACGTAAATATATTTGAAGGGATGCGTACCTTAGCTGCAAACATTGCCGTGGAAGTACCAGAGTCGGAAGTGGGCAGTTCCCATTACCGTATTTTGTTCTTAACCGGTTTTGTATTGTTCTTATTTACCTTTGTGTTTAATACCGCAGCCGAGACCGTTCGTCAGCGTTTAAGAACCAAGTACGGACAGTTGTAGGAGACTTTATTCATGCAAGTTACATTAAAAGATTGGGTAAAATCCGGCTCCCCCTTCATTTGGTTAAATGCCGGCGCCGTGGCCATTAGTATCATTATGGTCTTGGGTTTAATTGGCTTTATTGGGGCAAAGGGTCTGGTGCACTTTTGGCCCGGTGCCATCGTAGAAGCTAACTACACTCTGCCGGGTAATAGTTCGGCCTCTATTATGGGGCAAATTAGCGATAGCGAAATGGTGGGCCGTGAGCAGCTTGAAGCCATTGGCTTAAAGACACCTAATAACAGCGAAGAAGCACAGCGCTTATTATTAAAAGTTGGTAACCGTGATGTATACGGCGGTGATTTCCGCTGGGTACTTGAGCATCACTTAACCGATATACATTACCCTGAAAAAGCCGTGGCCATTGAGCGTCGTGAGTGGGGTAATTTTTATGGCTATCTAGATAAAGTATTTGAAGGCAAAAGCCAGGTCGCCGATGCGAACCAAGATAGCGATCAAGCTTGGAGCCATTTTCAAACACTGATTAATCGTGCGCTGACGATTCATGATGAGATCATGGATATTCAAAAATCAGAGATAGGCAGCATTAACCATCAAATTGAACGCTTACGTTTAAAAGAGCGCGGTCTTGAGTTAGACAACAAGCTGGGTGATGTTGAAAAAGCTGAGTTAGAAAAAGAACGCGCTGAATTAAATGCAGAATATGAAAAGCATCAAAAAGTACTGAGCGTTTTGTATCAAGACTTGGCTCGTGATCACTTTACCGCGGTAGAGATGGGTGGGAAAACCATTGAAATTGAAATATCAGAAGTGGTGCGTGCGTTTAAACCGAATGCCATGGGGTTCTTTGAAAAAGTGGCTCATTACTTTTCTAAGCTAGGGGAGTTTCTAGGAGATGACCCTCGCGAAGCCAACACCGAAGGTGGCGTATTTCCTGCCATTTTTGGTACCGTGTTAATGGTCATTTTAATGGCCATTATGGTGACGCCTTTAGGCGTAGTGGCGGCGGTATATCTGCGTGAATACGCCAAGCAAGGCTTTGTTACTAAAGTGATTCGTATTGCCGTAAACAACTTGGCTGGTGTGCCATCTATTGTTTATGGGGTATTTGGTTTGGGTTTCTTTGTGTACTTTTTAGGTGGCACCATAGATGAATTATTTTTCCCTGAATCTCTGCCCGCTCCCACCTTTGGTACTTCGGGTTTATTATGGGCTTCTATAACCCTAGCTTTGTTAACCTTACCGGTTGTTATTGTGGCAACAGAAGAAGGTTTAGCGCGCATTCCAAGGATGATACGAGAAGGCTCTTTAGCTTTAGGGGCCACTAAGTGGGAAACCTTAAGCCGTGTTATTCTGCCCATGGCCAGTCCTGCTATGATGACAGGGGTGATTCTCGCCGTGGCCCGTGCAGCCGGTGAAGTGGCGCCGTTGATGCTGGTGGGTGTGGTAAAATTAGCGCCAACTTTACCATTAAATGGTAACTACCCATTTTTACACCTAGATCAAAAGTTCATGCACTTAGGCTTCCACATTTATGATGTAGGTTTCCAAAGTCCTAATGTAGAAGCAGCACGCCCACTGGTTTATGCCACTGCCTTGCTGTTGGTATTGGTTATTGCATTATTGAACTTATCAGCCATTTATATCCGTAACCACTTACGTGAAAAATACAAAGCATTAGAAATGTAACGTACAGGACGTACTAATATCGCGGCTTCAGGGATGAAGAAGAGCGATAAGTGCAGAACGTACTAATACCGCGATGCCATGGAGGGCAGGAGCGGTGAAGGTACAGGACTCAAGACAGTTTGTTCCTGACGAAGTTTATTAAACCGAACATAATAACTCCCCATACCGATGGGGGAAATAAATTAAGAAAAGGGCTGAGACGTCTCACCTTTTTTCAACGCCAAAAATGGCAAGCGATTAAACTATTATGACAGAAGCAATGAATGCAACAGACGCCCAAGTTAAAGAAAGCAAAACCAAGGGCCATAGCTTAGACATGTCGGCCATGGGCCGTGAAAATAAGCATTTAGATATTAATGCTGAAATCCCAGCTTTCTCCGTTAACAACTTAAAGTTAAGTTACGGCGAGAAAGAAGCTTTGCATGGCATTGATATGATCATTCCTAAAAAACGTGTGACTGCGTTTATCGGGCCATCAGGTTGTGGTAAGTCAACTTTACTACGATGCTTTAACCGTATGAACGATTTGGTAGACGGCTGCAACATCAATGGTGAAATACTGCTTGATGACCAAAATATTTATGACAAGGGCGTTGATGTGGCCGAGCTGCGTCGTCGTGTGGGCATGGTATTTCAAAAGCCAAACCCATTCCCAAAAAGTATTTATGAAAATGTAGCGTACGGTTTACGCATTCAAGGCATTAAGAAAAAACGCCAAATAGATGAAACTGTAGAATGGGCACTAAGAAGCTCAGCACTGTGGAATGAAGTGAAAGATCGCTTACATGAAAGTGCATTGGGCATGTCTGGTGGTCAGCAGCAACGTTTGGTCATTGCTCGCACCATAGCGGTAAAACCAGAGGTATTACTGCTAGACGAACCGGCTTCGGCACTGGACCCCATTTCTACATTGAAAATTGAAGAGCTGATTCACGAATTAAAAAATGAATTCACCATCGCCATTGTTACCCACAATATGCAGCAGGCGGCACGGGTAAGTGATTACACCGCGTTCATGTATATGGGCGATATGGTTGAGTTTGGCGATACCGACCAACTGTTTACCAACCCAGAAAAGAAACAAACCGAAGATTATATTACAGGCCGTTACGGCTAGGGCTGTGTCAGCTAAGTCACTTAATTTAGCTAAACATTATTTAAGGAGTACAACATGGATTTAACAACAAACGCACACAGCCACCATATTAGCCAACAATTCAACGCTGAGTTGGAACAGCTAAAAAATCATTTATTAGAAATGGGTGGCCTAGTTGAGCGCCAAGTGGGCGACGCGATCAAAGCTTTGATCGAAGCAGACAGCGACTTGGCCATTAGTGTTCGTGCCAATGATAAAAAAATTAACCAAATGGAATTGGACATAGACGAAGAGTGCACGCGCATTATTGCCCGTCGCCAACCAGCTGCTTCCGATTTACGTTTGGTTATTACCGCCAGTAAAGCGGTAATGGATTTAGAGCGCATTGGGGATGAGAGCGCTAAAATCGCCCGCCAAGCCATTAAATTGTGCGATGAAGGGGAAACCGGCGCGCCAAAAGGTTATGTGGAAATTCGCCACATAGGTGAGCGCGTGCAACGCATGACACAATCAGCTCTAACAGCCTTTGCCCGCTTAGATGTGGATGCTGCCCTTGCAGTGGCCCAGGAAGATAAAAACGTCGACCGTGAATACGAAAGCGCCATGCGTGAAATGATCACCTTCATGATGGAAGACCCACGCTCTATTAAGCGCGTCATGAACGTCATTTGGTCACTACGTGCTCTAGAGCGTATTGGCGATCATGCTCGTAATATCGCTGAAGGGGTAATTTACCTAGTGAAGGGTAAAGATGTACGCCACCTAACGATTGATGAAATGCAGCGCGAAGTGGAGGCCGACTAGGCCTAGCCAGCATATTTTAGGGCCTATACGCATATGTGCCTATAGGCAGCTCTAAGCTATTGAAAAGATTTAATAAATATTTTCAAATAGAGCTTGACGAAACCTCGATACTCCCATAATATGCGCGCCATTAGTGCCGACATAGCTCAGTTGGTAGAGCAACTGACTTGTAATCAGTAGGTCCCGAGTTCGACTCTTGGTGTCGGCACCACTAATACTTAAAAGCCCGCTTAGAAATAAGCGGGCTTTTTTCGTTTCTGGTAGTACTAAATTGTTTATAGTTAGCCCTTTCCTTAATAAGGTCGAATTGAAGCTAGACACACTAGTTGAATTACACACGAGATAGCTATCGTGTTATCCACCTGAATAACCATAAACTCATAAATGGAATTTTAAAATGAAACCCTGGCATTTATTGATTGTCTTTTTTCTTTCCCCTATTTTAACTTTTGCCAACATTAATAATTTATCTCCTATCGAGCAATATCAAGAAGGAGTGGACCATTACATCGGACAAAATGGAAAGAGTATCGATTATAAAGAAGCTACTAAGTGGTATTTAAAAGCTGCTGAACGGGGCTATGCCTTTGCACAATACGATCTGGCCCGTATGTATTTTCTCGGCCAAGGTGTAAATAAAAACTACAAGCAAGCTGTTATATGGCTTCAGAAAGCAGCCAATCAAAACTTAATGGTGGCTCAATTTGATCTTGGAAATAGTTACCGTAATGGTGATGTCGTAACTCAAAACTATAAATTTGCGATCAAGTGGTATAAAAAAGCAGCGGAGCAAGGCGATGTCAGAGCGCAGACCAATCTCGCATTTATGTATAAAAATGGAATTGGGGTAAGCCAAGATTTCAAACAAGCTTTATTCTGGTTGCGAAAAGCAGTTGAGCAGGGAGAAGCCAAATCTCAAGCAGAACTCGGAATGTATTATCTTCGAGGTGACGGGGTTCCCCAGGATTATCAACAAGCAGTTCTATGGCTTCGTAAAGCAGCTGATCAGGGACTAGCTGAAGCACAATTTAATCTTGGAACTAGCTACAGGGTTGGAGCTGGTGCTGTCTCTTATACACATCTCCGAGCCCACGAGACTCCTGAGCATCTCG
>OLHJ01000506.1_pt1 | contig 12318 bp, 12 predicted proteins | sample 1609491 | NCBI WGS metagenome assembly OLHJ01 (sample SAMN05416861, study PRJEB24817) | seawater metagenome | isolation source: Sea water | place: Canada:Atlantic | collected 2013-11
GATGCTCAGGAGTCTCGTGGGCTCGGAGATGTGTATAAGAGACAGCCATTAATAATCGTGATCCTGGCCACGGCTCTAAAGAACAGGAGAGCTTTCCTTCTGGCCATGTATTTTGGACCACCCTGTGCGTAAGCCTTATTTGTTATCAATTTAGCTGGAGCGGTTTTTTCATAGTGAGCTGGATGGTGCCGGCCATGATTTTTTTACGTCCTCACCTTGGGGTACATTACCCAAGCGATGCCCTTGCCGGATTTTTAATTGGCATCATGCTCGCAATCATTACCCTGTTATTGCTTCCGTTGGTATTAGGCTATCTAGAATTTTTAAAAGCATTTAGCGGCTATGTTTATGGCTATTGGATTTTCGTCTTAACATTTTTAATAGTTGGCATTAAATCTTGGAGAAAACGCGTTTAATTAAAACTAAGGGCATTGGCTAGTAAAGGTAGCGATTTACAATTTCTTTAATAATGCCCTTTTGTTTCATTTCATTAATGGCAAGGTTAATCGGTTGCAGTAAGTCTTCTCTGGAGTGATGAATTCGAATTTTTAATTCAGAGCGATTAATCACAGGGCCCAGTTCAATGGCGCTCCATTGCGCCTTTAATTCTGGAATGTGTTTTTTAATATACGAAAGCTCCGCTTTATCAATAATACCTGCTTCAGCACGAACCAAGGCTAGCTTGCGTATTTGGGAGACATTACTAACACTATCAGAGCGCGTAAATAGATGGTCTCCCACATAACCATAACCGCGAATAGTGGAAATTTTACGGCCTTTTAAATCTTCAATGCTTTCAAACTTAAAAGCTTTTCCCAGCGGAAAAACTAAAATTTCTTCCACTACTAATACCGTATCGCTCCAAACAGAAGCTGCTGGTTTTTCCTTGCGCCATGCAATATTCACACAGCACTCTATTTGCACCAGCCCTTCATCAAAAGCTTTTTTACTGCGCTTAACGGATAATAATTTACTGGGTAAGAGTTTAACTGACAGGCGCTTATCTAGCTCAAGGGTGATTTCATGTAATATGCCACTGGCTTTACTGCCATCCATGATCCAATACGGCTCCCAACTCACATCCGTCACCGCATAACGAACACTGTCGGCAGCACTTACCAACGTAAACACCCACAGTATACTCAATAGTAAATAACGGTATGGAACGGCTTTATAAATTGCCATGCAAGCTGCTCGAAACGGGTTAGCTATGAGTATAGTCGGTATTTTTAACCCATTAAAAAACAGCTAATCACTTTCAACAGGAGTGTTAGTTTTGGCCAAACAAACACTCTTCATGCGTCTCTAACCACAAAGGGTATTTAGCCATCACCTTGGTAAAAAATGGGCTTTGTAAAAAACCGTTTAACCACTTTTGTAATCTAGGATAGTAGCCTTGAGCGAACCATTTTTTATCTACCCGAGAGAATTGACGAACAAAGGGTAATAACGCGTAATCAGCAAGGCTGGCTCCATCTCCCATTAGATAGTCCTGCCCATCTAGCCTTTGCTCTAAGCTTTGAATAAATACTTCGCATTGACGGCGATAGTATTTTTCTGAGACCTCACTAAAACGCCGCGCTCTTTTATATTTCTCTAACGTGGGTTTAAACCCAAAATCATTTTCATGCACCAATTGCAGCATGGCAGACAAACCATTGGGGAAGTTGCAATACAATAAGTCGTGGGGGTCATTCTCACCTAGTGCCCACAGCATGATATCTAAGCTTTCATCAATGACCTGCCAGTTTTCTTTAGGCTGCGTTGCATTTATTAACAATACAGGCACAGTGCCCTTGGGCGAGATGGCAAGCATTTCTGGCGGTTTGTTTTTTGTCACCACCGCCCGTAATTTAACGGTTTGCTGAGCCATTAATATGCCCATTCTGGCACGCATGGCATATGGGCAATGCTGTAGGGAATACAAAATGGGATACGTTTCAGGGTTATTCATTTTCCTTTACTCTCCCGATATTCGCCTGGCGTCGTGTCATACCAGCGTTTAAAAGCACGGTAAAAATTACTGTGATCGGTAAAGCCCAATAAAAATCCAATTTCTTGCAACGAGACTTTCTGATTACAAGCGTAATCATGGGCAAGCATTTTACGAGTGCTGTCGAGTAAGGATAAGAAGGTACAATTTTCTTGTTTTAAACGGCGCTGAAAAGTACGTAAACTTACATTAAAAAATGCCGCAAAGTCTTTTATCTCGGGTTCACCACTGGGCAGTTTTTTGCAAATTAAATCCTTTACCTGTTCACTTAACGTGGTTTGACTGAGCTCTTTAAGGGTTTTCAGAACGATCTCAGCATGGTGATCGCGCATGGCCTTATTGGCAAAAATCATTGGGGTATCTAGGTATTCATGGCTTATTTCTAAACTGTAATGGGGTTGTGAAAATCTCAATTCACATTGAAATATTTCTTCATATGGCTGAATATTTTTAGGTTTAGCATGTTTAAAATTAGCCACTAAAGGATTCAGTGGCTGGTTCGTGACAAAGCGTGATGAAAACACCTGTAAGGCCAAACCGGCATCAAAGCCTTGGTAGGCCACAGGCAAATCATTGCCTTGGCTTAAATAAATAATTTCGCAGCCCAATTCATTGGGCACCTGATATAACTCCACTGCCGAGCCAATAATTTTTTGATATTGAATGGTACGCTCTAATCCTTCTCGTACATTATCGCAAGACATAAGACTAAAACTATAAGCATCAAAGGAGCTCACAGTGGGCTGCTTGCCCATGGTTAATCCGATGGCGGGGTTATGGGTTAAACGACTCGCCTCTTGCCATAACAGGGTGAAATCGTCTTGTTTGAAAAAAGCCCCTGGATTAGTCAGCTGAGCGGCATCTAAGTTAAATTGAGTGAATAATGCTGAAGCATCCAGCCCTTCGCGTCCTAATAATTCAAACACCAAGCGTGCCCAGCCCACAGACAACTGCTGTACTTTAGCCATGTTCATATCCACTTCTCATTATCCACTTCCAAGATCGCCCTGCCCGTCATGCTTTTTTAATTTTGTTTTAAATAGATTTATACACCTCATGGCATCCAAAGACAATCGGTTGTCATGACAGGCCAAAGAGACCCTTGCCCGAAGCGCCTAGTATTGGCCTAAATAAAAACAATGCCTATGAAAAAGGAGTAGCCTGTGTTTGATTTTGTCATTGTAGGTGGCGGTTCTGCTGGTTGTGTATTGGCCAATCGTTTATCAGAAAATGGTCAGTTTAGTGTTTGCTTGTTAGAGGCTGGCAGTGATAACAACAGCCCATTAGTTTCCACCCCCTTAGCCACCATGGCGTTAATGTTTACCAAGAAATATAACTGGCTATTTGATAGCACCCCGCAAAAGACTCAGCAAAATCGTGAAATTTATTGCCCCAGAGGCAAGGGACTAGGGGGTTCTAGCGCTATGAATGGCATGATTTATATTCGTGGTCACGATAAAGATTACGACCGTTGGGAGAAAGAAGAAGGGGCCAAAGGTTGGAGTTTTAAAGAAGTACTGCCTTATTTTAAACGCTCACAACATCAAGAGCGTGGCGAAACAAACCGCCATGGAGTAAATGGCCCATTAAATGTCTCTAATCCTTCGCGGCTGGTTAAATTTAATAAGCGTTTTATACAAGCCGGCAAAGAAATGGGCTACCCATACAACGAAGACTTTAACGGTGACACCCAAGAAGGGGTGGGCGAATATCAATTCACTATTAAAAAAGGTAAGCGCCACAGTGCCGCTGCCGCCTATTTAACAAAGCCTATTAAAAAGCGCCCTAACCTCACCATTATTACTCATGCCCATGCCAGTCAAATTGAATGGCAGGATGGCCGTGCAGTGGGCGTTACCTATCTTGATAAAGAACAAACTCAGCATAGAGTAAATGCCAAAAAAGAAGTGATTTTATCGCTAGGTACCTTTAACTCACCACAATTATTAATGTTATCTGGAGTGGGGCCTAAAAAAGAGCTGGAAGAAAAAGGCATTAAGGTTAATCACCATTTACCCGGGGTGGGTAAAAATTTACAAGAACATGTGGACATCATGGTGATGCGCAATGCCAGTAAAAAAATAGGCGGCCCCATGGGCATTAACCTGTACCAAGCCATTCATGATTTTCCCAGTTATTTAAAATACCCCTTGTTCAGTAAAGGCATGCCGCAATCACATCACGCAGAGACGGGAGGATTTTTCAAGTCATCAGATGACAAATCCTTGCCCGATCTACAGTGGACATTCTCACCTGCTAAATTAAATGATCATGGCCGCGATATAAAAGCCTTAATAAAAACCGGTTACAGTGCTCACATTACTCTGCTAAGACCCAAAAGCCGCGGCGAGATCACTTTAAAAAGCACCTCGCCATTAGATGCCCCTAACATTGATTTAAACATGCTATCCCATCCAGATGATGTTAACGATTTAATCTCTGGCTTGAAAAAAACCCGCGCATTAATGACCGCCCCCGCCTTTGAAGATTACTTAAGCGATGAAGTTTACCCAGGAGCAGGTTGTGAATCGGATGCGGCACTTGAAGAGTATGTGCGCCGTAAGGCCAACCATATTTATCACCCCATTGGCACCTGTAAAATGGGCGATGATCACATGGCAGTGGTAGACAGCGAATTAAAAGTACATGGTTTACAAGGGTTGCGTGTTGTAGACGCTTCTGTGATGCCATCGCTCATTGGCGGCAATACCAATGCACCTACGATTATGATCGCCGAAAAAGCCAGCGATATTATTTTGCAAAATCACGCATAATTAACGGGTGCACCATGCTTACTATCGAAAATACAATTGAAATCAAGTCTTCTGTTGAACAGGTCTGGGAAGTATTAACCGATCGAGAAAGTTATGCCCAGTGGAACCCTGTGATACTTTCACAAACAGGGGTATTAAAAAGAGGTTGTCGCGCCAAGATGCGCATCAACCCAGCCCTTTTTCCCATGAACGTTGACATTGTTTACAGACAAGTACAAACCAACAAAGAACTCAGTTGGTTTGGTGGCCCGCCTCTTATTAAGGGCTACCATTATTTTAAACTGCAAAGCCTACCCAATGGGAATACTCAAGTAATCCATGGTGAACGCTTTGGTTTTTTAGCCACTCTTATGGGTTGGCCAGCCATTGTTAGCCTAGTGAAAATGAAATATAAAAAAGCCGACCGTGCTTTAAAAAAACGTTGTGAAACTCTGTTTAATTCACAACAACAAGCCGCTTAGACTTTCATTTTTAAATAGGAAAATAGGAAAATAGGAAATATCATGGAGCCGATAATAAAGTTGGTAGGCGCGCCCCAGTCCCCCTATAGCCGTAAAATGCGTGCCGCATTGCGCTATCGACGTATTCCCTATCAATGGGTACGCCAATACTCAGCCGCCAGCCAATCGCAACCAGACATAAAAATTCGCCAAATGATTCCGGTGTTATGGTTTTCTCATGAAGATACGAGCCAAGACAGGGCCATGCTGGACTCGACCTTTCAACTAAAAGCCTTAGAAGAAAGCCACACACAACGCTCACTTATTTGCCCTGACCCTGTGGTGATGTTTTTTAACCTGCTGATGGAAGACTTTGCTGATGAATGGCTCACCAAGGCCATGTTTCATTATCGTTGGAGTTATCAAAAGGATACCCAAAAGGCTGCCACCATTTTACCGTTAGAAGTGAAATGGGACCAAAGTGATGCCCAAGCCCTTGAACTTCAAAATGACTTTGGCCAACTGCAAACTTCTCGCTTAGGGGTGGTGGGTTCCAACGAGATCACTAAACCCCTCATTGAAGAAAGCTTTAAAAATATATTACTGAGCCTTAACGACATGCTTAGCACGCAACCCTTTGTGTTAGGCCATCGCCCCGGGGCCGCTGATTTTGCTTTATATGGTCAACTGGTGTGTTTAGCGTTATTTGATCCAACCTCATCTCGCCTAACACTAGAATTAACCCCCAGAGTCTATGCTTGGGTAGAGGCCATGGAGGATACTTCAGGTGAAGAGGTAGATGATCATGGCTGGCTAAAACGTGACGATATTCACCATAAATGGGGAAGCCTATTAGGTGAAATAGGGCGCAGCTATGTGCCTTATTTACTGGCCAATGAGCAAGCTTTAAAAAATCAGCAAGATGAGTTTCAGTGCCTTATTGATGGACGCCTATGGCAGCAAAAACCATTTTTATATCAAGGCAAATGTTTACATTGGTTAAGGGAGGCTTTTAATCATTTGAATGACAAGGATAAGCAACATGCATTCAGTATATTAAAAGAATTTCATTGTGAAGCATTATTCGAAATGCAGTAATTAATTATTCACTTTTAAAATGACTGACGGTGGCTCGCAATGATGACGCCACTTCATCCATACTTTGGCACGCTTCTACGCTGATTTTTGCGGCACTAGAAGAGTCCTCGCTAATTTGTGAGACCAGTTTAACGTGCTCATTAATGTTGTCATTCATTTTATGTTGTTCTTCAGTCGCTTGCGCAATCTGTTCATTCATGCCAGATATTTGTTCAACCACAGTTTGAATTTCAGCAAGGTGCCCACTCACTTCGGTCACAAACTTCACGCTGGTCAGTGTGGCTTCATTACCCGATACCATAACATCTACCGCTTGTTGCGAGCCCTTTTGTAAGCGGTCAATCATTTGATTAATTTCTTCTGTGGACTCTTGGGTGCGCTGCGCTAACGTGCGCACTTCATCTGCCACCACTGCAAACCCCCTACCCTGTTCGCCGGCTCTAGCCGCTTCAATAGCTGCGTTCAACGCCAATAAATTGGTTTGCTCTGAAATGCCTGAAATCACGGCTAGCACCGAACTAATGGACTCCACATCGGTGGCTAAACTGCTGACAACTTGCTCAGCGTTACGAATGTTTTCACTGAGTTTCTCCATTTGATTAACGGTTTTTGCTATGGTTTGCGAACCGCTAGAGGCTTCGGATTTTGCCGTAGAGGATAACTGTGCAGCTTGGCTAGCATTATGGGCAATTTCTTCCACCGTGGAACCCATTTCAATAATACCACTAGCCACCAATTGCGTTTTTTCCTGCTGAGTAGAGGTATGAGATAGGGTGGCATCAGCGCTGTCGGCTACTTTCCCCACCGACTCATGCACAGTATGAGCCCCTTGTTTAATTTGCGTGAGCAATTTACGCATCGTGTCATTATTTTTATTAAAAGCGCTGGCTAACTGCCCTATTTCATCATTGCTGTTAACGTCAAGCTCACGACTTATATCCCCTGACTCACTGGCATAACTCAATGCTTTGGAAATAACCCCTAGTGGCAATAGGGCGAGACGGACTGACCGGTAAACAATGAACAATAAAATTAGCACTAAGACTAAACTGATAATCGTGGTGAGAGTGGTGGTGTAATTGACATCCTTGTATAGCGATTTTTTTTGAACTTCTGCCACCACATACCAATCCACTAAAGGTATGTGCATGGCAGAGGCAATATATTCAACACCGTCACGGTTAAATTCAATTTCGCCTATGCCTTGCTTGGTAAATAGCTCCCCTAAGGTGGTTAATCCAGTTAACTCACTGAGTGTTTGGTCTTTATCTGTTGCGTCATTGGATTTTACATTGCCTTTATTATCTACTATGTAAACTTTTCGCCCTTGTGAATCTTGACTTTGGGCAATGTCCTTTAGGGTCGACAAAGTTTTTCCCATGCCCGCGGCCCCTAACGTTTTTCCTTGATGCATCACTCGGTAGTTAATAAACACTGTGGATATTTTACTGTCTAAATCCAGTGCTATATCCAATTCATAGGCATTATCAGTTGCCATAAAATCGTAAAACCATTTATCTCCATTGGCCGATGACGATAACACTCGTGAGAGCCCGTCTTGAAAAAAGTATTTTCCACTTGTGTAAGAAACCCAATAAGTAGTACTGCCCCTTCATTCACTTGTATATCTTTGAGCATATTTATCAGAGCTTGTTCGCCCTCTTCATTCTCACCTTGATTGGCCCAATCTAAGACGTAGCTATTTTGAGCCATGAGTTTAGATATACGCACAGGAATGGATAGTTCGTATTCAATGGCATTGCGGACTTGTAATAATACTGTAGGTAGTTCAACCCCATGAACACGGTTATCTACCAAGGTTTTCATGGATGCATTGTATAAAACAATAATAGTAAAAAAGGAGACGGCTAATAAACCACCTACCAATAACACCACTTTTTTGTGAAGCTTTTTACTCTGGGATTCCATTCCAACTTTCCTATCAGACGATTTTGCCTAGCGTCCAAGCTGAGCAAATTTATAAAATTCTTATCTGAGTCTAGCAGTTATAAGAAAACCTGCTAAACGCAGCTTAGGCGTTAGGATTAGACTCCCATTTTACTCGATCGCTGTCGTTGATTGCTGACTAGGCAACCTTTAAAATAAAAAAATTCGTATAAGTCACCCTTCCTATTTACTGTATTTAAAAACAAGTAAGCCACGCCAGAACTCCACTTATACTTAGAAAATAACTCCTACCTATTCGGCTTCTTATTTAAAACATATTCGCTGCACATTTAGTGCACATTCTTCACTTACATTAAGGACTTCCAATACAACCATAATATCCGTCAGAGGAAGTGTTATGAATTTCAAGCTGGTTTTTATCCCCCCTTTGTTAGCCTTGCCCTTGTTATTAGTTGGCTGTGGCAGCAGTGATAGCGCTGAAGACACCACAACCGACACCACTACTGATTCGTCAACCGACACCTCAACAGATACCGATACATCTAGTACCAGCAGCGGTTGGATCATTAACAGTGATGACGAGGTGTCCCAAAACCTATTTGAAAGCGGCACCAATCAAGGCTCATTAGTGAACGTACAAAGTGTCACAGCCGAAACCGTAGACGACTTGGAATACACAGTGGTGGCGGCCACTGGCATTGCTAATTATCAAGTCACATTAAGCCAAGATGAAATTGATGCCTTAAATGCCCGCCCTAAAGCGGCTACTGATTTTTTATCCGGTGCCACCACCGCTCAAGCTGATGTGGCTTTTGAATTTGGTGAAGACATTGGCTACAACAGCAATAACGATTGTGAAACCACAGGCGGCGCAGGCTACTGGCCACCGGGGCCGGTTTGCCCTGAAAACCTATCGCGTACCGGGTATTTTCCTAACAGCCCAGAACCCGCCACTGAAGATGTGGCTAGCGGCTTAGGCGCCATGGGCTACTGGGTAAACGGCACCTCTGTTTACCAATGGGGTGACGGGCAAAGTTATAACAACGAAGGGGTTTGGCAAACTCTGGCTCCGGTGGCGGAAGTATACGATGTGGACGTATGCGGCGGTCACGCGGCCAATGGCGATTACCATCACCACTTTAGTTCAGATTGCTTAGGAAAAATGGTGAACGATGAAGGCACCAGCCATTCACCCATTTATGGTTACGCTGCCGATGGCTATGCCATTTATGGCCCTTGGTACAGCAATGGTGTATTGGCAAAAAGCAGTTGGGCAGTGCGTGATTACGACGATGCCAATTCAGACACCGGTTGCGGCACTGCGGGTGTGCGAGACTGTGTATTGATCGATGAGTTTAATGTGAGCCTAGGCTTTGAAGATGCGGCGTCAGGCCCTAGCACGTCTGATGAATATTCATCCCTTTCGGGTAACACCTTTATCGCCAGTGCCGGATTTTTTTATGAAGACTTCTATTGGGATACTGCCTTAACCGATTTAGGCGCTGAATATCTTGACCAATTTAACGGCCACGACAGCGGTGATGACTTAGGCTACCACTACCATGTAACCGTCACACAAGACGACAGCGGCACTCAAATTCCTGCTTTCCCTTATACCATTGGGCCGCGTTTTTACGGAAAAATTCAAGATAACGCCATCACTTCCACTGAGGGTGGCGCACCTGATGGTGGAGACGGTGGTGAATTGCCTGACTTGCCTTTTTGCGAAGCCGATCAAGAGCCTGAAATGGGGGTTTGCATTCCTCAAATGTAACGCTCACTTAACAAATAGTTTGAGTGCTTTGATTAGCACTTAAATTACTTTTTCATTCACTTTTATTTATTTGTAGGCAATGCCCATGAAAATTAAAAACATCTTTGCAATAGCCAGTTTAAGCATTAGCCTGATGTGCTTACCATTAATGAGCCATGCTCAAATGGACATGCAACATAATCACTCACCTAAAGATTTACCAATCAGTGCCTTAACACCCAAATTAATTATTTCTATTACTGAAGACGATATGTCAGGTTTTAACTTGCACTTATCCACACAGAACTTTCAACTAGAATCCCCCACCCAAGAAGGCAATGCTCCTAACAATATTGTTGAAGGCCATGGCCATTTATATATTAACGGCACTAAAATTCAGCGAGTGTACGCAAGCGATATACACATTCCGGGAAAGTACATTAATAAAGGGGTTAATCAAATTAGTGTCACATTAAATGGGCACGATCACAGCGCGTGGCGTAAAGATGGCAAGGAGATTATTTCAACGCTTTTTATTAACACCCATAAAAAAAATATCATCTCTCATCAGTTTTCATCTTTCCCAGTATTGGTGACAGCGCCGTAAAGGCAAAGCTAATGATGCATCAAATTATTTTAGGTAAGAAGTAAAGCACAACAAAGCATTAACGATATTGATCAATGATGCTTTGATACTGCGCTTGGTCAAATTTCAATTCATTTAAAGCATTTGAAAATAGCGCCGCCTGCTTGGCTTTTTCCCTTGGGAAAACGGCGTAACGAGATACTACCTTTAAGGGGTTAGCTAAAATTTTAATGCGATGAGACATCCTCAGTTTTTTGGCCTCAAATTCAAGGGTACTTTGATCGCCAATAATCACATCTACTCGGCCTTTAAGGAGCTTAGAAATTAAGGTGGCATTATCAATGGTAGCGGGGTGTTTATCTAAGAAGTCTGCCTCTTCAAATTCTTTAGTGTATGAATAACCAGAGATGGTGCCGATTTTATAATTAGATAGATCTTTCAATGTATTAAACTCAATACCGGAATCATTTTTAACCATGAACACAGTACGACCATATTGAAGGGGACCCACCATTAAATATTTTTGAAAACGTTCGCGCTTCTCTACCCAGCTTAGTGATAATGTAATTTTGTTGTTATCGGTCATACTGATAACCCGCTTCCACGGGTAGGTTTTAATTTCGTAATCAACCTTCAATCTATCTAATACCACACGCACTATGTCAGCATGAATGCCTTTAACTTGGCCATTTTCTTCATACACATAAGGGGGAAAGCTCACATCCCCAGCCACCAACCACTTTTCACTGTGTACAAACCCTGAGAGCAGCACAGACAGAAATAAAATGACCTTTATCAACACAATTTTCATATGCGCCTTCTAATTCTACTCAAAATTATCGTACATAAAGCTTAGCAGGTTTCTTTAACCTCTCTTTTTAGGCCTATATTTTATGGAGGGACTGGTAAGACCAAAATCCTTTAAATAGGACGTCCAAATAAAAACTGGCTGAGCCGGCTAATAAAGCCACTCCAGCCTACACTTTCATACACTCCCGATCCTTAAAAAATCATGGCGTTGTGATCACCTATAAGACAGGTGTTCAATTCCTAGTGGGCCTTAAATGAAATATAATTTGGTGCTATTCCTAATACTTTTTTAAATAGACCGAACTTTAAAAAGCCAAGCGTTTATTCAAGCAGACATCCGCGGGGTTTGGTTATTCTCTGATACCTTCGCCCATGAACCTTCTAGCGAATCGAGCTATGTTATTGATGAAATAAGCGGTGACACTTACAACGGTTATTATGTTTCCATGGGTTCTAATTTTTAACATTCATTAAGACTCATGCATAAAAAAAGCACCAATGGTGCTTTTTTATTTTTACATTTTAAAAAACTTTAGAAAAGCATGTCTACTCCGAAACGGACTAGGGTAGCTTCAGCATCCAACTTAGTTTCCTCAGTCGTAATTAGCTCTACTTTGACTGCAGCTGAATCATGGAAATCATGGCGAAACCCTAATGTATGAGTGGTCACGTCTCTATCTGTACCAGCAATAATTCCAGACACTGTACCTTCAGCCCCTGCTGGTGCATTATTGACGATACCTGTATCACCTTCTTTTTTATTACCAGATAGTGAATAACTGACGTTAGAGTCACCAAAACTGTAAACCACTGAGGCTAACGTCCGTGTCTCTTCCGAGGCCAAAAGTAGAATTTCATCAAAATCGAGTTTTGAATACTCAAGTATGACCTTTATAGGGTAGAAGTTCTGTCTCTTATACACATCTGACGCTGCCGACGATCTACTCTGTGTAGAT
>OLHJ01000507.1_pt1 | contig 12308 bp, 5 predicted proteins | sample 1609491 | NCBI WGS metagenome assembly OLHJ01 (sample SAMN05416861, study PRJEB24817) | seawater metagenome | isolation source: Sea water | place: Canada:Atlantic | collected 2013-11
GATGTGTATAAGAGACAGGCATTACCTACCCACACTCCAATGGTATATTCGGGAGTGGTTCCGATGGCCCAAGCGTCTTTATTTCCGAAACTGGTTCCGGTTTTCCATGATACGGGACTACTCGAATTAAACGATCTCCATCCTTCCAATGTAATGGGGCGATTTACTTTTTGTAAGGTCTTTAGGGTTTGATACACCGCCCCCGGATTTAATGAAGCCTTGGGATATGGCAGCAGTTTTGGATTTTCCTTAAAATATGGGGCTACAAATATTTGCTTATCCAATTCTTTCACCTCTGCGGCATCTTGAGCAATTCTTGACATTCCAGCATACATACTTGTCATATCTCGCAAAGAACCTTCTGCCCCACCCAAGATTAAAGACAAGCCATAATGATCTGAACCAAAAACTAAAGAGCGAAAACCATGTTGTTCTAATTCATTGTAAAATCGCTCCACCCCATGATGTCTCAATTGACGAACAAAAGGCACATTTAACGATCGTGTGAGTGCTTCATTTATAGGTACCGCTCCATCAAATTCTTCGTAATAATTTTGGGGTGCATATCCCGCAATAAACGTGGGCACATCAGCCACTAATTGATGGGGGTAAATTTCACCTTGACTCACCATGTAGGTATATAAAAATGGCTTTAACACACTTCCAGTACTACGCACCGCTTTCACAACATCCACCTGATTATTGTGTTGGTAGGTATGAGTAGAATTGCCCACATACGCCACCATTTTACCTGTTTTGGTTTCCAGTATCAAAGCAGCGGCATTATGAATATCATTGTAGGCATAACGTTTGGTGTAGGCGTTAATTAACTCTTGCGTATTTTTTTGCATAGTGTACTGGATATCTGATTGCACACGTTTTCCAGGGTATTTATCAGAAGCTCTATCTACCAGATGATTTGCATAATTGGGTAAAGGCAACGGAGCCCCTGGGAGCAATTCTAATTTAGATAAAGCGCAAGTAGCTGAATCAATAACTCCGTTTGCATGCAAGCCATCCAGTAAAAAATCACGTTTGTTTTTAAATACCATACTATTCTTACCCGGATAAATGATAGATGGCGCATTGGGTAAAACCGCTAAAGCAGCATGTTCTGCCCAAGATAAATCTTGCGGCTGACGGGCATAATAACGCCATGCAGCGGCTTCGTAACCTACTACATTTCCGCCAAATGGTGCGTGACTCATGTACAGATTTAAAATTTCATCTTTACTGTAATTGATTTCAATATGGATGGCTACCACCAATTCCAGTACCTTTTGAAAAACCGTTCGTTTTTGATTTTTAAACCACAATCGTGCGAGTTGCATGGTGAGCGTACTTCCTCCCTGCTTTATGCGTCCCGCTTTAACATTTACCCACATAGCGCGAGTAATGGAGATGGGATTAATACCTAAATGCCATTTAAAATATTGATCTTCAAACTGCGTGATGCAATGTTTGGCCTCTACCGGCAAACTATCCAATTCTGGAAATCGCCACTGTTCATCTGTAGCAATACGTGCGCCCAATAGTTTCCCGTTAACATCTAGTAAAACGGTGCTGGTGGGGTTTTGGAATGTGGGGTTGGGAATTAGGAAACGAGAAATGCTATATAAAGCGAGAAGAGTCCAAAGAACCCTTCTCACCCATTTATTTTTTAGACTTGTTTTCCGACTCATTAAATACCTTCACCCGGTTTAACCACTCTTACCCATTGCCCTTTGGTTACGGCTAGTACTTGTCCGTCATACATGGCCTCAGCTTTTACTCCTGGCAAGTAGAAATCACCTAAATAAGCCGCATTTAACACTACGGTAAAGGTTTTCTCACAGGCACAGTCAGGATAACTAGAATACGAACTCAATTCAAAATAAGTAAGCACTCTATCGTCACGAATGTCTTCGTAATTTGGCACATCCTGTTGGTGCACATTTGGTCCTTCTGCCATTCGAGAGTTATGAATTTCCCAACCGGAGGGGAAAATTTGCGTCAATGCCATTTCTCGTAAATACTCTCTAGGATTCGGATTAGAAATGGTTACTGTTGCCATGAAATCTGTACCCTGCTCTAAAAAACTCACGTCAATGGAGTTTCCTTGTAAATCGGTGTATTCCACATCTATCGACAAGTTGTTCTCCTCCGCTTTCTCGGTCCCATACTTTGGAATACCTGTAGTTATCATTCGTGCGTACATAAGTCCTTCTCCCTTGTTGTTTAGGGTAAATGGAATCTCCTTTTTACTCACATCTTCTACCTGAATTTGTTTTAAGGGCATTAACGTGGTTAAATCGTCCTTTTGCTTGGTGTTGATAGTGTAAGCGTATTTCATCTCGTTAGACACGCCCTTTTCGCCTCCAAACTTAACCATGGTCATTAAACAATAAGCGGTTGTTTGGGTACTCATCCATTGTTGCGAGGTTAACGCGGCCGAAATGCTTTTCATTAAACTCATTCCCTCGTTTCGTTTACCCATAATCAACATCGATTCCAGTATCATAGCCTCATCACGCTCTTTGGAACCATAAGAATAATAGTAATATGGATTGGGTTCAGCATTACCCGCATGGGTACTCAGTCCAGCCACCAATTCCTCTGCAATAGCGGTTTGTCCCGCCAAATGATATGCGGCAGCTAATCGCCAAAGCCCCACATCTTCCAAGTCATTGGATGCTTTTAAGCGGTTCATACTCCCTAAATCTGGTTCATTGGCCAAAGCCAATGTAAATAGACGGTACGCCTGTGCTAGGTCTAAATATCGGTAGTTCCATGATCGGTCTCGTGAATAACTCCTTGCTTTATTCTTCTGGTATTTGATCCAGTTTTTCTTAGTGTTCGCATTCACATCAAATCCGTGACGTTCGGCCTCTAACATAAAGTGACCAATGTATGAACTCACCCAGTCGCTGGAGTAGTTATAGCTTGGCCAATACCTAAACCCACCATCACTGTGTTGGAAAGAACGTAATTTATCTAAGGCAATATTCACATTTTCAGCTGCACGTTGAAATACTGGAATATCTTCCTCCATCACGTTTTTCAAGAACAATTGTGGGAACGCTTGAGAAGTAGTCTGTTCGGCACATCCATGCGGATAATCGATTAATTGTTTTAACCTACGATCAAAGTCAATGGGTGCCATTCTTGACAATTCCAGTACGGCAGAATTCGTTCCTTTCACCCCAAATAAATGAATGGAATCATTCCATGTTTTCCCAGCATCTACCACCATTTCTTGGTATTTGTAAACGGGACTATTTGGATTACGAACCAACAATTCAATTTCGTAGGTAGATCTTTCGCCATGACCTGTAACAATTACTTGAACGGTACCTTTCCCAATTCCATCTTCTACTTCTAGTTCAAAGTTAACTACCTGATCATCGGGTTTATCAAAGTGAATCTTTTTGGTTTTGGTGAAATTAGATTTGAACATATTATTGGCTTTTACTTCAATTTTCACATCCTTAATTTTCTTATCCATTGCAAATACGGTCACTGGAAGCTTCACTTTTTCGGCCGGACCTAGCACTCTTGGTAAAGTAGCTAACACCATTAATGGTTTCTTTACGGGAACTGCTTTCTCGGCATTTCCATAGGCTGCATCTTGCCCAGCTACTACCATAACCCGCACAGAACCTATGTAATTAGGAATAGAAATTTCGTGCGTATTCTCATCATTGGCGTCCAATTCAAACGGACCTATATAGCGAACCATTGGTTTAAATCGGTTCACCTTATCCTTTGATTTTCCGTTCTTTCCTTCATCACCACCAATACTGATTACCCGTTGCAACTCTCCGCTATAGGCTCCAATAACTTGGTCGTAGAAATCCCACGTTTTTACGCCCAAAGCTTCTTTGGCGTAAAATACAGGATGCGGATCTGGAGTACGAAAACGAGTTAAATCTAACAAGCCTTCATCTACCACGGCAAGTGTGTAGGTGGTTGGACGACCATCACGTTCAGAAACGGTCACTTTGGTAGTGGTTTCTGGAGCCAATTCATCAGCCATTTTGATTATGGGATGTACGTGCGTATTAGGATTGGTCACATTAATAGGTACCACTCCGTACATACGCATTGGCAAACTATTATCATGTGCATGTTCTTGAATCATCATGACATGAATAAATGCATTTGGTGCCATTTCAGGAGTGATTTTTACTTGATGAACCAATTCTTTCTCTCCTGTTTCAATCCACTCCGCTTGTAAAATCTTAGATCCATTCTCCACCGTCACCAAAGCTCTACTCTTGCCAGAAGAAGGAATAGTCACTTTTGCCGTTTGCCCTAATTCATAATCGGAAGTGTCGGTATCAAAGGTTAAAACGTTGGCTCCATCCGGAACATTTGATTCTGAACGCGCACGCCAAGAAGGCCAATCAATGTACATATCTTGTGTAGCGCTATGATTACTTTCTTTGTCAATCACTCTAATCATGTAACGCCCCCAATCTGGATACTTGATTTCAAATGGAACTCTAGCGCGCCCGTTAATGGTAGAAACCTTGGTGGTATAGGTCATACGCTCATAATTGCTACCCATGTAATGCCCATAATTGCGTGAGGAAGCATCCCACCACCAACGCCACTCGGTCTTAAATATCTGTACCTCTAAATCCTTCACGTTAGCCAATGAACCATCCTCGTTCAGCGTAACTACTTCAAAGTAATTTACCGTATCGGTAGAAAAAGTGCGATGACGGGTACCTTCTGGGAGTTTCACACCCACATAGCGCTTAAATGGCGAGTATGTGGTGGAGAAACGGTCCACACTAAAGTCGCCACTTGGTTCAAAAACCCGAATATTGAAAGAAGCACGTAATTTTCCAGGCGAAGCATCTCCAAGCTCCAATTTTACGGGCACATCTGCATGTCCCTCGCTATTGATCTCACCCTCAAACATTAACTGCTCATCCGCATTATACGATTTGGTGTAATCTAAAAACGAATATTTTTCAAAACCTTTAAATCGTGTGGTAGATGGCGATAAAGTTACCATGATTTTAGCGTTCATGTTTTTGGCGGTAGCTCCATGTAACCACTTAACATCTAGACTCGCTTTTTGATCTTTCATATCGTGCGGAATTTCATCCACGCCCAAATCAAACTTCACTTTTAGTCGGTTAGGTTTTACGGTTTCCACTCTTAAGTATTTGGAAAAAGAAGCATTCCCTACTTTCACTTTTGCGCGCCAAGTGCCCGTTTCATCATCCGCATCTGTTGGAACAGTAAATCGATATAACCCGTTAATTCCCTGCGTATTTACCAACTTTGACCTCAACTGATTTTTAGGGTCGTACAATTCTAATTTAACCGGGTGATCTTCAGGCAATTTATTCATATTGTCCTCTAACATGAACGACAAAAACAGGGTATCTCCTGGTCGCCAAACCCCTCGTTCTCCGTACAGAAATCCTTTTAATCCATCTTGAACCACGGCCCCGTTTACATTAAAGTGACTTGTGGATAATGCGGTTCCATCTTGCACTTTCAAGTACCCTTTCTCGTTTCCTTGAACGGCTACCACTAAAAACGGTTTAGCGGATGCTTCGATAACTACATTTCCATCTCCTCCAGTAGAACCTTGACCTATTACTTGGTTTTGGAAATCATACAACTTCACATCTACTCCACTCAATGGCAACGCGGTACGTAAATCGCTTATCGCCACTAGCATTTTCTTATCCTTACCTGCTTTGGCAATTACCCCCATATTACTGGCTAAAATGTTGGTCGTAATAGAACGGTTTCGGTAATAAGAAGAATGGCAAGGATTCTCACGCTCTTTCCAGTCGTAATCATAATCGTAGTAATAATCATCCTCATAATAATCCCATCCTTCATAGGCATTGAAGGATTCATCTTCCCAACTATCCGAAAGAGATTCTTCAAACTCCTCTTCCGTACTGGAATCGTCATCCTCACAGGGATAGGTAGAATAACTCTTTTTGATATTCAAAGTCACTCGGTAAATGGCTCCAGGCTCCGTTTCTACTAACTTGGCAATATCAATGTAATGGGTATTCCAACCGCCACGCACCGTGTTCTCGGTTAATAAATCTACTTTTTTACGGTAAATCAACTTCCCTACCCGTGACAATTGGTAACTGCCATTCAAATCATTGGCTTGTAGAAATTGATGCATGTTGTTTTCATAGATCTTTACAATTTCTACTTGAACCGCTTTTAAATTCACCGCTTGAAACGGAAATACTAAACCTTTTGTACTTGGAAGTATCACTCCCGTATGGTTAAATGAAACCTGTGGTTTGGTTTCAATAAAGTTCATTTCAATTTTCTCTGCTTTGGTGAGTTTATGCGACATGGTATTCAGCAAAGACTCTTCAATTAGCAAAGTATGCACCCCTGATAAACGCGACTGTGGATAAATGGTCACCACGTTATTGGAAACATCAAAACGTAAATTGTCAAAATCGGAGAAACGAATTAAGCCTCGTAACTGTTGTTTATCCTTTAAAGCATCAGAGAAGTGCAACACCACCTTTTGTTCGGGTTCTTGATGCAATTTAGTCGACATCAACTTAAAATCGCTTAGAGAGGGTAATTCCATTTCCTCCTTGCCTTCGGTTGTAATATCAAACTCGTTTCCGTTGTATTCCAGTAAAATGATTTGCGCATCGTCTTTTCGTTCAACGGAATCTACGGTAAACTCATGCACGGTTCCCATGGAATTATGCACCCATGATGCTTTTAATTTTTGTCCGCCCATGCTAATTAGCAATAACTGCTCGGCTTCGTCTTGATCTAAGTAATCTGCGGTGGTTAATCTCCCCTTAAACCGGTTCCAAATAAGGTCTTTCGGGTTATATGGGGTAATTCCTTCGGTTTCTACATGGAATGTTTGGGTGATGGTACGCACCATAAAAACGAACGACTCAAATTCCTTAGGCACTTTGGCTACTTCTTCCAGATCAAAAGTAACTTCATAATCCGTACCTGATTTCATAGGTTCTTCGGGTCTAAACTCAATGGTACGGTTATCTAACCAATACGCTTCCCCATCTACATTGGGCGAAAAGTCAAACAAATCGTCCTCTACTTCTCCGTTGGGTTCGGTAAAATTCTTGCTTTTTTCGGCCAGCTTAATGTGAATGGAGCTGTTTTTAGAAATGATTCCTGAAGTGAACCCCGTAATATACTGGGTAAACCCAGGGTTGATTTTATTTTCTTCGGGGCTAGAATCCGAACAACTTTGCGCTCCAAAAAGCACAAAACATAGCAGTAGAAATTTAAATTTCATAGGGACATGGAATTTTATAGTTTGACGAAAGAGATACGCAAAATATAGCATTTAACACCATAGTATAGAACAGTGTAAATAAAAATTTCAACGACTTTTTAACGTTTTTGTTCCACTTATTATTGGATGCTCAAAATGGGTTTTAACCTTTTTTTAGATTTAAGGCGGAAATAATTAGAAAAACAGGCGGAACTCCTTGCGAACCATCCATCGTAAGGAGACTTCGACTACGCTCAGTCTCCTTACGCTGAATTTTCAGATTCTGAATTTAGCAATAACTACGTCAGAAGTAGCGTCTTTCGCTACGACTTGTTTTGACTAGGTTTCTAGCCTGAATCAGAAGATTCAAGGATTAGAAAGATAAACGCTATTTAATTACCATTCTTTTTACTGAAGCATCACCATTGACCCGGGTTATTTGCACGATGTAAATACCTTTATTTTTTATACTAACCGAAACCTCATTCTCTGTGAAATCTTGTTTAAACAATACCTCCACTCCAGTAATATCATAAATGCGTATGTGTTTAACTTGGTTCGCATTTACTTGAATAGTGAAATTCGATTCTGATGGGTTAGGAAACATCTTCCAATCGGAGACTGCATAAGTTTCTTTAACAGAAACTACACAACCTGCATCTGGTTCACCATAAAAAAGTCCGGTATCATGATTCATACATTCTAGAGAATTATTTCCAGACACGCATAAATAAGTAAATGGGTCGAGCAAATAGTGCAAGTTACCTACACCCTCCCACCAACTAATAAATGGTGAATTAAATAAATATACTTTTATATGGTTATCATTCAGCAACATTGAATCTACTGATGTAACAATTATGGGAAATGGAGCACAAATAGCCCTACCATACGGATTATGAACCGTATCACCTACTTGCAGATTAAAATCATACAACACCGATTCAGAAATAGAATCCTTAGAAAAATAATATACCGTTTTATTGGTTTCTCGAATAGCACCATCATATTGCCCTCCTACCCACATTTTTTTGTAGGAAACTCCATTTATGGTGGTATCCTCCATTATTCGGAAACTCGGACCGGCACCTTCTTCACCAATTTCACTGACGTATTTATAACTCCATTGAGAGTTTTCCTTTACAAAGGGAACATAATTAGACGTTTGGGCAATGCTGGTTAAACCAGAGAAAAAAAATAGAATTAGAATAGCATTTTTCATTTGTAGTATTTTAGAATTAAACCGTTAACCTTAATACCTTTAAAGGGAACCAAAAGTGTACTGAATTGTTTACAGTACAGATTATTTAAAAAAGGAAAATCATTTTTACGTCATAGTTCTAGTTCAGGCCAGAAGTCTTGTTAACAACCAGCGTAACGACAGACGTTACGCTGAACCTAGCAATTTTTTTTTTAGCAATAATTACGTTAGTCGTAGCGTCTTTCGCTACGACTTGTTTTGACCTGGTGTCTCGCCTGAAAATGGAAATACAATTTTAATACACATGCCCCTCATAGGTATTCTCTACATTATAGCTTCCTTTAAAGCCTTGAAGCACCACGGTGATATTTCTTTCCTTGGCTCCGTTACGTTTAAAATCTTTAATCAATTCTAGCACATCATAATCAATGTACACGGTGTTTTTGGCACTAATAATCAGCTTAGACCCTTCAGGTATATGAGATAACGTTTGTTTTATGGCTGCTTTATTCAGAAAAGAAACTTCTTGAGCTAGATCAATATGAATATCCTCTCCTTCCTTGTGCTTTTCCTTTTTAAAGAAATAAGCCAGTTTCATATTTCCTTTCAAAATAAACATGGAACTCACAACCAACCCTAAACCTACTCCTTTCAATAAATCTAAACTTACTACACAAATGGTGGTAATCATGAACGGAATAAAATGGTATTTACCAATGCGCCACATTTTTATAAACACAGATGGACTTGCTAGCTTAAACCCAATCAATAAAAGAATAGCAGCTAAACTAGCCATAGGTATTTTGTTCAATAATACCGGGATTAATATCACCGTTAACAATACCAAAAACCCGTGAAAAATGGCCGAGAATTTAGAACGTGCCCCTGCATCAATATTGGCAGTGGTTCTCACAATAACAGAAGTCATTGGCAATCCACCAATCAAACAGGAGAGAATATTACCCACTCCCTGAGCCTTAAGCTCTGTATTTCCATTTGAGTATCGTTTGTAAGGATCTAATCTATCACCCGCTTCTATGGTTAACAAGGTGGCAATACTGGCTACTGCAGCAATAGTCAAGGCAGTTACCCAAATTTCTGGGTTCAAGATAGCTCCGAAATCAGGTAATGAAAACTGCCCTAAAAACTCACTGGCTGATCCAGGAACCGGTAGTTCTACCAAATGATCTCCTGAGATGTACAGACTTGGGCTAAAAACTCTAAAAATTTCATTTAATACCACACCCAAAATAACAGCCACTAACGCACCTGGTAAAAATTTGATTTTCTTGAGAAAATTGACTTGTGAAAAAGCAATTAAAATGGCTAGAGAAACAAGGGTTACAATGATGGCTCCTGAATGCGCAAAGTTCAAAGAATGAATTATCTCATCTATGTAGGACCCATCGGCTGTATCGGTTAGGCTATAGTTAAAGAAATCACCTTCATGTTCTTTGTCATACCCAATGGTATGTGGAATTTCTTTAAAAATAATGATGAGTCCAATACCCGATAACATTCCCTGAATAACACCCGATGGAATAAAATTAGAAAAGGTACCTGCCTTGGCAAAACCAAGAATTAATTGAAACACCCCAGCTAAAACCCCAGCAAGCAAAAAGGCCTCAAATCCCAGATCTTGAATGGCCACAATAACGATGGCAATTAAACTGGCGGCAGGCCCCGAAACACTTACATGAGAACCACTTAAATAACCTACAACTAACCCACCAATAATACCCGTGATGATTCCGGAAAAAGCGGAGGCACCGGACGCCACTGAAATTCCTAAACATAGCGGCAACGCTACTAAGAACACCACGACACCTGATAAAGCATCGGTTTTAAACGAAGAAAATAATGATTTTGAACTAGCCGTAGATTTATTCACAGAGGTAATGATTTAAAAACAAAATACACTTCCGAAGATATTTAAATAAGTGGTTTTTACAAAAAGGATAAGAAAGTTTCCTTAAACTTTTGAAATTCCAAATATTAAGAAGAAAAAATTTCAAAAAACCACCACGGCTTTAATCTCCGCCCAGCTGAAGGCACCAAAGCCTTTGTATACATCACGTTGTTCGCGGTGAACGAATTGGAGCAACACATTTTTATAGCTTAAAGTGGCACCCAGTACCAATTGCACGTTGAAGTGTTCGTAATCTGAACTACTCCATAAATAAGGGCTCGATTGAAACGGAATCAGACTCCCTTGTACTCTACCGTCATAAGCTAGTGCTTTGGCATTGGCACCAATGATGCCGTACAACTGCCAGGTTCCGTTTACCCGTGTTTTACGCTTCTTAGATACCTTACCTGATTTTTTACGCCATCGTAAATCATCAGTGGTGTAACTTGCCTTTGAGGCAAAAGTATTAGGCCGACCATTGTAATCGGAATATGAATAATTGAACCAGCCTATTTTAGCCAAAGTTCCTACCGTAGCATAATTCAAATACGTACCCACATGAGCGGCAGCATTCACGTTCCACTCTACAAATTCATTTTGAATAGGTAATAGTCGCTCTACCGCCACTTCATAATCCAGTATTAATCCATTACCAATTTGATTATGCCATCCATTGGGCTCTGGGTTATTTGAAATATCGTGATACCAATATTGCACTGCACCCGCCCCAGATGCTGGACCTTGAATTCCAATAACAAACTTGGACTCCCATCGAAATCCCTTAGCTGGATTATTGGCTTGTCGAATTAAAGTGGCCAACAAAGCCCCAGAATATGGAACATCTGTACTATCAATAGCCGATTGAAATATGTTTACCGGAGTATAAATGTCCTGACCTACATTCAGCAAAAAACTGCTTTTGCTTTGCGATAGTGGATTTAGCAACAAAGCGTTTGTCCAATTTTTATTGAACCATCCATCGGCATACTGCACATGCAAGCCGTTGGTATAATATTTATCAGTAGGTTCAAATTGATAGATATCGTTTAGCGTGCTTAGAGAAGCAAAACGGGATTGTCGCATTTCCAGTAAATCAGAATCGTTTAAGGTTTGCGTTATTACTCTCACGCTTCCTATCAACAATACTGCTAAAAGAATAAAATGCTTTGTTCTCATCAACACCGCTAATGTACTACATCTTGAATAGTGCAATTTATCTAAATCGTTAAGTATTTCTTAGTTTAATCTACAGCCTTTTCAAAAGCTAATCGAATGGCTTTACTCTCCAAAGTAATCACCCCACAATAAGCATATCCCCTATTTTTTATGAGTTTTTGCATTCCTTGATTATCTGGATGCGTATCTATTTTGAGGTTAGAAATGCCTTGTTCTTTGAGCATGTTTTCAAAATAGTCGAATACAAAACGTGCCATTCCGGTACTTCTAAAACGATTACTCACTGCCAAGCGATGAATTACTCCGTAAGGCTCATTTACTGGAATGATCCAGTGGCCATCAATTTGGGTATAAGTGGGTTCTGGACGAATAGAAAACATTACGGTTCCCATCACTTCATTTTGATCATTGGTAATTACAAAACACTCCTTATTGTCTACATCTCGTTCAAAAAGCTCTTGGGTAGGATAGCCATCTTGCCACTGGTCAATTTGCAATGATGCAAGGTAGGCTTGTGCCTCTTTTACAATGTTCATGATAGCTGGCAAATGCGCTGTAGTAGCGTTTTGGATTTTCATTTTATGGTTGTGTTGTTTGGTGCTCAAAGAAAGTATCTTTTAAGAACATTTTAATAATTGACAAAACCTTTTTTTTTTTGCAATTAAACTCTTACCCATTAAAATATAGGAATTCTTTTTAACGCTTTTTCATTTTTTTATTCCCTCTGGTCATGAGCTCGCACCTGTCTCTTATACACATCTCCGAGCCCACGAGAC
>OLHJ01000508.1_pt1 | contig 12284 bp, 13 predicted proteins | sample 1609491 | NCBI WGS metagenome assembly OLHJ01 (sample SAMN05416861, study PRJEB24817) | seawater metagenome | isolation source: Sea water | place: Canada:Atlantic | collected 2013-11
TAGATCGTCGGCAGCGTCAGATGTGTATAAGAGACAGCCTTGAGAAACAGCAAATCGGCTCATTTCAGCCAAGCTTCGAGTGATCAGCATGGCTTTAGTATTTTCTCCATAGCCCAGTGCCGCAGCCATGCCGGTAATAATGGCGTATATATTTTTAAGAGCGCCGCCTAATTCAACGCCGTACATATCAGCATTGACATAAATTCTAAAAAATTTGCAGCTTAGGCTTTGTTGAATGAAATCACGAACACGCTTATCTTTACTGGCGATCACCGTGGCTGCCAATTGTCCCTGTGCGATCTCTTTGGCGAGATTAGGGCCACTAATCACACCCACAGAGTTAGTGGGAAAGACTTGACGCAATACATCGCTCATCAAGTTAAACCCATCTGGTTCTATGCCTTTTGTAGTACTGATAAGTATTTGTTCTTTTACGACCACGTCTTTTGTTTTTTCTACTATTTCTCGAAATGACTTACTGGGAATTGAATAAAATAAAACACTGGATTCTTGCACGGCATAGCCAATATCGTCTGTGGCTTCTATGCCTTCATGCAGGGTAACACCGGGTAAGTATTTTTTGTTTTCATGAATGCTATTTATTTCACTGATGGCTTGGGCGCTGCGCATCCATTGGCGAACTTGAAAACCGTTTTCGGCAAGGATATTGGCAATGGCGGTACCAAAGCTGCCACCTCCCAATACGGTTGCTATTTTAGAATTCAGTTTAGGTGATGTGTCTAACTCGGTGGGGATCATAGGCAAACTAATTATTTTCCAAACTTTGGACTAAATCTTGGAAGGCTGCGCGATTGTTTTGATTCATATCCATTAATAACTTATGCGCCTCCAACACTCGATGCTTCATTTCTTTTTCATCAACTGACTTAAGCGGCAATTCTTCCATGTATTCCACTCGGGAGACCAACTCTTTAACGATATAAAAAACTTTATCAAATCCCATGCTAATCAAGATACGGTTTACATCTTCTTGAATAGACACGATGGTGGGCAATTGTCCGTATTTTTCTTTATATAAAATAGATATTTTAGCGAGTTGCCCTAAGGAAGTACTGTCAATGCACTTAGTTTCAGTTAGATCAATAATAACCGTTTTAAAATCACTGTCGGCAAACATTTGATCTGTGTATTGATCTAATGTGGTGCATAAGTTTAAACGCACATCCCCAACAAACTTGACGATGTATATGCCTTGGCTTTTCGCCACCAGAATTTTTCCCGCTTCCATATTCAAAGCGTCCTAGAAAGCGTGAGCAAAGTGATGTCGTCAGGAATCTCTTTACCTTCTTGAAGGTTCAACAGCCCTTCCAGATTCCCAATATTGAGTTTTCCTTGCTCTACCCAATTCATTAAGCAAGTTTCTTTTTCTAGCAAACTATCATGCTCCAATACTTCTAAAATACCATCTGACAATGCCACTAACTCAAACTCTTCCCCTAATTCAACAGAATAGGTGCTGTATTGCGCTTCGGCAAAGAGACCAGCTGGTTGAGATCGCCCGGTTAAAAACTGTACACCCTCATGATTGCGTAAAATAGGCATGGGATATTGGCCGGCAACACTATAAGAAAGCGTTCTGCTTGGCAAATCAATCATGCCCCAAAAGACGCTTACATGCTTACCCAATGCCGCATCCACCAACTCTTTATTAATGCGATTTAAGACTTTATCAGGTGTGAGTAGATCATCGGTGGACTGGCGTCTCAAATTGCGCCTTAAACGATTGGTTAGATTCTTAAGTAATACTGTAATGAATGCTGAAGAAGCCCCGTGGCCACTGACATCCGCAATATAAAATACCACTTTATCGGCGCTAATAGGGAAGTAATCGACAAAATCACCGCTTAAATACAGGCTTGGAATGATGTGATAATTAAACTCTATGCCGTCTATTTGAGACTGATTGTCTGGAAGCATGCGCTTTTGCACTTCCCGGCCTGCTTGTTGATCTAAGCGAAGCTCTTGCAAGCGGTGCTCTAGTTCTTTGTTTTTAATTTCTAACTGATTGCGATACACCGCATTTTCTTCAATGAGGCGCTGCTGCTTGAGGTTACGGCGTACACTGTGTTCCAGTACTTCAAGGTCAATTATAGGCTTAATGAGGTAATCACTGGCCCCTAAGCGAAGCGCTTCTACTACATCTGCCATGACACCAGCGCCTGAAACAACAATAAAGGGGGTATTGGGGCGAGTTTGGCTAATTTCTTTTAATACAGCCAAACCATCCATATGGGGCATTCGTAAATCGCACAAAACAACATCCGGAGACTGGCTGTTAAAGCAAGCCACCCCTTCGCGACCATTTTCAGCTTCAAGTACGTCAAAGCCACTGTCTTCTAAATAAGCCACGATGCTATTGCGTACGATAGCTTCATCATCGATGACCAGAATTCTCCCGGTTATCTCTTCCATCAGATGCCTTCACCGTCTTGTTATTTTTAGCTGGGCCACCTTACATGGCACTCCCACGCGGCGCAAGAAGTATGAATTCGCCGCCAATCCACTTCATTATAATCATTCTCGCCATCTAAAAAACTACTATTTTTGTCACGCAAATTGCAGGGTTAGCAAGTTGAAACACAAATACTTGAATGAAGGCCAACTTTTTGACAAAGTTGCTGGTGACGATTTTGCGCCGGCCACCTGGAAAAGGATTAATAATAATGAACTTAGCCACTGCCTATGAAGAAAAACGCGATTTTATACGCATGAGAGTGGAAAGCCCTGTCACTCTTACCCTTGGAGATCGCGCCTTAGAGTGTGTTTGTCTTGATTTGAGCGGCACAGGCATGTGCATTGAAATGAAAGAAAAGTTAAATATTGGCGACGAAGCTGTGGCCTTTTTGCCCTCCTATCAAAACAAATTTGCACCACTTAATGCGTGCATTCGAATTCGAAGGGTCATGGAAGACGGAGACGTGTATTGTTACGGTGCAGAGATTATTGAAATTTTAGGGTAATCACTAAACAAGATTAGGCCCTACATCCGAGGGCCTGCTTTTAAAGTTCTTCTTTTTAGAAGTCTTCTTCAAACTCATCGTCAAAGTCATCGCTAAATTCGTCTTCCACTTCACCGTCATTAATTAAATATTCACGACGCTGCAAATAAAAGCTTCTAATAAACGAATAGCGATCGCCACTAATGAGGCCTTCACTAGGGATTAAATCAGCACGAACATCCAAATATTGCGCATAAACAGTACTGTAATACAGTTCGGTGCTGTCTATGGTTTGCTTTCGCACATCAACCGGTGTCAGCGCAAAGGTTTCAATAGATAGACCCGATGCATCTCTTACGGTACTTGGGCCTAAAAGAGGCAAAACCAAATAAGGACCTGAAGAAATCCCCCAAAAAGCCATGGCTTGGCCAATATCTTCATTATGTTTTTCAAGGCCCATGTGCCTTGCCACATCAAAAATGCCCAAAATTCCAATGGTAGAATTAATTAGGAAGCGGCCCGTATCAGAAAGCGATTGAAGAAATTTTCCTTGGGCTAAATCACTCACAATAACTATGGGTTCCCCAAGATTACTGAACACATTACTAATGGCATCGTCCACGGCCGCAGGTGCCACATTGCGATAGGCTTGGGCCACAGGCTTAAGAGCGTAATGATCCATGGTGTCATTAAATTCAAAAACACCACGATTCCAAGACTCCCAAGGGTCTTGCTCATTGGCTTGAACACACCATGAAAGGCTCATACAGAGCAATAAAGACATTAAACGCATTAGCTGCTTCCCTAAAATGAGCGCACATTAAAACAAGCAGGTGTTAGAAACTCAATATAGTTAGCATAGCAAATTCAATTAAGCCCATGGCGTTAGTCAGAAGTTAAGTGAAATGTCAGCAGAAATAAGACTGTAAATGATCACGTATAGCTTAAGAACAATGCACCTTGCATAAAAAAGCCCCTAATAAGGGGCTGTAATTTCAAGGCTATTTGGATCAGTATAAATTAGAATTTGTGCTCAAGACCCAGCGCTAGGGTTGTCTCGTCCTCAACACCAACTGCATCTGCTGTCATTTGATTTACAAATACAAATGCTTTCGTGGCTTTACCCAATTTATGATCCATGCCCACTGTGGTGCTGGTAGCACCTTCTACTTTTTGATCGCCTGCTTCATATTGCGCTTTCAAGGTGTTCATGCCCATTTTCATAGATGCATTCACTGCGTAACCTAATTCGTCTTCGCCGTCTGTCACATCATCAGAATCAACATTATTTACAAGCGCACCTACTTTTACATCACCCAAGGTGTAAATAGCCGTAATACGTTGAGTACCTTCGGCGCCTTTTACTTTATTATCGAAAGCAGCCGCTACATATAAAGCGCCTACATTGTAAATGGCATTAGCAGAAATACCTTCAGTCGTATCGCTTTCAGACAAAATCACCGAAACAGAACTTTGAAACCCACCCATTTTTTCAGTGGTATAATTGATTGAATTACCTAAACGATTCTCACCATCCAATACATTTTTAATATCTACTACGTCGTTAAATAAATCGAACTTACCCTGAGACTTTTTAAGAGGGGTATCCATGTTGCCCATTTTAACGCTGCCCATGCCACTGTAGGCAAGACCAATGTAGGCATCACGAGGCTTAATAGTATTAGTATCACCGTCTTTATCCGTAGCATAACCATCATCGATGGCCACTTCATATTCCGCTTTATAAATTACTTTAGTAGAACCGATTTCTTCAAAACCTTTCACACCAAGGCGACTGGCATTGCTGTTTAAAGTGAAGGTTTCTGCTTCATCTTGATAGGCAAGAGAAACATTCATTTTGCCGTAAAATTTAGCGTCTGCCTGAGCAGTTGAAACCATTACCATGGAAGTGGCTAATGCAAGTAAGGACTTTTTCATTTTGTTCACCTATTTTTGTGTCTGAATTAAGTGACAGCAATATTACAAAGACAATATGACACTTTTGTTACAATCTTTCATTTTCATAACCATTAGGTGAAATTTTTATGAAATATTTATGACTTGCCCTATTTAACCAGCCCAATTTGTCCATTAATGGTTAGTTCCTAGCTTTACGTTGTAACTGGGCTTTCATTTACTCCTAAAATGGAGCCTCTCATGGCCAAGGTACTCATCTACCCATGCCAACCAAGGCATTAAAAGGCTAGAGAACCATGTGCAAAACGGCTTACTTGTATGCCAAGATGGCGCCTTGATACCAGCTTAAGCACACACCTTCATTGCGCTTCTCACTTTGAGCCACCCTATTTAACCAAGCATAGCAAGATGACTGGCAAAAAGTTGCTCGCGGAGCACATGAAAAACATGGCGTTATTTTTGTGTAAATTTGGCACATGGGTGCGGCTGTTCACCCTGACTTTATTAAAGGGCAGCAAGCTGTTTCGGCAAGCGAGGTCACCCTAAATGGTCAATTACCAATACCTAAGGGGCGCGATCGCGCTTTTGAACAAGCAAGGTCTTTAACCCAAAAGAGATCAAACAACAAATTGAAAGCTTTGCAGCAGCGGCTCAGCGGGCAGTCGATGCCGGTTTAGATGGGGTGGAGATACACGGTGCCAACGGATTTTTAATTGGCCAGTTCACCCGTGACAGCAACCACCAACGCAATGACGAATATGGCGGCAATATTGATAATCGTCTGCGATTCATGATGGAGGCGGTGCATGCAGTATGTGACAGAATTAGATCAAATAAAGTGGGCATTCGCCTTTCACTTAGAAAGAACCAAAGGCTCTAGTAACTACCCTGTATTCGAAGAGCTGTTAAAACCGGTACTCATTAAAAACTTAACTTGCCACTGCAATCTTAAAAGCCATAAAAAAACCGAGCAATGCTCGGTTTTTTTATGGGCAAGAAAGGAATTTACTTAAATTTTTGCGCCAAATAATAATCAACACTTACATAGCGACCAGCACCATTAAAAAACAACACCAAACACATGACAAAATAAGTGAAAGCCCATTCGATGCCGTTGTTACTTACCACTAAACTGCCTTTTTCGGTTAACCAAGAATAGTTACCGTGTTCTTTAAGAATATCTTTTGCAATGTCTAAACGGCGAATCGCCTCACCCACGCCTTCACCAGCAAACGCTGACATGGGGTCAGCTACCGCTTGCCAGCCATTGGGCCAATGCACGGCAAACATGGCCACTAACATCGTAATCATGAGCGGAATGCTAATCCAACGCACCGCCAACCCAGCGACCAATAGAATGGCTCCTAACACTTCCGTTAATACTGCCGCCCAAGCAAAAAAAGCAGGAATGGGCAAACCTAAGCCCCAATCATCATTCCCAAACCAACTGATAACGCTGTCCATGTCAGCTAACTTATTGGTTCCAGCCAACCAAAATACTGGGGCTAAATACAATCGCAGCAGCAAGGGGCCAAGAAAATCAAGTTTACGGGATTTATCTAACCAATCATGGCTTTGTTTATATAGTTGATACATAGTCAGGTACTTTGTTGTTAGTAAAAATCGTTTAATTTAATTCAATCAATATGCCCAGCTCTAGCCACTGAGTAAGGATTTGCTGACCTCCATTAATCACCGTGCTCTCTTCCATGTTGAATTGATCAGCAATATTTTTAAGAATGGCTTCACTAGACTGCTCGGTATTGTTTTGCAGACTTTCAAATAACACGGCACTTAATGGATTGAGTTCATTAAAGCCTACTTCCAAATCATGGTTTCGGTAAATCAATAAGTAGGTAGCTTGTTGTTCAGGCAAATTATCCGCACTTATGGTGTGTACAGGAAAATCATAAGCCTGACACCATGCACTCTCGATGATACTAAGCACTTGGTTTTCAAGAAGCTGTGTAGGAGCCGGCTTTGGCTTCGTTATTGGGTATACATCTGCATGCAATTCCAGCCATTCCCAATGTGCTAATTGGTAGCTAAACTCAGGTAAAAAATCCAAGCTGCTACTGGGTAGGTAATCTAGAAACTCTTCACTGATTTTTAAAAAATAAGGGCTGGCACACGTGTGGTTTATAAAGAAATCTCGTACTAGGGTGGTCCATTGCTGACCGGTTAATAACTCTTTTAAAACTGGAAAACCGCCGCTAATAAACCCCTCAACATTATTGAAGAATAACTCGCTGTATATTTTAAGACGACGAGTTTCAATGCCTTCAACATGCGGATGATTTTCAGGGTCGCGAATGGCTTGGGAAAAACGCTTTTGCACTTCCTGAAAAGGTAATAATGATTTAGGCAAGTTGGCGTTCATGCTGAGCCCCTTGCTGGTATTGTTTAATTTGATTAATTTCCCTAAGCAATTCGCTCATGGGCGGGAAGTTAAAATCCCGTTCAAGTAAAGTCGGTAATGGACCATGTTGAGCATAACTTAACGCTAACAGCTCCCAGACTTGTGATTTAATGCTGGCGCCATGGGTATCGACCAGTAAGTCTTCAGCTTCATCAAAATGCCCCGCCACGTGCATATATTCAATTCGTTTAGTTGGCAGTGCTTTTATATATTGCTTGGCATCAAAACCGTGATTAATGCTATTTACATAAACATTGTTCACATCTAATAGCATTTTACAGTCGGCTTTATTCAGTACGTGAGTCATGAAGTCGAGTTCTGACATCTCTTGGCCTGGGGATGCATAGGTGGAAACGTTTTCAAGAATTAACGGGCGCTGTAAAATATCCTGCACCTGTTTAACGCGGTTGGCCACATAGTTAGCAGCCTCTTCTGTAAACGGTATGGGTAAAAGGTCATACATATGACCTTCATTACTGCAATAACTTAAATGTTCACTGTAAATGTTGATATTGTGTTCATCCATAAATGACTTTACAGATTTCACGAACTCAATATCTAGCTCGTCAGGGCTGCCAATAGAGAGCGACAAACCGTGACAAGCAAAAGGAAAGCGCTCGGTAAATTCCCGAAACGCCTTTCCCAAACGCCCACCAACGCCTATCCAGTTTTCAGGGGCTACTTCTAGAAAATCCACATCCTGAGTCGTCAGTTGTTTCATTTCTTCCATCATGCCTCGGCGTAACCCCAGACCAGAACCGTTAAGCGTCATGTGCGTTCCTTTCCATTAGCCGTTAAGACTTACCACCACACTTGCCTTCGCCACATTTGCCTTCTTTGGTTTTACTGGCTGCTTTATCGCCGCCACATTTGCCTTCACCACATTTACCTTCTTTAGCAGCCTTATCACCACCACATTTGCCTTCACCACACTTACCTTCTTTAGCAGCCTTATCACCACCGCACTTACCTTCGCCGCACTTGCCTTCCATCGCTACTTTGTAGCCAGATTCTAAAGACTGAGAAACAAACGGGTTTTCAGCTGCCACTGTGGTCGTCGCAACGCTTGCTAGAAGTGATGCACCAAATGCCATCGCTAAAGGTTTCATTTTGTTGTTCGCCATGAGAGTCCCCTCATTATGTATAAAATTATTAGTTATTGGCTGAAAGTAGAATCAAGCTCTATTTTCAATACCTAATAGGAGTTACACCAAGAAAGATGGTTCATTTTTAATGAGAAATAAATGGCATTTATTAATAAAAATGTCGTATTTTTTAAATCATCACAAAAGTATTACATTTGGGTAATATTTTTAAACTTTCACCCACAAAAAAGGGCCTTAAAAGGCCCTAAAATTATAAAAAATGTTGATTGTGTCCGATTAGCACTTTTGCACAATTACACTGCCAATTGAGTATCCCGCACCAAAACTGCAAATCACCCCATAGTCACCGCTATTAAGGTCTTCTTTATGAAGGTGATAAGCAATAATAGAGCCCGCCGAGCTGGTATTAGCATAACTGTCTAGAATCACCGGGGCTTCATGGGTTTCGGCCGTACGGCCCAATACACGCTTCGAAATAAGCTGGTTCATGCTTAAATTGGCTTGGTGTAACCACATACGACTAAGCTGATCTGAAGACACTGAGAGCTCTTCAAGGTGCTCTGATATTTGAGTTGCCACCATAGGACATACTTCTTTAAATACTTTGCGTCCGTTCTGAATAAACAACTTATCAGGTTTGCCCAAGCCAGATTCGTCACAGCGGTTCAGGAAACCAGCGTTATTTCGAATATTGTTAGAGAAAACCGTTTGCAGCTTGGTACCCAAAATATTGTATTGCACTGAGCTAACGGCTTGCTCACTGTCTTCTAAAATAACCGCTGTACAAGCATCACCAAAAATAAAGTGACTGTCGCGATCACGAAAGTTTAAATGGCTGCTGCAAATTTCAGGGTTAAGCATCAACACGCAACGGGCAGAGCCCGCCTGAATAGCGTTAACACCCGACTGAATACCAAATGTGGCAGAACTACAGGCAACATTCATATCATAAGCAAAGCCTTGAATGCCCAGGGCTGTTTGTACTTCAACGGCCACAGCTGGGTAAGCACGCTGTAGGTTTGAACAAGCCACAATCACCATGTCCACGTCATCAACTGTCTTACCAGCCTGTAGTAGAGCTTGCTTAGCGGCCACAATGGACATTTCGCACTGAATGGAATGCTCATCGTTGCTGCGCTCAGCAATATAAGGTGTCATTCTCTTGGGGTCTAAAATACCGGCTTTATCAATGACGAAGCGGCTTTTAATACCGGAGGCCTTTTCAATAAAGGCGCTACTACTTTGGGCCAAAGCTTGCACCGAACCCGCTTCTATCGCAGCTTTATTCGTTTCGTTGAAGTCATCAACATAAGCGTTAAACGCTGCGACTAGCTCATCATTTGAAATGGAATGACTTGGGGTATATAGACCTGTACCACTGATTACCACTTGTTTCACTAAACTTCCCCTAATACGTTCTAATATTGTTGGCCGTGCATTCCCTAGCGGCTCTGACTCTAAATTGCGCACATGTACATAATTTATATTGAGACAAAACTATAATGCAATCCCCATGGGGATGCCACTTAGCAGCAGACTTAAATAATTATTTTTAGTTGTAATCGAATATAGGCCAGTATACCCCTTAGCGGAGAATACTTTGTGTGACTTTTGTGAACCAAAGTCACTGGCCATTCGATAGGTTTAATCATTCATTGAAAAATATGTACCACAGTGTGCCACAGCTTATTCGTTATTGATTGACACTTTGTAATGCTTTTTCAAATTGTGCCTTCCAACGCTTTTCTGAAACAGGAATAGCAGTGCCTAATTCTTGCGCAAATAAAGACACTCGAAATTCCTGCATCATCCAATTAAGCGGCAGTACTTCAGGGTAACAGTTCAAATGAGCTGGCAACTTGCCCAACAAATTTTGATATTGTTCTTGCCAATCCATGATTTTCAATTGCAAAAGTTTGTCTTTTTGCAAATTCCCCTGCAGCTTGTCCATGCGCAACATCATCGCTTTAATATACCTTGGATAATGTTTAAGCGATTCATAATCCACTAAGCCAATAAAACCTTTAGGCATAATTTGTGAAACTTGACCGTTAATATCGCTCACCGCAAAGGCAAAGGCTAGTTGATTTTGCTTTTTCATTTTCTTTTTCAATAGATGATATTCAGACATGATTTGTTTTATTAAACCCACTATGTCATCTAGAGTTTGGCCAATTTTTCCACGACCTTGTTGCTTTATTTCGTTAAAGGCATCTTCATTTCTGGGAATGTCAATAAACTCAAAACTGCATTTGAACACTAATTGTGTCACGCCATTTAATAACTCTGTTTTATTACCAATGTTAGAATAATAAATAATTTCTTGAACCAAACGTTTTTGCACTTCTTTGTGTATCCAGCTCACTTGATCCGTAAGCTCTAACTGTAATAGTCGATACACCGCCAAGCGGGTATTAAGGTCTGCTTCATCTTGGCGCTCTAATAATTGTAGAGACACACTTGATTGCTCATCCATTAAGGCTGGGAATAAGGTGACTTGTATTCCTGCCTGCTTCATGTGATAAGTTTCCGGCAAGCTGTTTAAATCCCAGCGTTTTATATCTTTACGCTCTAGATCATTCCCTTTTGCTTGTACCGCCACATTGGCCCTGTCGCCCACTTCCTCGAGTAAATCATGCCAATTACGACCTTGAACGATCATGCTATTGTCATCGTTTACCACTTGGATATTCATTAGATAATGCCTATCCAGCTGAGAAAGATTCCAATCCTCAGCATTCACTTTTATTCGCCTAGTTTGGTAAATAAACTGCGATAACACATCTGTTATAGGTTGATCACAAGCCTGATTCTTAGCCAAGAATTCGTCTACAAAATCTGGGACTGGCACCAGTTGTTTACGAATGGCCTTACTTAAACTTTTTACCAGCGCAATAACTTTGTCGCGAATCATGCCGGGAACTAACCACTGTAAGCGGCTCACTGGCAATTGCTTTAACATGGCAACAGGCACTCTCACGCTGACACCGTCCTCATTATGGGTGGGCTCAAAACGGTAAGCTAATGGGTAAATAATGCTGCTTTGAGAGAAGTGATCGGGGAAAAGTGCTTCAGTGACATTCTCTGCCCCATGCTGCATTAAATATGATTTGGTGGCTTTTAATAAACCGTCATCTTGTTGCTGACGCCATTTTTCAAAACTGGCAGTGGAAGTAATGTGTTGAGCCACACGCTCACTGTAAAATTCATATAATCGCTCTTCATCTACGACAATATCGCGGCGCCGACTTTTATCCTCTAATTCTGAAATTTCAGCAATTAGGTTTTGGTTGTACTTAAGAAAAGCGCCTTTAGTGCGAATATTCCCCAATACCAGTGCTTCGCGAATAAAAATATCATGACTGATGGGTTCATCAATATTGCCATAAGCAATAGCCCTTTTAGGCACAATAACCAGCCCAAACAAAGAGACTTGTTCATAAGCCACCACCTGGCCACGCTTACTGGACCAATGAGGTTCAAGATATTTTTTCTTAACCAAGTGTCCTGCGTGAGGCTCTAGCCATTCCGGTTCTATCTTGGCATTCATACGGGCATATAAACGGCTGGTTTCCACTAATTCAGCGGTTACCACCCATTTCGGGCGCTTTTTAAAAATGCCACTTCCTGGAAACAGCATAAAGCGGCGATTACGAGCCCCGTGATAATCTCCTTCATCTGACTTGTTACCAATGTGACTTAAAAAGCCCGTCAAAATTGCTTGGTGAATAGTGGCGTAGCCAGCCGCTTCAGAGTTTTCAGTTAGCTTTAACTGCTTACATTGCAAACGCAATTGGTAATGCACATCCCGCCATTCGCGCATACGCATGTAACTGTCTCTTATACACATCTGACGCTGCCGACGATCTACTCTGTGTAGAT
>OLHJ01000509.1_pt1 | contig 12270 bp, 9 predicted proteins | sample 1609491 | NCBI WGS metagenome assembly OLHJ01 (sample SAMN05416861, study PRJEB24817) | seawater metagenome | isolation source: Sea water | place: Canada:Atlantic | collected 2013-11
AAATAATGGCTATTAATTTTAAATAATTGTTAATCAAAATGGTTGCTCGTTATCAATTTAAAAGCCAATACTAACTGTTTTTTTAAATGCCTTAAATAAAGCTAACAACCTCACATGCATTTCAATATTTTTATAAGGTGAATGGCCTGGCTCTGCGCATCATCCAATGCATTATGAGCCACTCCCACATGTTCAAAGGCTACATTAGGGTAAAACGATTTTAGCGTTCGATAACATCGGTTTGCACTGTAATGCCAGGGGCGTTCAATAGCAGATTTTTCATAAGCATTGGCTAAAATCACATTGTCAAAGGTAGCGCCGTTTCCCCAAATTAAGGCATCTTCACCCACCCATTTCGAAAAATCTAACAATGCATTGCGCAACGGGACGCCTTCAGCTGTTATGGCTTGCCGGGCTTTATCTTCTTGCTTAAGCCACCATAGAATCGCATCGCTGCTCATGCTTAACCCACAATCTAAGCTTGACTGTAAATCCACCACTTTATAAAAGCTGTCTTTCACTGAGGTATCAAAGCGTACCGCGCCAATGGCAATGATGGCAGCGTCAGAACCTGTTCCCATGGTTTCTAAATCAAGCATGATATTATTGCTGTCAGCCAATTGCTGCATTTTTAACTCCCTTTCAATACTTCTTAATTTTAGTGTGTAATGGGTTATTGGCTAATGAATAAACGTCATTAAAGTGAGTTCATTGAAAACAAAAAAGCTTCAGCGTTTAACGGCTGAAGCTTTTTAAATTGCACCTTTGTGCTCTAATCACTCAGGGCGATAGAGGCATCATTTATACTAGCTCATTTACTCGGCTGTTTAATGCCATAAAAAAGGCTATACAACACAGGTACAGCAATCATGGTGAGTACTGTAGCAAACGCTAAGCCGCCCATGATGGTCACGGCCATATCAGCAAAAAAAGCATCAAACAATAATGGGCACATGCCCAGTATTGTGGTAATCGCAGCTAATGCCACTGGGCGTAAACGACTTAAGCTGGCCTCTACCACTGCTTTAGGGGGCTCTAACCCGTCCTCAATTTGTATGTCAATTTCTTCTAACAATACAATGGCATTTTTAATCAGCATGCCAAACAAACTTAAGAACCCCAGTAACGACATGAAGCCAAAAGGTAAGTCGGCAATCAATAAACCTGCCACCACACCGCACACCGCCATGGGCACGATTAACCAAATAATTAATGGCTCCTTCACACGGCCAAATAAGAAAATGGTTATTAAAATCATCACCAAGAACCCTAATGGTAAACCACCACCCAAAGACTCCTGCGCTTTACGAGCACTTTCAAATTCACCACCCCATTCTAGGCTATAACCTTCGGGTAACTTAATGGCTTCTATTTGAGGTTTTAAGCGCTTTAATGCTTGCCCGGCTGTTTCGTTTAAACCGGGTTCAGCCATAACGGTAATAGTACGAAGCCGATCACGTCGATGAATTAAGACCCCTTCTGACACCACATTTAAGTTGGCGCTAATTTGACGAAGCGGCACATAACTGCGCTGATAGGGGCTCCAGACCAAGGCGTCATTTAACTTTTGCATATCATCCACCTGATTGGTGGTATCTGCTTTTGCAATGATATCGTAGCTAAAGTCACCGTCTCGTAATTTGCCTAATTTTAAACCATTACTGGCAAACTGAATGGCGTCGGAGAAATCAGCACGGGTAATACCCGCAATGCCTGCGTTGTAGTCATCGTATTCAGGAATCAATACCAATTCTTTTTCACGCCAGTTATGACGAACATCAATCACCTGGCCATCTAATTTAAGAATATTTTCAGCCTGAGTGCCTAACTCACGAATAATGGCTTTATCTGGGCCAGAAAAACGAGCCTCTAATTTCGCACCACTGCCAGGGCCAAATACAATGCGCTCCATATAAATTTGCGCATCTGGGTCAAGTGCCGTGAGCTCTTCATTAAGCTGGGCAATTAAACCTGGAATTTGATCACGGCTATGGGTACGTATCACTAACTCCCCATAACTTTCATTAGACTGCTGGGGGTTATAAGTCAGGGTATATCGCTCTCCCCCTTTGCCTACAAACGTGGTTAGTGCCGCCACTTCTTCGTGCTTCATGGCTAAGGCTTCAGCCTTTTTCAAAAACTCGGTCGTCACCCGAATGTCTCGCGTTTGTGGTCCCCAATAATGCACATAAAACATGGGTGTATTTGATGGTGGGAAAAAACCTTGCTTCACAAAACCAAAAGAGAAGTAGCTCAATAAAGTAATGCCCACCAATAACAATACCGTTTTACCTGGGCTTCTTAATGCCTTCATCAATACACTTTGATAACGAGTATGGAACACACTATTAAAGTCTGCGGCCTCACTGGTAGTTCCCACCTTGAAAAAGTACGAACCAAATAAAGGCGCAACGGTTACGGCCAACACCCAACTTAAAAATAAGGAAATGGCAATTACCGCAAATAAAGAGAATAGAAATTCACCGGTACTGTCATTAGATAAACCAATGCCCGAAAACGCGGCGATGCCTATTAACGTAGCACCCAATAACGGCCACTGAGTTTGCTTCACCACATGGCTAGAAGCTTCCAGCGCACTGATGCCTTTTTGCATGCGCAGCATCATGCCCTCGGCCACTACGATGGCATTATCTACCAGCATCCCCATGGCAATCACTAACGCACCTAAAGAGATTCGTTGCAGGTTCAAACCATAAAGCCACATGACCAAAATAGTGCCCAGCACCGTTAGCAGTAATACTCCTCCAACTACCACACCGGCGCGCCAGCCCATAAAAATACACAAGGTGGCAATAACTACCGCTACCGACATGACCAAGTTTAAAATAAAACCACTTACCGATTCATCAACCACTTGAGCTTGATCGTAAATAGGCGCTAGTGAAATACCGGCAGGCAGTTCGTGTAATATTTTCTCAATACGTGCTCTTACCGCTTTACCCACTTCCACCACATTGGCTTCTTTGTTGGCGGCAATGGCTAAGGTAATGGCTGGCTGACCATTGTGACGCACTAAAAACTGCGGAATATCCACAACGTCTAGCGATACGTCGGCAATATCGGTAATTCGAATTTGCGAGGTGGCACCTGGAATACCAATGGTAATGCTATCAATGGCGTCAATTTTAGATCCGGCACTTTCCACTGGAATTCGAATGCGCTGCCCATCCATAATGAGTCGGCCGCTGCTATAGGGGCGCAAACTAAAATTTAGAGCTTGCTTAACGTCTGGCAGGGATAAACCTAAATTGGCTAATTGGCTGGTATTAATGGTGGCGGTAATTTGTTCTTTTAAAACCCCCTTCACCGACACTTTAGAAACATTGGGCACCGTTAATAAGTCACGGCGAATAATTCGAGAAAACTCTCGTAACTGATAAGGGGTGAAGTCCGGTGCGGTGAGCGCATAATACAAACCGTACACATCGCCAAAGTCATCAAATACCTGAATGGGTCTTACCCCGGTGGGCAAACTGTTTTGTGCATCGCTCATACGCTTGCGAAGTTCATCCCAAATTTGTGGTAATTCGGTGCCATCGTATTTAGATTTCATTTCCACCGAAATTTCAGACAAACCCGGTTTAGAGATGGAAGTAACTCGCAGCACTTGCGGCATTTGCTGCATGGCGGTTTCTAAAGGTTCTGTCACCTCTCGTTCCACTTGTTCAGCACTGGCTCCGGGAAAGGCTGTCACTACCTGAGACTGCTTAATGGTAAAAGCGGGATCCTCTAGACGGCCTATATCCCCTAAGCCTATCAAACCACCAATAAAACAAATTATAATCAGTAGCCAGGTGTTAACTGGGGTGTTTATCGACGCTTTTGCAATATCCATGTTCGCCCCTTTTATTGCATTACATAAGGGCGCACAAGCATCCCTTCTTGCATTTTAGAAGCACCCGCTGCCACCACTTTTTGGCCGTCTTCAAGACCAGACAAAATAGCGATCCAGCCATTTGCCATGGGACCGACGGTCACCATTTGTTTGTGAACCGTTTGCGATTGCGGATTATATAGCCAAACATATAGGCTGTTATCGCTGTGTGTGACCACTGAATTAATTGGCACCCCCACCACACTCATGGTGCCTTGGTTGTCACCTTTTATGGTCACCGTGGCGCGAATGCCTGGGGTAATATCGGCCCCTTTTGGTAAATCCATGGCGTAAACAATTTGATAGGTTTGAGTCACTGGGTCAGGCTCGGTACTGTGTTCCACATATTGGATGGGGTAGCTGTTATCTATTGAGCCACCCATTTGAACACTGGCATTATTCACTTGCTTACGTCGATAATTACTTACCAAGCGCTCAGACACATCAAATTCAAAGTGTATGCGCGAGAAATCCTGTAAATGCGCCACTGGGGTACCAGCCTGAATGTAATCTTCATTTTCAATTAAACGCTTTGCCACCAATGCATTAAATGGCGCTCTTAATCGGCTGTAGTTTAAATTTGATTTAGCATTTTCCAATTCAAGGGTGGCTAATTCGAAAGCCACCAATGCATTATCAACCGATTTCTCTGAGCCAATGCCTTTAGTGGCAATGGCTCTCACTCGCTTTAATTCTAATTTAGATTGCTTCAAACGAACTTCGGCAATAGAAACTGCACGTTTAAAAGGTTCTTGATCAAGCTGCGCTAATAAATCCCCTTTTTTAACATAACGACCCTCAGGAAGGTTTACTTTCTGAAGGCGCCCGCCCACTCGAAAAGATAAATTAACGGTACTTTTAGGTGCCACCTTGGCAGGAAAGGTATAGACCTGCTCTCCTGATTTAGACTTCACATCCGCCAACTGCACCACTGTGGCCTTAATACTATTTAGCTCTTCGCCGCCGTTACCACAGCCTTGCAAACTAATGACTACCAACGCAGTCAACATCAACCCCCAAATTCGCATACACACTCTCCTAAACCCATCCATTTATTAACAATAGCCTACTTAAAAAACTGACCACTCTACTGATTAGGCTATTTTTACCACATTGACAGACTTACACATAGTGATAATATGTAAACTTACCTCGTTATTTGTAAATTCGTTTTCACAATGACTAAAATGTGCATTTTAACTGACAATATACTTATCAAAATGACCGCCCCATGAACAAGAACACTCAGCAACAAATACTTGATGGTGCTAAAAAGTGTTTTTTCCAGCACGGCTACAAAGCCAGTAACATGTCTTTAATTAGCCAATATGCTGGGTTTAGCCGAGTCACTCTTCACAAGTATTTTAAAAATAAAGATTTGGTGTTTCGCGCGGTATGCCATGAGTATCAAGCTAGGTGCCATGAAGCCTGCCTACCTATTTTAGATGCGCAATTAAATTGCTGGGAAGGCATTGCTCAATCCCTTGGGGCTTGGTCTAAATCTATTTTTGAAAGCGTAAGCGATCGTTTGGTGTACAAGGATTTACATTACTACGCACAACAAGTGGCAGAAGATATTTTTTTAGATGCCCACTTAAAATTAGAATCTGTTTTATGCCAGATCATTAACCAGGGCGAAAAAAATGGAGAGCTGGATTTACAGAAACTACAACTGAGTAATATCCAATTGGCAAAAATTTTAATTGCCACCATCAATGGCATCAACTCAAACATGGCACCTGAGTTAATTAAACTCACCACTAAGCAAGCGCTTAATATTTTTCGCTTGGCCGGCGACCCCAACTACCTGAACGCTAGTTAACTGCAAAATTAGCCTTATTGCTTTTTGGGTAATTCAAAACTGATTCCCTGAGCCAAGGGCAATTGCCCTGAATAGTTAATGGTATTAGTCGTGCGTCGCATGTAATTTTTCCAAGCGTCCGAGCCACTTTCCCGTCCCCCTCCGGTATCTTTTTCACCACCAAATGCACCGCCAATTTCAGCACCCGATGAGCCTATATTGACATTGGCAATACCACAGTCAGAGCCTACGGCGCTCATAAATAATTCAGCCTCTTGGATATCTTGAGTAAAAATTGCGGATGACAATCCTTGGTCCACACTATTTTGCATAGCGAAAGCCTGTTCTAACGACGTATAAGAGTGCACATAAAGTAATGGGCCAAAGGTTTCTTGTTTGACGATTTCAGCGTCAAAGGGAATTTCTATAATGCAAGGCAGCATATAAAACCCTTCTTGAAAGGCACTGACTTGCAATCGAGTACCGCCAAAAATAAGCTTACCCCCTTGCTGCAAGGCAAGCTTGATAGCCGCTTGTAATTTATCTAAGGCGTTTTGATTGATAATCGGCCCCATTAAATTATGCTCATCAAATGGATCCCCTATTTTGATCGTTGCGTAAATTTCTTTTAATCTTTCAATTACTCCAGCTAATAAGTCTTCATGAACAATTAAACGCCTTAGGGTTGTACAACGCTGACCGCTGGTTCCTATTGCGGAAAATGTCACCGCTCTAATGGCTAGTTCTAAATTACAACTGGGACACATAATGAGCGCATTATTCCCCCCTAATTCTAATAATGAACGGCCCATTCGTCTTGCCACTTGCGCTCCCACGGCCCGCCCCATTTCACAAGAGCCTGTAGCCGAAACCAACGCCACTGCACGACGATCACACACATGCTGAACCAAGTCTTTTTCACCAAACATCACACTGCTTAAATGGGCATCACCGCCATATTCTTTTATGGTTTCCACCAACAACCCGTGACAAGCTAGCGCACTTAATGGGCATTGACTGGACGGTTTCCAAATAACACTATTGCCGCACACCAAGGCCAGCGCCGTGTTCCAACCCCAAACAGCCATGGGGAAGTTAAATGCGGTAATGATGAACACCGGGCCCAGTGGATGCCATTGCTCCATCATTCTGTGTTCATTTCGTTCAGTGCTAATGGTTAAACCATAAAGTTGCCGAGACAAGCCCACCGCAAACTCGCAGACATCGATTAGCTCTTGCACTTCCCCTAAGCTTTCTTGCCAAGGCTTGCCACTTTCTAAACTAATTACACCGGCCAGTTCATCTTTATAGGCGCGTAATTTTAAAGAATATTGGCGCACTAATTCACCCCGTTTTGGCGCGGGCACGGTTCGCCATTTTTCAAATGCTATTGTTGCAGCACTGATCAGTTCATCTGCTTGGGAAGCACTCGCAAGGCCAATGGTGGCAAATGATTCACCATTAATAGGGCTTACCACGTTACTGCCAGTCTTTTCACCACCAGCCTCTTCCCTATAAATATTTTCGCCCAAATAAGCGCAACCATACTGGGCATTTTCTTGATAAAATGGCCCTAATAATTCTTTAAGTACTTTACCTGTCACATCATTTATTTTCATAATGCCTTCCACCTTGATTCTTCATTTAACCCCATCAAATCGTGAGCTCTGCATTTTTATAGGGCTTTGAAAATTCATTATTTAAAAAGGTATCTATATCCAACACTTCTTGCTCCACAAAACCCGTTCGGATTTTAGAGTCTTGTAAAATTATGTCCATGGCTGTTACAACGGCACAAGAAGTTGATATTTGAATGGCACTTTGCAATTGTGTATGGCGCACTAAAAAAATGCGGCTGCGCTGGTGAAGTGTGCCTTGTTGCCACCCTGTTGCCACCACGGATATTAATACTTGATCTTGCTCTGTCTTAGCCACCGAGCTGTCTAGTATTTCCATTAACATCTCACGGCGTTTACCCACCTCGCCTAGACGTAAATCGCGAAATAAAAAACGCATAAGCTCACAGTGACCTGGGTAGCGAATGGTTTTATAGGTTAAATCTCTCACTTTTCCGTTAAGGGACTCACACAAATTAGCGATGCCCCCTGACGTATTAAATGCTTCGTACTCCACTCCTGAAACAGAAAATACTTCGCGACCCTCTAATGGTTCTATTTGGCACTGCTGGTGGTTTTTAATGGCTTCACATGGGTTAGCATACTCATTCACTAAACCCTCTGTGCTCCAAGTAAGGTTGTACATCATTTGATTTGAAGGGTACTCAGGTAATGCTCCCACGCGTAATTTAAGAGAATCTAACTCATCAAAATATTGATTAAAACTATAAGCAAGAATGCCAATAAAGCCCGGCGCCAAACCACACTGCGGCATGAAGACCTGATTCTCTTTAGCTTGCTTGGCAATTTCTTTTATAGCGTTTGTGCACTTTACGTCTTCGGTTAAATCAAAATAGCTGCACCCTGTTAGCAACGCAGCTTTAGCCACCAACGGATTTTCATTAAAAGTTAATGCCGACACCACCGCATCCTGCTCATTTAAAATAGACACAAAATCATTATCTTTAATAAGCTTTGTGGGAAAGACTCCTTGATATCGATCCAGTGCCATGGGGTTAATATCAGCCCCCATGACTTCGTAATGAATGCTGTCATTGAGTAACTCAGCAATCGCGCCGCCAATGCGCCCCAAACCCAACACCATTATGCGCTTTTTCATATTTCTCCCCCTGAAAATACCCGATAACCTGACTTATTTATTACTATTGGTTGATTCAAATATTTTATCAGCGCTACTGGGCACAAACCCTTGATATATATCCCCGTTAGGCTGCTCAAAACGCTGAGCAAATTCGTAATAACAACTCGCAATGAGCTGCTCACTACCATCTGGGAATTTAACGAGCTGTTTGTCTGCCATGGTAGAGGCTTGAATTAAAAAATCTTGAGGAGTGCCTTTTATGACGCCACCTTCTTCATTCAATAAGTATTGATGCTGTTGCAATAGTTCAATGACACTTTCAAGGTGCGTGTATTGTCTTAAGTAGTTCACATAGATAGTGAAATGATTGGCTCTAAGCCCCCACACTGAAAGCCAAGCGGCGTATTCAGAATCTTTCAATAAGGCCAAGTAATCAACGTAGCTGGGCATTGACCATAATCGCCCCGATGAAAGTGATATTGGCTTTTTAGGAACAGTTTCATCACCAGAATTATCTTCAATGATTTTACGGATGATTATTTGCGAGCCAGCGGGTAATTCTTGCCACAAAATTTCACTTAAGAATATTTTAGTGGGTGAATCTTTATGAATATAGCTTCGCGCCAGCAATTTTTTTTTATCAAACTGATAGTTATCAAACGCTTTAAACCCTAATTTAAATAATTCAGGCTCTAGCTGGCTAATTGAATAAGGCGAATTGGCAAACGTTCTAAAAGCCACATGATCGTTAACCAGCGTCGTTTCGTGTTGATTTAGTAGCTCGTGAATCGCAAGCGCCTGAGGGGTGATAGCAGTATATTGCTGCCATAGTTTTTCAAAGAACGTATCTAAATATTGCATAAATCCCCCCAATATTGCATATGCCTTAGTGAGAGTGTCTCTAATGGAAGATAGGTGATGGCCGCTACTTTAGCGAACTTTAATGGCGTTATTTTTTAATTAGATTATTAAAAAATACGTTTTATCCATATTTTAGTAATAAAAATTGCTTTGAAAGTGCCTATAACCTAAATGCGGCCGCTTTTCTTTAACCGTTTTACAACCATGCTTTTATACAGCTTTCTTAATATCGGTTTGATGATAGGTAAAGATATGAGCCACCCCAAGGGTTTCAGTATTTTGGTGTGTTGCATTAAAACAGCGTAGGCATCCAGTTCTTTTAAAATAACCGATTCATGATTAGAAAACTCTAGCCTGATATGTAAAGAGCGCAATGCGTCAGTTGGCTGAATACCCTGGGTTATCAGTTCTTCTTCCCTATCCGTTATATCAAACCATATAACATTTTCAGCACGTTGCTTTGCCAAAAGCAGATAATTATCCCTGTCTCTTATGCATTTGGGGCAGGCACCATCAAAATACACATAGATTGCGACGGCCTCTTTCACACACTTATGCCTCTATTAAATTCCAACCGATACCATTAATGTTAGCTGAATAACTTTAATGACGTACTTAACTCGCATAAAAACCGCCCCTTAAAATGGCGGCGGTTTATTACTTTTAAAATAAATCTAAAAAAATATGACTCTACAGGGAATAAGCAATGCGCTTAGTGTTCATTAAATGTTTATAGGTCACATTATCAGATGTGGAGCCACCACCCTGAGTGCCACACCCCAACGTCCAAGACAATTGCAAACCATTAGCGGCGCCAATGCAGCCTTGTGTTCCCGGTGTATTCACTAGAATACGACTCACATCCACCGCTTGACCATATCGCTTAATGAGCTGATCATCTTGGCTGTGAATGATAGCCGTATGCCCAGAGCCTTCTCCTTGCAAAATCTGTTTGGCTAAGTTCAGCGCTTGTTGATCGCTATCGACTACCGATAAAGACAAAACAGGGGCCAACTTTTCTTTTAAAAATGGAGAATCCAATTGCCCACTATCTACTTTGGCAATAATTAATTTTATCTCGTAGTCACGCCTAATGTTTAAATGTTCACAAATATCCGCTGCACTTCTCCCAACCCAATGAGCATCTAGCCGGCCCGATGAAAACGCTTGGTCAATTAAAATTTGTAATTCTTCGTCGCTTAACACCGCCGCGCCAAAAGATTGCGCATGTTCAACAAATTCACCTTTAACGGCGCTATCTACTATTAGGTTATTTTCAGACCCGCACACAATGCCGTTATCAAATGATTTACTGTTAATCACATCTTGCGCCGCCTGTTTTAAATCACTGTCTTGGCAAATCCAAACGGGGGCATTTCCTTTACCTACACCAATGGCAGGCGTACCTGATTGATAGGCAGACTTCACCATAGAGGGCCCACCCGTAGCCAAAATAAAATTCACATCAATATGACTCATGAAGGCATTGGTCACCGCTCGATTAGCCGGCAATTGTGGTGCTTGAATAAGATTCACAGGGGCACCATGCTTTTTCAAAACCGATTGAATAATACTGACGGTTTTAAGGCCCACATCGCGTCCTTTTCGGTGGCTACTCACAATAATGGCATTACGAGATTTCAACGCGCTTAAAAATTTAAACAAAATGGTTTCAACAGGATTGGTAATAGGAATCATGCCAAATACAACACCCATTGGAGTATAAATGGTGCGCACGCCTTTATCCGGTTCCGACATAGATCCAACCCCTGTTTTACCCACTAAGGTTTTGGCAATTTCAATAGACCCTAAGCCAATTTTTAACACCTTATGTGCCTTCACTCCCATGTTAGATTCCAGCACTGTTTGCTCAGCTAATTCATCAGCATGTTGGTTAATTTCCAATGCCACATGGTTTATAAGTTCATCAATAAAACTTTCTGAAAAAGATTGTATTTTTTGTTGAGCTAAAACCGAATTGGCCACCATAAAATCCACTTCAGGAATAGCGCTGTCTAATAAAGAGTCTTCAGCAATACTTTTGTGTGAGTTAAAAGTACTGTTACTGGCTGACTTTAATGCCAGTTTGAAAAAAAAAGCTGAGGCTTTTTGGTCTTGCTGGACTTGTTGAAAAGCTTGCTTTGAAATGAAAAAACTGGTTACCTCGCAAGTTGCCACTGCACTGAAATTCCTTGTGGTAATCCCATCCGAATTCACCAACAAATCCGTCATTCCCAATACATCCCCTTCATGAAAATTCAGGTTCATTTTAGCTTGGCGTCCCAACTCATCATCTCTTACCACCCCATGAACAGTGCCCTTAACGATAATATGGCAGCCATCGATAATATCTGACTGATTAAACAGGTTCTTACCTGCTGGATATTTTTTTTCTTCAAGATACTGAGCGAACTCAGACGTGTTCAGATTGCTGGTTATTATGTTACTCATGGTAACTCCGTACTTCGATTGTTAATTGGACATACAACCAAATAAATCACGGCACATAACCGAATCCGTTTGATTATATGGCAGCTACTATCTAATACTTTTTGTTATAAATGAAATTTTTTTAAACTCTTATGAGCATAAGATCACAGATAAACAACAGACTTATGATATAAAAATTAAAATTACTGGTAACTTTAAGTTATAATGGATAGGAATAAATCTTATTTGATAAATATCGCTAAGGCTCCCCATGGACAGGTTAAATCGAAGAGAAATCGAACAAATATTGGGGGTATATGCGCCCTTCAAAGTAAAGGACGTTTTACTGGACAACGAGAAAGAAATTCTCACCGTTCAAATTGAAGAAATCACCGCCAAATCCCGAGTGCCTTTCAGGAGCATTACCAAAAAAAATAAAGTAGAAAAGGTTTCATGGCAACACACTAAGACCGGACGTTTTAGCACCATCATTGAAATTGAGCCCACGGTAAACACCCTGTCTCTTATACACATCTCCGAGCCCACGAGACTCCTGAGCATCTCG
>OLHJ01000511.1_pt1 | contig 12257 bp, 3 predicted proteins | sample 1609491 | NCBI WGS metagenome assembly OLHJ01 (sample SAMN05416861, study PRJEB24817) | seawater metagenome | isolation source: Sea water | place: Canada:Atlantic | collected 2013-11
TTGTAGGGGTATTGAAAGCAGTGTAGTTAATATCATCAATAGCATTGGTCGTATTATTGTATACATATAAGTATACGGTAGCTCTATCCCATATTGTTGGATCGCTAATTAAATAACTCTCATACACAAAAGAATCCCATCCTATAAATCCAGGAGTCGGTGTGTAAACATACGTACCGTCCGCATTAATCACTACAGAACCATTATATGGTCCTGGCAATGCATCGGTCGCAGCAACATTTACGGAAACTAATGCCGGATCATTTGGAACATCATTTGGTAAAACATTTCCTGTAATATCTGTATCATGACATCCTAAATTAAAATCGTCACGTGCATCAATATCACAAAATGGGGTAATCTTGATTGTAACAAGCGCAGAACATTCTACACCAGTTATAGTATCTACAATGGTATATTCAAAAGTGTCTATTCCTGTAAAGTCTAATGCCGGCGTATAAGTAAAATCTCCATTTGTATTAGGAGCAGTAAAATTAATTGTACCTCCTTGTGTAGTTGAAAGGTTCACTCCAACCGGAGTTACCAAAGCAACAGGATGACCCCATGGGTTCACATCATTGATCAATACATTTCCTGTAGTAGGTGCATTAATACATGTTTTACCGCTATCTGCAAAGGCAAAACAAGGGCGGCCTACAACGATACGCAAAGTAGCGGTATCAGTTGCTGGGCAATTAGTACGACTATCAACAATACTATACTCGAAAGTATCTGTGCCATAGAAACCTGCAGCAGGTGTATAATCGTAATCTCCGTTTCCGCTTATATCAAAATTGATAGTACCTCCTTCAGTAGTTGGAAGGTCAACATCAAGTAACGTTGTAAGGGATTGTGTATCGCCTTCATAATCTACATCATTGGTCAATACATTCCCATTTGTAGGGGTATTGAAAGCAGTGTAGTTAATATCATCAATAGCATTGGTCGTATTTTCGCCAATATCAAGATATACCGTAGCTCTATCTCGGTCCCCTCCAGTGTCAACTATCTCATAGACAAACCAATCTCGACCTATAAATCCAGCATTAGGAGTATAAGTAAAGGTACCATCATCATTAATCGCTACCGTACCATTAATTGGTCCTGGTAATGCATTGGTTACAGCTACGTCCACAGAAATCGCTTCCGTTGGCACCTCACTATCTGTACTATCATTATCTAATACATTATATATGGTTATTGCTACGTCTTGACATCCAAGATAAAAATCATCAACAGCATCAGGTGGTGCACATGTATTTTCAACTTCGATAGTGACCAGAGCTGTACAGGTTAGCCCATCATTATTTTGCATGGTATATTCAAAAGTATCTTCTCCTTCAAAGCCAAAGGCCGGGGTATAGGTAAAGAAACCATCAGGTTGCATGACTACTAATCCTCCCGCAGTCGTTGCAAGTATTCCAGTATTCACTACAATATCTGGATCTACATCATTCGCTAAGACAGTTCCTCTAACCACAGTTGTGTCTAGACAAGATTCAAACGCATCAAGTACGGCAAAACAATCTGGTGGTCCCACTACTTTAATGCTTACTGTCGCTTTATCTTTAGCAGTACAAATTGCATCATCCTCTATAGTGTACTCAAAAGTATCTAAGCCTATAAAACCAACCGGTGGTGTATATGTATAATCTCCATTTCCACTTATATGAAAATTGATTGTTCCACCTTGAGTGGTTACCAAGTTTGAATTTAAAATAGTTACTAAGCTTATAGTATCACCTAGATCATAATCCTTATCATTAGTCAATACATTTCCATTTACTGGAGTATCGAAATCTGTAAAATTTATATCATCAATAGCATATGTTCTATTGCCTCCGCTGTACGAACCTGCTGCATTTAATGAAAAGTTAAAAAATGCACGTTGTGCAGCAACATTCTCTTGTACGGTTCCATTATCCAATTTGTGACCGGCTTCGTACATTACATTACCATTATTTTCATTTCCAAAAGCAGGACCAAAGGCAATTAACGCAGCTTTTCCAGGAGAAAGTGTCCCTAAATCGTCTTGGTTGGTATCCCAGGCAGCAACTTTTGTATCAGTATTCCATGCACTACCGTTAGAAGGTAGATAAATTTGTTCTGCTCCTCCATCATGGGCTTCATCTGTTTGCCCCAGAAACTGCATAAACTGATGTTCATGAAATTCGGCCATATAAGGTAAATTGCCAGAAGCATCATCATGATCGTCTGCATCTACTAAACCAGTGGTAGATAAAAAATTTAATTTCTCAGCATTATTTGCAGGATTAAAAACATTCTCTATACCAGAAACTGCTTTACATCCAGCCCATATCCACATTCCATCGCTATTCAATTGTATTAATCCGCCATATCGTTCCCAAGTAACATCATCATTATGTGGCATAGCGAAAACATCAGCACAAAGTCCATTGTTTAAAATATCTGCTGCATCATGAACAATAATCCAATTTGCTTCTGGAGACCCACTATCAGGATTAGTAATTCCTGCGTTATCTAAATAGTTAAGAACGATATTTTCATTATTATCATTAATTGCCCATGTTGGTTCTTCATCTAATATTCTATATACAGGTACATCAAAAGAACTGAGTGTTTTATAAGTTACGACACCATCAGCGGCCCACATCGCAATTTTATTCTCGACATCTTGAGTTAAATCAGCTGCAGAAATAATGAAAGGCCCTCCTCTAAAAGGCCTACCATCTACTGTAAAATCAACTCCATCTTTAACCTTTGTTTGATCGATTGCCCAAATCACTGGAATGTTATCATCATCTAGCAAAGTATATACAAGACCATAAGGTTTGATACCATTGTCAAATGTTTGAGGGCTAACCCCCATATCTACAATAATAGAACCCGAAGGAACTGTTACTGTTTGTGAAAATGAATATGAACTAACAAAGAATGTAATTAAAAAAAGAAAAAATGCTTTTTTTAAATTTGAAGTAATAGTAGTATAAATCATGCTTTTGTATTTTATTATTTGCCCCAATTTGAATTATAAAAGTTATAAATTCAACTGTAATTTACCCAAATGTAATTTTTATATTAAAGAAATATCCTACACTAATACCACTTTTAGTCTAAGTGCAAAAAAAACTCGTTGAATAACGCTAAATGTTAAAATTCGCTACTTTACTTGTAGGATTGCTATATACGTAGTACTACGTACATGCCTAAAAACAAGTCTTTCTAGCTACTTATTTTTGTGAGAATGTAAAATTAATGATATGTTAATTATCCTTACAAAAACAACTAAAACTACTCGTATATTTGCAACTCTTAATAAGAAAACATATGTCACTAATAAGTGAAATTAAAAGAAGAAGAACGTTTGGAATCATCTCACATCCAGATGCTGGTAAAACAACATTAACCGAAAAGTTATTACTTTTTGGAGGTGCTATACAAGAAGCTGGTGCCGTAAAATCTAATAAAATTAAGAAAGGTGCGACTAGCGATTTTATGGAAATTGAAAGACAGAGAGGGATTTCTGTAGCTACTTCTGTTTTGGCATTTGAATACCAAGGAATAAAAATAAACATTCTAGATACTCCAGGGCATAAAGATTTTGCAGAAGATACTTTTAGAACACTTACCGCTGTAGATAGTGTTATTGTTGTGATTGATGTTGCTAAGGGAGTTGAAGAACAGACTGTAAAATTAGTGGAAGTTTGTAGAATGCGAAAGATCCCAATGATTGTTTTTATAAACAAATTAGATCGTGAAGGAAAAGATGCTTTTGAGTTATTAGATGAAATAGAACAAAAATTGAATCTTACTGTTACTCCAATGAGTTTCCCTATTGGTATGGGTTACGACTTTAAAGGAATTTATAATATCTGGGAAAAGAACATTAATCTTTTTAGTGGAGATAGTAGAAAAAACATTGAAGAGACCATCAATATTGAAGACCTTAATAGTCCAGACCTTAATGATTTAATTACCAAGTCTGCTGCCGATACCTTAAGAGAAGATGTGGAATTAGTTACCGAAGTTTACCCAAAATTTAATCAAGAAGATTACCTTAATAGTAACCTTCAACCTGTATTCTTTGGTTCTGCATTAAATAGTTTTGGCGTACGTGAACTATTAGATTGTTTCGTTGAAATTGCTCCTACTCCAAGACCAAAAGAAAGTGATACACGTTTGGTTTTACCAGATGAAAATGAATTTAGTGGATTTGTATTTAAAATACATGCGAATATGGATCCTAAACACAGAGATAGATTGGCATTTATAAAAATTGTCTCTGGTATTTTTAATAGAAATACACCCTACCTTCATGTTAGAAATAACAAAAAAATGAAGTTTTCTAGTCCGAATGCTTTTTTTGCTGAAAAAAAACAAATAGTAGACACTTCTTATCCTGGTGACATTGTAGGTTTACACGATACGGGGAACTTTAAAATTGGAGACACACTTACACAAGGTGAATTAATGCAATACAGAGGAATCCCAAGTTTTTCGCCTGAGCATTTTAAATATATTAATAATGCAGATCCTCTTAAAAGTAAACAATTGTCAAAGGGAATTAGTCAATTAATGGACGAAGGGGTTGCACAATTATTTATATTAGAACTTAACGGAAGAAAAGTTATTGGCACCGTTGGAGCACTGCAGTTTGAAGTAATTCAATATAGATTAGAACATGAATATGGTGCCAAGTGTGTTTATGAAAATTTAAATGTTCACAAAGCTTGTTGGGTTGATGTGGAAAAATCTGATAAAAATGAATTAGCTGAATTTAAAAGAGTGAAGTCTCGTTTTTTAGCAAAAGATAAGCGTAATCAGTTAGTATTCTTTGCAGACTCTTCTTTTACTTTACAAATGACCCAATCAAAATACCCTAAGGTAATTCTACATTATATTAGTGAGTTTGAATAAAGGATTGATTTATTGAAATAAAAAAAGCCTTGTTTTCACAAGGCTTTTTTTATTTCAATTTTTTTTTATGCTTCTCCTGTAGGACCAAAGTTTAATGGTATTGTAGGTTGATCAAAACCTTTAATCTCCCCATGAGTGTTTTCAAATCTTTTTACATTATCACTTAACGCCTTTAAAAAACGCTTGGCATGTTGTGGTGTTAAAATAATTCTTGATTTAACTTTACTTTTTGGAACACCTGGCATGATGGTGACAAAATCTACAACAAATTCTGAAACCGAATGATTTATAACTGCTAAGTTACTATAAATTCCTTGGGCTACTTTTTCGTCTAACTCAATATTAATTTGTCCTTTTTTAAGAGGTTTTTTTTCTTCAGCCATAATATAATTATTATTTAGATTATTTATTCCAGACTATTTTCTAGATGTTATTCTATTTATTCTTTTAACAAAGAATCCCGCTAAAAGCGGGATTCAGATATAGTTTTATAAAATTCCAATTTTCACAGGAAACGTTTGATTCATTAAGATTAATTTACCTTTCGGTCTATTAAAATATCATCTCACTAATTATAATTTACTTCTTGTTTCTCGCGAGTCATATCTTCCAACTCTTCTTTTGAAGCTACAATGATTGTATCATAATTTCTCATACCTGTACCTGCTGGTATTTTATGACCAACAATTACATTCTCTTTCAGTCCTTCTAAAGAATCGATTTTACCTGCAACAGCAGCTTCATTCAATACTTTTGTAGTTTCCTGGAAGGAAGCAGCAGAAATAAATGATTTTGTCTGTAATGAAGCACGTGTAATTCCTTGTAAAATTGGAGTTGCTGTAGCTGGTACCGCATCTCTTGTTTCTACAATTTGTTTATCGTTTCTTTTTAAAATTGAATTTTCATCACGTAAAACACGAGGTGAAACAATTTGACCTTCTTTAAGCGTATCAGAATCTCCAGCATTTTCAATTACTTTCATTCCAAATATCTTATCATTTTCTTCGATAAAATCAAATTTATGTGCCAATTGATTCTCTAAAAACAAAGTATCACCTGGATCAACTAATCTCACTTTACGCATCATTTGTCTTACAACAACTTCGAAGTGTTTGTCATTAATCTTCACACCTTGTAAACGATATACTTCTTGTACTTCGTTCACTAAATATTGTTGTACAGCTGAAGGTCCTTGTATATTAAGAATATCTAATGGTGTAATAGAACCATCCGAAAGTGGCATACCCGCTCTTACAAAATCGTTTTCTTGAACAAGAATTTGATTAGATAATTTAACCAAATACTTTTTAATGTCTCCAAACTTAGTTTCTACTATAATCTCACGATTACCACGTTTTATTTTTCCAAAAGACACAACACCATCTACCTCACTTACAACAGCAGGGTTGGAAGGGTTACGAGCTTCAAACAATTCTGTAACTCTTGGTAAACCTCCTGTAATATCACCAGCTTTAGATGATTTACGAGGAATCTTAACTAAGATTTTACCAATACTCACTTTATCATTATCAGCAACCATTAAGTGTGCTCCCACTGGTAAATTATACGAACGAATCACTTCATCGTTTTTACCCATTATTAATAATGTAGGAATCTTCTTTTTATCTCTAGATTCTGAAATTACTTTTTCTTGGAATCCAGTTTGCTCATCAATTTCAACTTGATAAGTAATCCCTTGTTCCAGGTTTTCGTATTTAATTTTTCCTGAAAATTCTGATATAATAACACCGTTAAATGGATCCCATTGACAAACAACATCATCCTTTTTCATCGCATCTCCATTTTTCACAAAAATGGTAGAACCGTATTGAATGTTATTTGTACTAAGTGTAATTCCTGTATTCTTATCTTTTAACTTTATTTCAGAAGTACGAGAAATTACGATATCTATTTTATTCCCTTGATTATCTTCCCCTTTTACAGTTTTAAGATCTTCAATTTCAGCAATACCGTCAAACTTAACAGTAAGCTTATTGTCTTGAGATATATTTCCTGCAACCCCACCAACGTGGAATGTACGTAATGTTAACTGTGTACCTGGTTCTCCAATAGACTGTGCGGCAACAACACCAACAGCTTCACCCATTTGAACCATTTTATTAGTTGCAAGGTTTCTACCGTAACAAGTTGCACAAATACCTTTTTTAGCTTCACAAGTCAATGCTGATCTAACTTCAATTGCATCAATTGGTGAATTACCAATAGTCTTAGCGATTTCATTAGTAATATGTCCTCCAGATTCAACCAATAACTCTTCTGTTAATGGATGATATACATCATGTAATGAAGTACGTCCTACTATTCTTTCGGCTAAAGTCTCAACAATTTCTTCATTCTTTTTTAATGGAGAAACATTAATACCTCTAAGAGTACCACAATCAGTAATATTAATAATTACATCTTGAGATACATCAACCAACCTACGAGTTAAATAACCTGCATCTGCCGTTTTTAAAGCGGTATCTGCAAGTCCTTTACGAGCACCGTGAGTTGAGATAAAATATTCAAGAATTGATAATCCTTCCTTAAAGTTAGAAAGAATTGGATTCTCAATAATTTCACCACCTCCTGCACTAGATTTTTTAGGCTTAGCCATTAATCCACGCATACCGGTTAACTGTCTAATTTGCTCTTTAGAACCCCTTGCTCCAGAATCAAGCATCATAAACACCGAGTTAAACCCTTGTTGGTCTTCACGAATACGCTTCATAGACAACTCAGTAAGCTCAGCATTAGTTGCAGTCCAGATATCAATTACTTGGTTATATCTTTCGTTATTGGTAATAAGACCCATATTATAATTTGCCTTAATTCCATCCACCTTTTTGTTGGCGTCATCAATCATTGACTTTTTCTCTGGTGGTATAATAATATCACCTAAACTAAAGGATAGTCCACCTTCAAAAGCAAACTTATATCCTAATGTTTTAATTTCATCTAAGAAGGCTGCTGTTTCAGGAACTGAAGTTACTCTAAGTATATCACCAATAATGTCTCTAAGAGATTTCTTAGTTAATACTTCATTAATATATCCTGCTGCTTCTGGAACGTTTTCATTAAAAATTACTCTACCAACTGTTGTAGTAACAATTTGGTAAACTAATTCTCCTTCTTCATTAAAGTCTTTAGTTCTAATTTTTATTTCAGCATTAAGATCTACTCTCTTTTCATTGTAAGCTATAATAACTTCTTCTGCTGAATAGAAAGTAATCCCTTCTCCTTTTACAATTAATTCTTCTGTAGATTTTCTTAGTTTGGTCATATAATAAAGACCCAATACCATATCCTGAGATGGAACCACTACTGGTTGACCATTTGCTGGATTTAAAATATTATGAGAACCTAACATCAATAATTGTGCTTCTAAAATAGCCTCTGGTCCTAAAGGTAAATGAACTGCCATTTGATCTCCATCAAAATCGGCATTAAATGCAGTACACGCTAATGGGTGTAACTGAATTGCTTTACCTTCAATTAATTTAGGTTGAAAAGCTTGAATACCTAGTCTGTGTAATGTAGGAGCACGGTTTAATAAGACAGGATGTCCTTTTAAAACATTCTCTAAAATATCCCAAACAACAGGCTCTTTTTTATCTATAATCTTTTTTGCAGATTTTACAGTTTTTACAATTCCTCTTTCAATTAGTTTTCTAATTATAAAAGGCTTGTAAAGTTCTGAAGCCATTCCTTTTGGAATACCACATTCAAATAATTTTAATTCTGGTCCAACAACAATTACCGAACGTGCTGAATAATCCACACGCTTTCCAAGTAAGTTTTGACGAAAACGTCCTTGTTTACCTTTCAATGAATCTGAAAGAGATTTTAATGGACGGTTAGAGTCTGTTTTTACTGCAGAAGACTTTCTTGTATTATCGAATAATGAATCTACAGATTCTTGAAGCATACGTTTTTCATTACGTAAAATTACTTCTGGAGCTTTTATTTCCATTAATCGTTTTAAACGATTATTTCTAATAATTACTCTTCTATAAAGATCATTTAAATCTGAAGTTGCAAAACGACCACCATCTAATGGCACTAAAGGACGTAATTCTGGTGGTATAATTGGCACCACCTTCATAATCATCCATTCTGGTCTATTCTCTCTATTCTTATTAGATTCTCTAAGAGCTTCTACAACTTGAAGACGCTTTAAAGCTTCCGTTTTTCTTTGTTTTGATGTTTCGTTATTTGCTTTGTGACGAAGTTCAAAAGACAATTCATCTAAATCGATACGTCTTAATATTTCGATCAAACATTCGGCACCCATTTTAGCGATAAACTTTTCTGGGTCACTATCATCTAAATATTGGTTTTCTTGTGGAAGAGATTCTAGAATAGTTAAATATTCTTCTTCCGTAAGAAAGTCCATTTTTTGAACTTGTTCTCCTTCTTCATTTTTTGCATTACCCGGCTGAATAACTACATATCTTTCATAATAGATAATCATATTCAGTTTCTTAGATGGTAATCCAAGTAAGTAACCAATTTTATTTGGCAAACTTCTAAAGTACCAGATATGTGCTACAGGAACAACTAAATTAATATGCCCTACTCTATCACGACGTACTTTCTTTTCTGTTACTTCAACACCACAACGGTCACAAACAATACCCTTGTAACGAATTCTTTTATATTTTCCACAGGCACATTCATAATCCTTAATAGGACCAAAAATACGCTCACAAAAAAGTCCATCACGCTCCGGCTTATGAGTACGATAGTTAATAGTTTCTGGTTTTAAAACTTCCCCACGAGATTCTGCTAAAATTTTCTCTGGTGAAGAAAAACCAATTGAAATTTTACTAAATTTCTTTGCTACATTTTCTTTTATTCTTGCCATAATTCTATGTGCTATACTTTGTAAAATTAAGTTTGAAGTACTAAGACTTCAACTAGTCTTTAATGACTTTGAAATCCCCACTTTCGCGGGGATTAAAATTATTCCTCTAATCTAATATCTAGACCTAATCCTTTTAATTCGTGCATTAACACGTTAAAAGATTCTGGCAATCCAGGTTCTGGCATAGCTTCCCCTTTCACAATTGCTTCATAGGTTTTAGCTCTACCAACAACATCATCAGATTTTACTGTCAATATTTCTCTTAGTGTACTAGATGCTCCATATGCTTCTAATGCCCAAACTTCCATCTCTCCAAAACGCTGACCACCAAATTGTGCTTTACCACCTAATGGTTGTTGCGTAATTAATGAATATGGTCCAATGGAACGGGCGTGCATCTTATCGTCAACCATATGGCCAAGTTTAAGAATATAAATCACCCCAACTGTTGCAGGTTGATCAAATCGTTCTCCAGTACCACCATCATAAAGATAAGTATGACCATATCTTGGAATTCCAGCTTCGTCTGTTAAATCATTAATCTGCTCAATAGTAGCTCCATCAAATATTGGAGTTGCATATTTTTGATCTAATTTTTGACCAGCCCATCCTAAAACGGTTTCATAAATCTGTCCAATATTCATACGAGAAGGTACTCCAAGTGGATTTAATACAATATCTACTGGTGTTCCATCTTCTAAGAAAGGCATATCTTCTTCACGTACAATACGTGCTACAATACCTTTATTTCCATGACGACCAGCCATTTTATCTCCTACTTTAAGTTTACGTTTTTTAGCAACATAAACCTTTGCAAGTTTTAAAATACCTGAAGGCAATTCATCTCCAACAGAAATAGCAAATTTCTCACGACGAAGGTTACCTTGTAAATCGTTCTCTTTAATTTTATAATTGTGCATTAAATCTTCTACCAATACATTTGCTTCTGCACTAGTAGTCCAAGTTCCCTTTGTTAAATGAGCATAATCATCAATTTCATTTAACATTTTTAAGGTAAACTTTTTACCCTTTGGAAAAACTACTTCTTCCAAATCGTTTATTACACCTTGAGCCGTTTTACCAGATACAATGGTAAATAACTTCTCAATTAATACATCTCTAAGATTGTCAAACTTTTTGTCAAACTCATCTTCAAGCATAGCGATATCTTCTTTATTCTGAAGTCTTATACGCTTATCCTTTACAGAACGTGCAAATAATTTTTTACCAATTACTACACCGTGTAATGAAGGAGATGCTTTTAATGATGCATCTTTTACATCACCTGCTTTATCTCCAAAAATAGCACGAAGTAATTTTTCTTCAGGTGTTGGATCACTTTCTCCTTTTGGAGTAATTTTTCCAATAAGTATATCACCAGGTTTTACTTCAGCACCAATACGAATCATACCATGCTCATCTAAGTCTTTAGTAGCCTCTTCAGAAACATTAGGAATATCATTTGTAAGTTCTTCGTTACCTAATTTAGTATCTCTAACTTGTAAAGAATACTCATCTATATGTATAGAAGTAAAAATATCATCACGTACAACTTTTTCAGAAATTACAATCGCATCCTCAAAATTATACCCTTTCCAAGGCATAAAGGCTACTTTCATATTTCTACCTAAAGCTAATTCACCAGCTTGAGTTGCATAACCTTGACATAAAACCTGTCCTTTCTTTACTCTATCTCCTTTTTTAACAATAGGTTTTAGATTAATAGAAGTACTTTGATTGGTTTTTCTAAATTTAATAAGTTTATAGGTTTTTGAATCCCCATCAAAACTTACTAATCTTTCATCATCATTACGGTCGTACTTAATTGAAATTTTATTTGCATCAACATATTCAACAACTCCATCACCTTCAGAGTTAATTAACACACGTGAATCTGTTGCAACTTGACGCTCTAAACCTGTTCCAACAATAGGAGACTCAGCTCTCATTAATGGTACAGCTTGACGCATCATATTCGATCCCATCAATGCTCTGTTTGCATCATCATGTTCCAAGAATGGGATTAATGAAGCCGAAATAGATGAGATTTGATTTGGCGCAACATCGGTATAATGAATATCCTTAGAATCAACTACAGGAAAATCACCTTCCATACGAGCAATTACTCTATCGGAATTAATAGTACCGTCATCCGCAATATCAATATGTGCTTGTGCAATTAATTTCTCTTCTTCTTCTTCAGCTGAAAGGTAAGTTGGTTCATTTATTAAATCAATTTTACCATTTTCAACTTTACGATAAGGAGTTTCTAAGAAACCTAAATAGTTAACTTTTGCATATACTGAAAGAGATGAAATCAATCCAATATTCGGTCCCTCAGGAGTTTCAATTGGACAAAGTCTTCCGTAGTGAGTAAAGTGAACATCACGAACCTCAAAACCTGCTCTTTCTCTTGAAAGTCCACCAGGTCCAAGGGCAGATAATCTACGCTTGTGCGTAATTTCAGCAATTGGATTGGTTTGATCCATAA
>OLHJ01000513.1_pt1 | contig 12239 bp, 13 predicted proteins | sample 1609491 | NCBI WGS metagenome assembly OLHJ01 (sample SAMN05416861, study PRJEB24817) | seawater metagenome | isolation source: Sea water | place: Canada:Atlantic | collected 2013-11
GATCTACACAGAGTAGATCGTCGGCAGCGTCAGATGTGTATAAGAGACAGCATCGGGACATATGACAGTGCCGATATCGCGCCCATCCAAAACCGCGCCGCTGGGTTGCTTTGCAAAAGTTTTTTGGAATTCTAACAGAACGGTTCGTACTTGTGGAATTGCCGCGACCTTACTTGCTGATTGGGCCACATCTGCATTGCGCAAATCGTCCGATAGCAAATCTTGCGCAGTCAATTCACGGGCTAATTGTTCTGCTACCTCGGGGTAATAGCTGGTGCGCGAATAAGTTAAAGCCTTCTTGCCAACCGCACGGTACAACAGCCCTGTATCCAAATGTGCAAAGCCAAAATGTGCTGCTACCGCACGCGCAATCGTTCCCTTACCAGAGGCCGCTGGCCCGTCTATCGCAACAGTAAAGCTCACCGATTACTCCGTGTGATATTAGCCCCTAAGTCTTTCATAAGGCTTTCAAAAATTGGGAAACTAGTTGCAATAGCCACGCCGTCATCAATGCTGACAGGCTGTTTTGTGGCCAACCCCATACACAGGAAAGACATGCCGATGCGGTGATCTAAAAACGTAGCTGCTGTGCCGCCGCCTTTTACGTCACCCGACTGGCCATGAACGATCAGGTAATCGTCGCCTTCTTCAATGGTGACCCCCATTGCTTCTAGCCCGCGCGCCATCGCATCAATGCGGTCACATTCTTTGACGCGTAATTCTTTGATGCCGCGCATCACGGTTTTACCAGTGGCAAAGGATGCCACTGCCGACAGGATCGGGTATTCGTCTATCATGCTGGGTGCGCGTTCTGGTGGCACTTCAATGCCTGTCAGTTTACTGGCTTTTACCCGCAAGTCGGCCACAGGTTCACCACCTTCTTCGCGGGTATTTTCAAAGGTAATGTCAGCACCCATTTCTTTTAACGTTGTGAACAACCCAGCGCGTGTTGGGTTTAACCCTATGTTGGGCACAAGAATTTCCGAGCCTTCCACGATCAAAGCGGCGCAAACAGGAAACGCCGATGAACTTGGGTCACGTGGCACAGCAATGGTTTGCGGTTGCAACTCTGGTTGGCCTGTCAGGGTTATTTCAAAGCCTTCGTCGGTTTCAACCGTTTCAATTTCAGCCCCAAACCCACGCAACATACGTTCAGTATGGTCACGGGTTTTTTCCTTTTCGATTAGCACAGTTTTGCCAGGTGCATTTAAGCCTGCCAACAGCACCGCAGATTTGATCTGGGCAGAGGCATGGGGGGAAGTATAGCGTACTGGCATTGGTTCACGTGCACCGACTAATGTCAGAGGTAACAGACCGTTTTCGCGACCCACTGATGATGCCCCAAAGAGTGCCAATGGGTCAGTGATCCGCCCCATTGGGCGAGACCGTAGGGATGCGTCACCAGTGAAGGTCACCGTGATCGGGCTGGTTGCAACCGCGCCCATAATCAGGCGCGCACCTGTGCCAGCATTACCACAATCAATTACATTGTCAGGTTCAGCAAAACCGCCTACGCCCACGCCGTTTACCCGCCATTCGCCGTCACCCTCGCGCTGCACATCTGCCCCTAGGGCTGACATTGCTTTGGCGGTGTCCAGAATATCGTCACCTTCCAAAAGCCCACTGATTTTGGTTTCGCCGACCGCCAATGCACCTAAAATAAGTGAACGGTGTGAGACGGATTTATCACCCGGAATTTCAGCGGTGCCCTTTAAAGGGCCGCCTGCGCGGGATTGCATCGGGATGGGGGTGCCGTGGCCTGACATGTGGGTATCCTAAATCTTGTTTGTCCCGCTATAGCGCAATCCTTGATTAGGGTCTATTGCCAAGAGATCAGAGTTTGCGGAAAGTCATATAATGTGGTGTGCGGCCTTCGCGCAGGGCTTTTTGTTCATACCGCGTTGAATACCAATCGGGCCACGCAACACGCCAATCATCTGCTGTTTCTGCCAACCATTCAAAATCATTGCGCAGGGTCATCTGTTCCATTGTTTGACGTACATAATCCTCTATGTCTGTCGCCACGCGGAATATGGCACCTGCTTTTAAGCAACGTGCCAAAGGATCAAGATGTTCAGGTGTTACAAACCGCCGACGGTGATGACGGGATTTTGGCCAAGGGTCAGGATACAACAAAAAAGCCCGTTCTATTGAGCCTTCTGGCAACACATCCATCATATCGCGGGCATCACCCGGGTGAACGCTAAGGTTGGTTGCGCCAGATTTACGGATTTTCCCAAGCAATGTCGCCACGCCGTTAATATAGGGTTCACATCCGATAATACCGACGTTGGGGTTTTGTTCTGCCTGATGTATCAGGTGTTCACCGCCGCCAAAGCCAACTTCCAGCCATACGGGCCGGTCATCACCAAAGATAGCTTTCAAATCAAGCGGATGGCGGTCGGGGTTTTCTTTCCAAGAAACACCAGATGGTGCTAAATCTGACAGATCTTCAGCCAGATACCGTTTATGACTGCTATGCAGCCCTTTACCGCTAATGCGGCCATAAAAGTTACGCCAAGGGGCGCCCGCTACATGTTTTTTTCTCATGTTCTTATCCAAAAAAGAAGCCCCAAGTTTCGGGGCTTCAATATAGTCTCAATCATGTGCAATCAAGTGCCTATCAAACAGCCCTTTTAAGTGCCTCAACCAGATCAGTTTTTTCCCATGAAAATCCACCATCTGCCTCTGGTGCACGGCCAAAGTGACCATAGGCTGCTGTGCGCTCGTAAATCGGTCGCGTCAGTTGCAGGTGATCTTTAATACCTGTTGGCGTCAGATCCATAATCTCTGACACAGCTTTTTCAATTTCAGAATCACTTACTTGGCCAGTACCATGTGTATCGCAGTAAATCGACAATGGTTTAGCCACACCAATCGCGTATGAAAGCTGAATAGTGCAGCGTTCAGCCATGCCAGATGCTACAACGTTTTTTGCAAGATAACGCGCAGCATATGCGGCAGAACGGTCAACCTTAGTTGGGTCTTTGCCAGAAAATGCACCGCCACCGTGGGGGGCAGCGCCACCATATGTATCGACGATGATCTTACGTCCAGTCAGACCAGCATCACCATCAGGGCCGCCTATTACAAACGCACCTGTCGGGTTTACATGCCATTCTGTTTTGTTGGTAATCCATCCCTGTGGCAATGTACTGCGGATATAAGGCTCTACAACTGCACGCACATCTTCGGATGTCATAGACGCATCAAGATGTTGAGTGGACAATACAATCGATGAAACGTTTACAGGTTTGCCATCAACATAATTCACGGAAAGCTGTGATTTACTGTCGGGGCCAAGCACGGATGCTTCACCCGATTTGCGGGCTTGGGCCAATGTACGCAAAATCGCATGGGAATATTGAATAGGGGCTGGCATAAGTTCTGCGGTTTCATTCACCGCATAACCAAACATAATACCTTGATCACCAGCACCTGCGTTATCAACGCCTTGTGCTATATGGGCAGATTGTGCGTGCAGATAGTTTTGCACTTTCAGGTTTTTCCAGTGAAACCCTTCTTGCTCATAACCTACATCTTTAACACAATCGCGCACGATACTTTCAATGCGCCCCATCATGCTGTCAAGTTTTTCAGGGGAAGACAGGCCAACTTCACCGCCAACAATTACCCGATCAGTGGTGGCAAAAGTTTCACAGGCTACGCGGGCCAGTTTTTCTTCGGTAAGGAATGCATCCAATATGGCGTCAGACACGCGGTCACAGATTTTATCAGGGTGACCTTCGGAAACACTTTCCGAGGTAAATAGGTAGTTTTTACGAGACATTTAGTCGCTCCAGTATGATGAATTCGCCACGTCAGGAAGCCGTTGTAGCGATAGATACTATGGGGGTAGTGGCCCTTAGGCGCGGGGTCAATCTTATTCTGGGTCTGTCTTTGATTTACGTGCACTAAACGTTACATATTTAGCAAACAATCCAAGAAACACCACAAATATTAAAAATGGTAGATCGCCAAAACGTGTATAAATAGTTGGCTCTATTGGCTTTGGCAAATCGGCATCAAGGACGCCTTTTTCATTCAACTTCAAACGGCCTGTGACACGCCCATATGGGTCAATGACTGCAGAAATTCCTGTGTTTGCAGAACGTGCCGCAGGCAATCCCTGTTCAATAGCCCGAAACTGTACCTGCACAAGGTGCTGAAATGGCCCAATAGTGTCGCCAAACCATGCATCGTTGGTAATATGTAGCAAAAATTCCGGGCGTGATTTTATAGTATTTGTAAATGCGGGGAATATAGCCTCATAACAAATCAACGGCAGATAAGATGGCAGACCGTGTGTGGAAACAACCTCCGGCCCTGCCCCAGGAGTAAAGCCTTGTAAGTTCGCCGCCAAACCGCGCAAACCCATGCCTGATAGGTATTCTGAGAATGGGAAATATTCGCCGAATGGAACTAAATGGGATTTATCATAAACCGAGACCAGTCCCCCTCGTTTATCAAGGTGGATCATAGAGTTATATAGTTTGTCGTCCGTAAATCGTCTGATACCCGCAATAATATGCGCATTTGGGCCAGCCGCGTCAGACAAAACTTGCAAATCCCCGATGTTTTCTTGCAGGCCAAAAGGAACCGCGGTTTCAGGCCAAACCACCAGATCAATGGGTTGTTTGGCTACTGACGCAGTTAGTTCTAGCCCACGCCTAAAAAAGACGCCCATCCATTCTGGATCCCATTTTTGATGTTGCGGTGCATTGGGTTGTATCAAACGCACACGAATATTGGTTTCAAGAGATTGATCCGCGCCAATCAGACGCCACATTCCGCCTGCCAATAATATACCAAAAAATACGGCGGTTACACTTAATCCAACAAATGGTTTGCGTGGAAAGCTAAGCATCAAAAGCCCGCCAAAGACGGTGATAAACACCAAGCCGAAAGGCCCAATAGCCGAAGCCCACTGGGCAATAGGTGTTTCAATCCATGTATACCCCAACAATCCCCATGGGAACCCTGTGAATAAAACCGATCTTAAATATTCTACTGCCGCCCATGCAACCGCAAGACCTATTATGAACCGCCCCAACCCCGCGCCAAATTGCTTTGCAAAAGCAAATGCACCGCCCCAAAATAGGGCTAAACCACCCGACATTGCCAATAATGCAAAAGGTGCCAAGATCGCGTGCTTTTCAGGCTCGACCAAAAACGGCTCTATCAACCAGAGCATGCTAAAGGCAAAATACCCAAGCCCTGCCCACCATCCTATTGCAAAGGAAAGTTTCCAGCTGCTTGCCCGAAATGCGCAATATCCTAAAATAGGAATGGAAGTGAAAACACCGATAGGCACTGATACTGGTGCCTGCCCTAAAGCCAATAGAAACCCTAAAAATACCGCGCAAGACCACATTCGTTTTGGACGACGGCCCAACCACACAATTAACTTGTCTAGTTGCTTGATGATCACCGGTTTTTAGACCTGCAAACACGTATTTTTTTTATGCGCCGTGGGTCAGCATCAACAACTTCAAATTCAAACCCATCAGGATGTTTAATAACTTCCCCACGCACAGGTACACGGCCGATCATCATAAAGACCAGCCCACCTAGCGTTTCAATATCTTCGTCATCGGTATTGCTTGCCAAATCCGCTTTCAGAACTTTTTCAAATTCCTCTAGCGGTGCACGTGCTTGACATAAATAAACCCCAGGCTTTTCTTCAATCCAGAAATCTTCTTCATCAACATCATGTTCATCTTCGATTTCACCTACCACCTGTTCGATTAAATCTTCGATTGTAACCAAGCCGTCAACACCACCATATTCATCAATAACCAACGCCATATGAATGCGTTCGGCCTGCATTTTTTGCAAAAGCACCCCGATGGTCATTGAAGGTGGCACATATAATAAGGGGCGTACTAATCGTTTAATAGAGAACTGATTTACTTTGCCGTTAAACCCATACTTCAGGGCCAAATCTTTCAGATGCAGTAACCCATCGGGCATATCTAAACCGTCATTATATACAGGCAGCCTTGAATGCCCGCTATCTTTGAACACTTTCAGCAATTCATCCAGTTTCAGATTGTTAGGGACGGCGATGATATCAGCACGGGGTACTGCCACGTCATCTACCCGTAAATCATTCAAAACGTTAAGGCCACTTGCAGGCGTAACAACTTCAGGTTCTACATCCTGAGGGTCGCTCACATGACTTTCACGCATAAATAAGCGTTTGAAAAAACCTGTTGGTTCTTCTTTCTCTTCAGGCTGCGCGCTTTGCGCCGCGCTAGAAGATCCTTCAGTTGTGTCGTTCATAGCCTCTTTCCAAATGTCCTTATCAAATTACACATTTTGATAAGGGTTTCCAATACTCATACCTGCCAGTAAGTCAATTTCTATATTTTCCATTAGTGCCGCATCTGCATCAGTTTCATGATCATACCCCAAAAGATGTAATATCCCATGTATTAATAAATGCGTGATATGATGTTGTGGGGCAATGCCCCCTTCTTTTGCCTCTTTCATACAGGTTTGATACGCTATCGCTATATCACCTATATGCGTAAAGGGGTCGCCATGTTTTTCAACGGGCGGGGGAAATGGGTTTTGGCCAGCTATGTCGGGGCTAAGATCAAAGCTGGGCCATGACAAAACATTTGTCGGCACTTGTCTTGCGCGAAATTCGGCGTTTAAAACACCTATTCGCGCATCATCACATGCCAGGATATCCAGTTCATACGGCCCTGTTTTCAACCCAAGCTTCTGTTCTATTGCGGTAAAAGCATGGGTTGCAATTATTTCTAAATCATAATTTTTCCAAAGGTCGTCTTCAACAACAACCTCTATCGCGTTATCCATTGTATTTCGCGTGTTTATCATATGCAGTTATGATCTTTGCTACCATTGGATGACGCACAATGTCTTCGGTTTTGAAATAGGTAAATCCGATACCTTTAACATCACGCAGAATTTTTTCCGCCTCTACTAAGCCCGATGGAACACCGCGCGGCAAATCAATTTGGCTCACATCACCGGTAATAGCCATGTGAGACCCTTCACCCATGCGCGTCAGAAACATTTTCATCTGCATGGTTGTAGCGTTTTGCGCTTCATCCAAAACCACATAAGCATTACTTAAAGTACGGCCACGCATAAAGGCCAGTGGCGCTATCTCGATGCGCTTGTCCTCGATTAATTTTTCAACCTGCTTAGCTGGAAAAAAATCATTCAAAGCATCGTAAAGCGGCTGCATATAAGGATCGACTTTTTCTTTCATATCACCTGGCAAAAACCCAAGCCGCTCACCCGCTTCAACCGCTGGGCGTGCAAGAATAATTTTATCCACCATCCCATTGATAAACATCGAAACCGCGGCGGCCACAGCCAAGTATGTTTTACCCGTGCCCGCAGGCCCAAGCCCAAAAACCAGCTCCTTTGAAAACAAATCTTCCACATAATGTTTCTGGGTAACTGTACGCGGTTCCACTGTTTTTTTGCGGGTTCTGATTTCTATATGATTACCCTTGAACATTTCAATCTGGTCGGCTGTCAAAGAGGTGTCTTTTTGAAGCTTACCACCAAAACGAATTGCTGCATCAATATCAGCTGATTCAACAGCCTTACCTTGTTCAACACGTTGGTAAAGAGCGTTCAAAATAGCTTGGGCTTTATCATTGCCAGCAGTTTCACCTATAATCGCAATCTCATTGCCACGGCGTAAAAGCTGTACGGCCAAAGCTGCTTCTATTTGGGTAAGGTTGCGGTCAAATTCGCCGCATAAATCTATCAAATGTCTATTGTCAGGAAAATTAAGAAGTGTTTCTGTATTTGCCTTGCCGTCTTGCGGTATTGATGGGGCGATGTTCGCCAATGCAGCCTCCGTGTTTATCGTTGTAAAAACAGTGGCAAGATAAGCAGAGTTTCGCAAGTCATTATCGCAAAAAAGCCGCGATAAACACGGCTTTTTTATTAATTGTATTTATAAGCCCTTAGATTACGTCAGGGAATCTGCTTCCGCTTTTGTACGGGCCGTTTGCCGTATTTGGCGGTGCTATACCTGAACAAACAGGTTTGCCGTATTTATCCAGGCGTGCAGACAGATAACCTTCTACCCCGTCGTCGATAATCCAGTGGTCACATCCACGTGGGTCTACCCAAATACCAGCCTTCAGTTGGCTTAGGTGTTTTTTGTCAAACCCGTTATCCACAGTTTTATTCTGCTTTGGAATATCCCCGCATCCCGCAAGTGGAATGGCAAGAAGCATAATTGATATTGTTTTTATAAGTGTCATTTTCTCTCCTTCCTGCTTAGCGAATGCAAATGATTTCAACGCGGCGGTTTTTGGATTTACCTGCCCGCGTGCTGTTTGAGGCCAAAGGAACCCTTTCGCCATACCACCGTGCTTGCGCTTTTGCGCCAACACTTTGGGCAATCTGTGCAACTGTCTGGGCGCGACGTTGTGACAGGCGCATGTTATACGCATCACTTGCATCACTGTCCGTGTGGCCATCTATCAGATAGGCTGTTGCACCAGCGCTACGAAAGAAACTTTGCAACCGTGAACGGTTAGAAGCGTTAATATGCCACTTATCTACCGCAAACAACTGATCCGAATTCATAACCGCGCAAGTTTTACCACGGCGACAAACAGGAATGCCGTCACGCGTTACGTGCGGGGTCATATAGCCCTCAGCGCCATCATCCATCGCCCAGTGTTCGCACCCGTCTGGGTCTACCCAGATTGTTGGCACATAACGTTCTTGCTGGCTGGATTTTGTAATAATGATATTAGCAGTATCTGCTAAAGCAGCTGAAGCGCTAAAAGCCCCGACCGTCACAACCCCTGCAACCTTTAAGAGATTTTTAAACAACTTTTCGCTCCCCTCTACTTTGACTAGTGTTTTATGTGATCAAGATCGCACAAAACGATTCATCACCACTATTATTGTGCAAGGGTATCAAAAATCTACAATTTGTGAAGAGAAAACTTTAATATACTATGTGTAGATAGGAAACATTACCCTAGTATGTGTGGTTATTGTATCTACTATAGAACCAATCCGCTTAAAAAACATCGCATTAGGATATATTTACAATTTTCGCACCTAACGAGTTTCTTTCAGTTCGGGTCACCTCTGCCTGTACAATTTTGCCAACCAACTCTGGTTTTGCGTCCATATGCACGGCGTGCAGATATTCTGACTTACCAACCAGTTGGCCCAGATCACGTGCAGGTTTTTCTAATAACACGGGCAAAATCTTACCAACCATTGACAGTTGAAAGTCCATCTGATGCCCCGTCAACATGGTTTGCAATCGGCGTAAACGATCGGCTTTTTCTGCTTCATCCACCTGATCCAATTCAGCCGCAGGTGTGCCGGGGCGAGTTGAATATTTAAACGAATACGCTTGCCCGTAACGAACCTGTTCACATAAATCTAAGGTGTCCTGAAAGTCTTTTTCAGTTTCCCCCGGAAAGCCCACAATAAAATCGCCTGACAGGGCAATATCCTGACGCGCTGCTCGAATGCGATCAATAAGTTTCAGGTAACCTTCAGCCGTGTGGCGACGGTTCATTGCTTTTAAAATCTTGTTGGAACCCGCTTGCACAGGCAAATGCAGATACGGCATCAATTTCTCTGTATCGCCATGTGCAGCAATCAAATCGTCATCCATATCGTTGGGGTGTGATGTGGTAAAACGAATGCGTTTCAAGTCATCAATTTTAGCTAATTCGCGGATCAAACGTGCAAGCGTCCATTCACCATCCGCCCCTTGGCCATGATACGCATTCACGTTTTGGCCCAAAAGATTAATTTCAACCACACCCAGATCAACCAGATGTTTTGCTTCATCAATAATCTTTTGAGCAGGTCGGGAAACTTCGGCACCGCGCGTATAGGGTACGACGCAAAAAGCACAAAATTTATCACAGCCTTCTTGTACTGTTAGAAACGCGCTGGGCAATTTACGGCGCAGTTTACTGCGCTTGATGTGGTCGAATTTATCTTCCGTCGGAAAATCAATTTCTACGGGTTTCCCACCATCATCAACATTTTTCATCATCTCAGGCAAACGGTGATACGCTTGTGACCCAACCACCAAATCCACCATAGGTTGGCGATTGATAATTTCTTGCCCTTCGGCTTGTGCAACACAGCCTGCAACGCCAAACTTTAATTCAGGTTTTTTAAGCTTCAGTTGCTTCATCCGTCCAAGTTCAGAATAGATTTTTTCGGCAGCTTTTTCGCGGATATGACAGGTGTTCAACAGCACTAAATCTGCCTGTGTTTCATCTGTTGTTACAGAATATCCCTCTGGTGCCAAAGCATCTGATATGCGTTCGCTATCATAGACATTCATCTGGCAGCCATAGGTTTTGATAAAAAGCTTTTTTTCAGTCGTCATAATATATGAACTCGGGTCAAGTTGTTTCAGTCTTGGCCTTTACACCGCAACAGTCCTATCTGCAATATCATAGAATTTCAGGATTAGCCGCGCTTCTTACCCAAACCACTTTTCTTTGCCAGCTCTTGTCGCTTTGCCGCATAATTAGGGGCGACCATAGGATAATCCGCATCCAACCCCCATTTTGCCCGGTACTGTGCGGGCGACATATCATAATATGATCGTAAATGTTTTTTAAGCATGCGAAACTTCTTACCATCTTCAAGGCAAAAAATAAAATCTGGCGTGATGGATTGATCAATCGGAAGAGCAGGTTTTTGTTCGGGGGGCAACCTGGTATTTGTAGCAATCTCTACCAATTTTGCGTGAATAGTTTCGATAAATTCAGGCACTTCTTCCGTTGGCATTTGTGCTGCATACAAATGGGATGAAACAATTTGTGCTGTTAATGACAGCAAATTATCAACCTCATAAGTATTTTCTTGTTGTTGAATGGAATTAATTTCATGTGTTCGCATAATAAACTTCCGAAAAATATAGTTTGTGCATTCCTGCACATAACCCCTGTTATTCCCTTTACAAGTTCCTGTTCTGGATTTGTTGCAAATTTTAAAACACTCTAAGGTAGATTTTTTCACTCAGACACAATACATCTAATAAAAAAGAGCAGCAATCAGGCCTTAACTAATATGGCAAAACCATTTTTTGATATACCAGCGGAAACGCTTACCAAAGGCCCCATTGGGTTTATTTTTGCCGAAGATATTACTGGTTTAAGTTCTTCCATCCGCCATCACGCGCGGCTGGGGTTTGATAATCTTTATGTTTTAAAACGCCCCGATTTAGAATTACCCAGTGGCTGTGATGAGCTTTGTGAAACAATCGATATCGGTGATGCGTTCTTTTCTGATGTCTCCCCCTATATTAATCGTTTAATTGAGCTGTTCCCAGATCGCTGGGTTTATTATTGCTTCAACGCCGAATATTTACATTTTCCATTCTGCGAAAAACGTTCCATTTCAGATTTGACAGATTTTATCACTGAAGAAAAACGCGATTCTGTTTTTACCTACACAATAGACTTATACCCAGACGATTTGGGGAAATCCAAAGACGGGTTTTCGCTTGAAGATGCACATTTTGACGGTGCTGGATATTATGCTTTGCAACGCTACATTGATGGCGAGATACAAGACCGTCAATTAGATGTTTATGGCGGTTTGAAATGGCGGTTTGAAGAACATCTTCCTTATGAAAAACGTCGCCTGAACCGAATTGGCCTATTTAAGCCGCAGCCCGGGTTGGTTTTAGAACCAACGGGGTATTTCAATATGCCAGAATACAATACATTTTCATGTCCGTGGCATAACAACACAACAATAACGATTTGTTCTTTCCGGACTGCGAAAAGTTTAAAAACCAACCCTGGATCAACATATGAAATTGATAGCTTTATTTGGTCGAAATCGATCAAATTCCGTTGGAATTCACAGCAGTTAATGGATCATGGTTTTATGGAACCGGGGCAGTGGTTTTAACCCTAATTCAGGTGTTACGAAGCCGAAGAACGACATCAATACGCGATATCTCAGTGCCCTCAGGTGGCTTTGGAATGCTGTCAAATCGCAGCGTTTCCGTAGGTGCATCTGTCAATTCGCGTTTATCTTCCCAATAAAAATGCGGGTGTTGATCTGTGCGCGTATCAAAATAAGATGTGTTGCCTTCGATCGTAATTTCATTCAGCAATTTCGCTTCACAAAACAAACGCAATGTATTGTAGATTGTTGCCAGTGATACAGACTCCTCTGCATTGGAACTGTCTCTTATACACATCTCCGAGCCCACGAGACTCCTGAGCATC
>OLHJ01000514.1_pt1 | contig 12231 bp, 8 predicted proteins | sample 1609491 | NCBI WGS metagenome assembly OLHJ01 (sample SAMN05416861, study PRJEB24817) | seawater metagenome | isolation source: Sea water | place: Canada:Atlantic | collected 2013-11
CGAGATGCTCAGGAGTCTCGTGGGCTCGGAGATGTGTATAAGAGACAGGGATATAATGGGGGATCAACTGATTATTTTGGATTTGACGATGGAACCAGAGAGGTTCCAAAAGAATTGAATGCAAAATTCAACACCATGGACAATCCAAACACAACTCTTTATAACAGTAACGATCCATCTAGAAACCCAAGCTATCCGGGAATTCCTTTTGAAAAGAACTTTAATCCAACATCTATTAAAGCTCCAATGAATTCCAAATTTGGGTTCAACTTAGGTAACTTTTATGGAAAAGAAGACAATACAAAAGGGTTTGGTTTTTTAGTATTAGGTTCATTTGAGAACAAATCGAACAATCTTTCTGGTGTACATAGAGTAGTAAACGCCCAAGATGCAACCATTATTGATTACGCATACAATTCAACCGTTCAAAGTACGCGTACTTCGGCATTAGGATCAATGTACTACCGATTCAATACCAATAACAACATTAAATTTAATACTTTATTTGTTAACCTATCTGATAACGATGTTCGTGAAACGGATGGTTACCACTGGGATTACGATAACTTAGGGGATATCTTTTCTAGACGTTATACTTGGGTACAAAACAAACTATGGTCTAACCAAGTTTTAGGTTCTCATAAATTAATGGACGAGAAACTAACTATTAACTGGAATGCCGCTTACCAAATTACTGGAAGTAAGGAACCAGACAGACGTCAGTTAATTTACACGCACGAACCTGGATTTACCGATCGTTCTCAATTTAGATTCTTAACAGATAACGTAGCAGATCAACATCGTTATTTCATGTACTTAGATGAAAACGAAATGAACTATGCCGTTAATGGGACATATGTAATCAAAACCGATTCATTAGACAAACCTAAAATGACGGTTACTGGTGGGTACCAAGGAAGAGTAAAAAGAAGAGCTCAAGATTTTAAATTTTACTCGCATAATTTAAAAAGTTTCAATCCATCAAACGGTTACGAACATGTAAACGCAGATGCTCCTGATGATTACATCAACGACCAGAATCATGAAGCGGGCATTTTTTGGCAACGTGAGGAGTCTCGACCAGAATCAGCGACAGAAGGTACTTTAATATTACATTCGGGTTATGCTTCTTTAGATTATCATTTCAATGAAAAATGGTATGGTTTGGTGGGATTAAGGGCTGAGAAAAGTTTCCAAGAAATCCGATACAGAAACCAATCAAGTCCGTTAGATCCTCAGTTTATCCAAAATGAAGTCATTGACACATTGAGTTTCCTTCCAATGGCATCTTTGAAATTTAGCCCAGACACAAAAAGTTCCGTACGATTTGTAGCATCGCAAACCGTTACTCGACCAAACTTTAAGGAATTAGCTCCATTCCAATACCGTGAATTTTTTGGAGGTAAGGTAAAACAAGGTAATCCATTATTAAGAAACTCAAGTAACTCAAACTTTGATGTACGTTACGAACATTATCCAAATTCAGGAGATTTATACTCGGTAACTGTATTTGGAAGAATGATTGACAAACCAATTGAACAAGTAACTATTGGCTCTGCTTCTGGTATTCTACTTACTTACCAAAATGCTAAATCAGCACAAGCGTATGGAATTGAGTTAGAGTTTATCAAAAAATTCAGAAACTTTGTTTCTAAAGATTCTCCTTTAAGAAACTTTGGAGTTGGAGCAAATTTCTCTTACATCTATTCAACTGTAGAGATTGACATTACTCAAGGTGTAACGGTTAACAACCCAAATCGTCAACTTCAAGGAGCTTCTCCAATTTTGGCAAACGCTGATTTATCTTATGAAAAGAGATTTACAGAAAAGTATAAGACTTCAGCCACATTATCTTACAATTTCTTTAGCAGAAGATTATATTCTGTGGGTCGTCAAAACATTGGTGATGCATATGAGCAAGCCATTAATACTTTAAACCTTACTTGGAAAAACGATATTGGTGCACATTGGCAATTCAATGTTTCTGCTAACAACTTGTTAAATCCAGAAATTCAAATTGAACAAGAATCTACCCAAGGAAACGCAAATACCATTGTTGATTCTTACCAAAGAGGTATGGATGTAGGTGCCACTTTAGTTTACAAAATTTTCGGTAAATAATAATTCAAAACATTTAGAAGCCTCAAGGTTTTAAAGGCCTTGGGGCTTTTTTATGCCATAAACTTTCAAGGCAACAATTCCTTAACATTAACTGGGTTTAATTAAACATTCGTTAACGGTGGCTTAAGTCCAAAATAACAGTCGGGGTCGTTATTTGCATCAAAGTTTAAAACGAAAAAAACTAACAAAATTCGAAATGAAAAAATTTACACAAATCGCAGGTTTATTTGCTTTAACAGCAGTTTTAGGTCTTACTTCTTGTAAAGATGAACCTACCGAACCAGCAGGATCAACTAACACGTATGCTGTAACAACAGAAACTATTGATGGAGTTGAGTATAGCAAAGTAGTAGGTACAATCAATACTGATTATACTTTCTCAGCAAGCACTAACTGGTTATTATCAGCTGGAGTATTTGTGAAAAATGGAAGTACTTTAACAATTGAAGCAGGTACAACTGTAAAAGCTGCAGATGATGGTACTACTCCATTTTTAGCTATCAGCCAAGGTGGTAAAATCATGGCAGAAGGAACAGCTTCTAACCCAATTGTTTTCACAACGATTAAAGCTACTCCACAGCCAGGTGATTGGGGAGGAATTATCTTAAACGGATATGCTCCAATTAACGTAACTGGTGGTACTGCTGAAGGTGAAGGTGGAACTGGAACTTATGGAGGTGACCAATCAGATGATAACTCTGGGGTATTAAAATATGTACGTGTTGAATACGCTGGTCGTATCTTAGGTACGGATAACGAATTAAACGGATTTGCATTTCAAGGTGTAGGGTCAGGTACGCAGGTTTCTTACTGTCAAGCATACAGAGGTGCGGATGATGGATTTGAATTTTACGGTGGTACGGTAAATGTACGTTACTGTATTTCTACTGGTAACCATGATGATTCTTTTGACTGGACTCAAGGATGGACTGGAAACGGACAATTTTTAGTAGTTAACCAACACACAGATAAGGGTGACAGAGGTTTTGAGTGTGATAATAATGGTGATGATAACGCTGCTGAACCATTTTCAAACCCAACTTTATCTAACATTACAGTAGTATTAGCTGACGATGGCGATGCTTCTAACACTGGTTTCCGTTTAAGAGCAGGTACAAAAGGTAAAATTTACAATGCAATTGTAACTGATGCTCCTAAGCACGGATATAGAGTTTCTGATGAAGCTCCTTCTACGCAAACTACTGACAACATGAATGATGGTTCTTTATTAGTGACTTCTTCTATCTCTTCTTCTACTAATGCATCTGCATGGAAAGATTGTGATCCATTCATGAACGATGCTAAGAACGCTGTTACTGATGCATCTTTCTTAAACGGTTACCTAGGTGTTTACACTGGTAGCGAGGCAACTGATCCTTCTTCTTTAGGGTCTTGGTTTAACTCTGCTAACTACATTGGTGCAGTGTCTGCATCTGATGATTGGACTGCAGGTTGGACAGCAACTCTTTAATTAGACTAAACATTCTGTATATCCCTAAATATATAGAAACTCCGATAGAAACAGGGCTCCTAATAGGAGTCCTGTTTTTTTTGCTCTTTTGTTTTCCTAACCACTAGATCAAAAAAAAACCTGACAAATAATTGTCAGGCTTTTTTAGTTATATAAAGATCTAATTACTTCTTCATTTCCACAAAGTGTTTATAGAAATAAGGAATAGTCTCAATTCCTTTGTAGAAATTAAATAAACCGTAATGCTCATTTGGTGAATGAATAGCATCAGAATCTAAACCGAAACCAAACAAAATAGTTTTCATTTTTAATTCTTGTTCAAATAAAGATACAATAGGAATTGACCCTCCTGAACGTACTGGAATAGGTTTTTTTCCAAATGCTTCTTCCATAGCTTTACTTGCAGCATTGTATGCGATAGAGTCTGTTGGCGAAACGTACGGCATACCACCGTGATGTGCTGTTACTTTAACTTTAACGCTATCTGGGGCAATGCTTTCGAAATGTTTAACAAACAACTCGGTAATTTCATCTGGATCTTGATCTGGTACTAAACGCATAGAAATCTTAGCGTATGCCTTTGAGGCAATAACCGTTTTAGCTCCTTCACCTTGGTAACCACCCCAAATACCATTTACATCTAATGTAGGACGAATGGTAGCTCTTTCCATAGTTGAATATCCAGCCTCACCTTCTACATCTCCTAAATCAAGAGCTGCTTTGTAATCTTCAATACTAAAAGGCGCTTTGCCCATCTCTGTTCTTTCTTTCTCAGAAAGTTCTACTACTTTATCGTAGAATCCAGGAATAGTAATGTGCTTATTTTCATCTTGCAAAGAAGCTATCATACGGTTCAATACGTTAATCGGATTGGCAACTGCTCCTCCATATAATCCCGAGTGTAAGTCTCTATTTGGACCTGTAACTTCTACTTCTACGTAACTCAAGCCTCTTAGTCCTGTGGTTATAGATGGCGTATTGTTTGCCAACATTCCAGTATCAGAAATAAGGATGACATCACCCGCTAATTTCTCATGGTTTTCCTTTACGAATGCATCTAGGCAAATAGACCCAACTTCTTCTTCGCCTTCAATCATGAACTTTACGTTACATGGCAATTCGCCAGACTTGTTCATGGCCTCAAATGCTTTCACATGCATGAACATTTGTCCTTTATCATCACATGCCCCACGTGCAAAAATGGCACCTTCAGGATGAATCTCTGTTTTCTTAACCACCGGTTCAAAAGCGGGTGAGTCCCACAAATCAAGTGGATCGGCAGGTTGCACATCGTAATGGCCATAAACGACTACCGTTGGTAAAGCTGAATCAATAATTTTCTCAGCATATACAATAGGGTTACCTGGAGTTTCACATAGCTCAGCCATATCTGCCCCTGCATCCAATAATGATTGCTTTACGCTTTCAGCCGTTTTAATCATATCTTCCTTTTTGGAAGGATCTGCACTTACCGAAGGTATTCTCAGCAAATCAAAAAGTTCGCTTAAAAAAACTTCTTTGTTTTCAGAAATAAATTCTTGTGTTTTATTCATAATTAGTTGATTTCTATTGTATTTGTATGGTACGAAAACCACTCATTTTTGGAGCCGCCAAAATAGCCAATTTTATTGGATTGAATTCATCATAGAGTAATGAGGTATTCAATTTCCGGTTGGCACTTCTATTTTAAAAATACATCCTTGCGGCAAATTATCTGAAATAGTCAGTTTACCATTCATTTCGGTGACTAAACTAGAGACCAAATACAAGCCTAATCCAGTACCTTTAGATTTACGAGTTCCTTCATTACCAACCCGATAAAACTTATTAAGCACCTTTGTTTTTTCTTTATCCGAAATACCTATTCCTACATCAGCTACCGCTAATTCTATTTGTCCTTTTTCTTCCCTTAGGGATAGACTTATTTCGGTATCCTTCTCACTGTACTTGGAAGCATTTTCAATCAAGTTTTGAATAATCAATTCAAAACTCAGAATATCCACATTGGCATAAATTTCACCGGTATAATTAAACGAAATGTTTTGCGGAATCAACAACTCATATTTAGAAATTAGACCCGTAATTTGCGCACTGAGATTGACCTGTTCCAGATACAATTCAAAGCCTGTTTTCTCCATGCGAGAAGTGGCTAAAATATTATTAATTAAGTGATTTAGTCGTTCCGACTCTTGTGCCGTTCTTTCTAAAACCATTTCTACCTTGTCCGAAGAAAGCTTACGCTTACGCAACGTTTCAATATTTAATTTAATGGCAGCCAAAGGGGAGTTGAGTTCATGTGTTATTGCCAACATAAAATTTTGCTCTTGTTTGGCTAAAGAAATCTCTTTTTGATGCGAACTCTTAATCAAATAAAACCCAATTAATAAAATGACCAAGAACACACCTCCTTCACCCATTATCATCAATTTCTTTTTATAAAATATAGCCTCCAAATCGCCCTTTGCAGAAATAACTCGAGCCACTTCCGAAACCGGAGACAAGTCCATTACAATCTTTTCTAACGCAATAATTTCTGCATTAAGTTCAAAAATTAAGTAAGTCCACCAAAAAAATTGAATGATGGTATAACCCATTAAAATGTAAATAAATACCGATATGTGCTGATTGGATCTTTTCATGAAAGTGCAAATTAAAACAAATGGAAGGGATGTTTAGTCAGTAAAAAGTAAAGAACAAAAAAGCCCCTTGGAGAATTCCAAGAGGCTTCGAAAAAGATTTAAAAGAAGCTTACTTTGCAGTGTCCCACTTTTCAATGTTTTCTGTATTTCTTTTTACGTATGGCATGTACTCCGCTTTCTCTGACATTTTAATAGCCTCTTTTGCAGTTTCAATGGCCATTTTCTTATCACCACTAGCCATGTATGCTTCAGACAGTACCGTTAAATTCCAGAATCTTTTATTCTGAGAAACTGATTTTTGAGCCATCTCTAATGCTTTTGCATTATCTCCGGTACTCATGTACCATTTAGCCGCATCATTATAGGTGCTAAAGCTGTTATCTGCTTTTTTCACCATCATTTCTACATTTTTACCTGCAAACTCTTTGGTATTAATAGTCACCTCAAAACTGGCACTTAATCTTTCCCATGAAAGACTAACCCTTGCTGATTCATCATTAATTTGATCCATTGAAAACATTAGGTTTTCTACCATAGCATGTTCTTCTGGTTTAACAGAAACCCTAACCACATCCGACTCTTCGGTATATCCAGAAGTACCATTACCAGTTATGTGATTACTAATTACAAAAGTCCACTCTTCTTTTGAGGGCATAACAAACAAAGCGTATTCACCTGCTGGCACACTTACTCCATTTATCATTACTTCCGTTCCAAATTCAATTTTAGTCGAGGAATTTGCTCCAGCACGCCACATTTTACCGTAAGGTACCAATTCACCCCAAATGGTTCTGCCTTTTACGGAAGGCCTAGAATATTTCATTGAAATATTAGTGACTCCAACCGTTTGAGAGAATGAAGCCGCTGGACTTGGTTTTGGTAAATCTTGTGCATTAACCGTAAATGTCAATAGTGCCATACCCGCACCCATTAACCATGTATTGATTGATTTCATAATTGTTGTTTTAATTGTTTATACAATAATAAATCAACCAAACTTTAAATAAGGTACCACAGCCATCTTAATAAAAACTTAACAAAAAGATTTTTATGCCCATTATTGCCTTTTTCTTACCTAATTTTGATGCCCATTTTAAAGACAAAAAACACTAAATATGAGTAACGATTACGGTATTCAAAATGCTTTGAAAGCTCTAGGCTTAGAAGAAGTAAATAACGGAACTTCTACCGGTTCTGAATTTTTCGGAAACGGTGACACTTTCGAATCTCATTCTCCAGTAGATGGTAAGCTAATTGGTAAGGTTAGTTCTTCTACTGCGGAAGATTATCAAAAAGTAATGACTGCGGCTACAGCTGCGTTTAAAGAGTGGAGAGTTGTTCCCGCCCCAATCAGAGGTGAATTTGTACGTCAATTTGGTAATAAATTACGAGAATTGAAAGACCCATTAGGCAGATTAGTGTCCTATGAAATGGGTAAATCTCTTCAAGAAGGTTGGGGAGAAGTGCAAGAAATGATTGATATCTGTGACTTTGCAGTTGGTCTTTCACGTCAATTACATGGTTTAACCATTAAGTCGGAGCGTGCCCAACATGCGATGCAAGAGCAATACCATCCTTTAGGTGTGGTAGGAGTCATCTCGGCTTTTAACTTTCCCGTTGCTGTTTGGGCATGGAATGCCGCTATTGCATGGGTTTGTGGAGATCCTATTGTTTGGAAAGGTTCTGAAAAAGCTCCGATGTGTGCACTCGCTTGTCAAAACATATTCAACATGGTGGCTGAAGAGAACGATATACCAGTAGGATTATCAAACATCATCACTGGCGATTACAAAGTTGGAGAAATGATGACTACAGATAAGCGAATACCTTTAGTTTCTGCTACCGGATCAACCCGCATGGGAAAAATAGTGGGTGCAACTGTAGGTGGACGTTTAGGTAAGACCATATTAGAACTTGGAGGTAATAATTCTATTATTGTTTCTCCTGATGCTGATTTGGAAATGACCATAATTGGAGCCGTATTTGGAGCTGTAGGAACTGCGGGTCAAAGATGTACCTCCACAAGAAGATTAATTATTCACGAGTCAATTTACGATTTGGTTAAAGAAAAAATCATAAAGGCCTACGATCAAATAAAAATTGGTAATCCATTGAATCCAACAAACCATATGGGACCACTTATTGACACTCAAGCCGTAGATAATTATTCTAAAGCATTAGATAAACTGGTAGCTGAAGGTGGAACTATCGTTAGAGAAGGAGGCGTTTTAACTGGTGAAGGTTACGAGTCTGGTTGCTATGTAAAACCTGCCATTTGTGAAGGTGATAATTCCTATGAGATTATTCAAGATGAAACATTTGCACCTATTTTATATATAATGAAATACAGTGACTTTGATGAAGCCATGGAGATGCAAAATGGAGTAAATCAAGGGTTATCTTCAGCCATTATGACCAACAACATGCGAGAAGCTCATAAGTTCCTTTCTGCTGCAGGTTCAGATTGCGGTATTGCCAACGTAAACATTGGTACTTCAGGAGCTGAGATTGGCGGTGCATTTGGTGGAGAAAAAGAAACAGGTGGAGGACGTGAGTCTGGATCGGATGCTTGGAAAGCCTATATGAGAAGACAAACCAATACCTTAAACTATGGTACCGATTTACCGTTAGCACAAGGAATCAAGTTTGACTTTTAAAAAAATATAAAAGGATAAAAAAGCCGAGTTCATTAATTTGAACTCGGTTTTTTTTTGCCTAAAACAACAACTAGGTAAAAACCCCTGTTTTATAAAAACAGCGGAAATTACCTACTAAAAGAAACTATTAATCCCTTTAATTTGAAGTTGAGTTACGAGACACAAAAAATGTCAGCGAGCTAGGATGTATAAAGGGATCTAATAACTAAACTTACTATACTTCTTCATCCATCTACTTAACCCAAACTTCTTTTGGGTAAAAATACCATCTTTCATTTTAGGTAATATTACGGTTGATTCCTTTTCATTATAATCTCAAATTTGACTTTTAATTAGAATACAACACATGGAAGATTCTTTAGATCAGTTAATCGTATGTCAAGATTTGTACTCGAAAATTATTACAGAACTCAAATCAACCTATGGAAAAAGATGGGACCAATACAAACCCATCTATATTTCTTTAATTCAAAATGAGATAACTCTTTTTTTAAATTTCATTGAACGTCAGAAGACAGAAACTCCAACAATGACTCATTTAGAATTTGCCTGGAACTTTCAAAATAGAATAATTAAAACCCTGGAAAAAAATCAAGTACATTCAGATAAAGAAATTCTAGAAGTTGCAAAAAACGTCACTGAAATAATCCATTCTGAGGTACAAAGGCAAATGTATTTTATTACCGCCCCCTTTTCCATGTATTAAATGTATAATCTGCCCATAAAACCCTCTTCCCGCTATCATTTCATTGCCCTTTTTTTTGCAAATTTGTGAGGTTTAAAAATTTGTTCTCAAAAATTCTATAATGATAAAATTAGTAGCTTCTGCAGAAGCAAAATCAAACAATATTATTGTGTTGGCCAATTCCTCTACCGATTTAAATCAAGTTGCCGGAGTTTCTTCTACTTATTTGAACCAAAAAATAAAATTGGAAGATAACGGGATGAGTTTTTCTTCGGTTAATGACCAATTGGTTTATACTGCATATGCCAACAAGAAAGTGGATAACGAAAACCAGACCTTTCAAGATTATCGTGTTTTGGGAAGTAAGGTTACCAAATCTATTAATGCTGAAAAATTAGCATCTCTTCACCTTGTTGCTGACTCTTCTATTTCTAAAGAAAACGTTCTAGCTTTCTTAGAAGGGATGAGTTTAGAAAATTACCAATACCTTCAATTCAAAACCGATAAGTCAAAAAAGAATCCTCTTTCAGAGCTAACTGTTAATGCTACTTCTATAGCACAGTCTGATTTAACAGAATTGGAAAATGTGGTAGAAGCAACTTGTTTTTCCAGAGATATTGTAAATGAACCTGTAATTACTCTAAATGCTGTTGAACTTGCCAAACGCTTTGTGGAAGTAGGGAAAATTGCAGGATTCGAGACCCGTGTTTTGAGTAAAAAAGAAATTGAAGAGCATAAAATGGGTGGTCTTCTGGGAGTAAACCTAGGAAGTATTGACGACCCCACTTTTTCTATCATGACTTACAAACCTGAGAATGCCGTTAACGAAAAACCATTGGTTTTAGTTGGAAAAGGTGTTGTTTATGATACTGGAGGTAACAACTTGAAGCCTGGGGCCTACATGAGCGACATGAAAAGTGATATGGGCGGATCTGCTGGTGTTGCAGGCGCTATTTACGCCATTGCAAAAAACAAACTACCTGTATACACGATCGCATTAGTTCCTTCTACAGATAATAGAATTGGAAAAAATGCCTTAGTTGCGGATGACGTAATTACCATTAGTGACGGAACCACCGTTGAAGTTAAAAATACGGATGCAGAAGGTCGTTTGATATTATCGGATGCTCTGGTATGGGCCAAAAAATACGACCCAATGTTATGTATTGACATGGCTACTTTAACGGGCGCTGCACATGCTATTACCGGATCCCATGGTATTGCTTCGGTAGCAACGGCCTCTGAAGAAGTAAAGAATCAATTGAAAGCAAGTGGAGAACGTGTTTACGAACGTATTTTAGAACTTCCGATGTGGAGTGAATATAGAACACAATTAGACTCAAGTATAGCTGATATGACCAACTTAGGAGGCCCCGTTGGAGGTGTAGTTACTGCCGGTGTTTTCTTAAAGCATTTTACAGATTATCCATGGATTCACCTAGATATTGCAGGACCGGCATTCTTAGAAAAGCCAGAAGCTTATAAAGCGCAAGGGGGTACTGGAACTGGAGTTCGTTTAGTCTATGATTTCGCAAAAAACATGTGTAAATAAACACAAAGAATATTTTTTAAAATGCCGATTGATTTGTTTCAATCGGCTTTTTTTTGCTTAATCAAGTGTTACAACAGTTCGCTAATAATCATCAAAACGTAGATTTTCGATTCTTTTAGTCTTTAGTCTTTAGTCTTTAGTCTTTAAACCTAACTCAAAACGTGTTTACGGTCGGAATCTAATTTCACAAACGTGAAAAGTAGAATAGAAAACGACAATAATGACGTTCCTCCATAACTAAAGAAGGGTAATGGAATTCCAATAACAGGAGCTAAGCCAATAGTCATCCCTATATTAATCATAAAATGGACAAAGAGAATGGACGCCACCGAATATCCATAGATTCTAGCATACTTGGAACGTTGCCTTTCCGCTACAAATATGAGTCGACCTATGAGGGTTAGAAAAACAATAATAACAAAGGAGCTGCCCATAAAACCCCATTCTTCCCCAACCGTACAGAAAATAAAATCTGTACTTTGCTCGGGCACAAAATTGTACTTGGTTTGAGTGCCATTAAGAAATCCTTTCCCGGAGAACCCTCCAGAACCAATAGCAATTTTAGATTGATGTTGATTGTAACCTGTACCTCTAGGATCTGATATAATTCCTACTAGCTCGTTGACTCTATTTCGATGACGGTCTTTAAAAATATTATCAAATACATAATCTACACTCATCACAGTTCCTACCATGATAACAAAACCCGCTAATAGAATTTTCCAAATATTCTTGTTTAGGTTTTTAAGTAGCAAATACAGCGCTCCAGTAATCAAAGCCAAAAAGGAAATCAATACGTATTTACCATTCAATTCAATGTCTACAAAAGGCATCATTACGGAGGTTTGTTTCGCAAAAAGGGTCACTATAAAAAGCATGACCATTACTAATCCGACAATCATAATATTTCCCGACATTCCTTCTCGATACAATACAAAGATGAATGCCAAATAAACCAATGTAGATCCTGGGTCAGGCTGCAATGCAATTAAGATGCCTGGCAAAGCAATCATCAAAAACATCATCAATTTAGGCTTAAAGTTGCCTATTTTAATCCCCGGTCCTGTCTCTTATACACATCTGACGCTGCCGACGATCTACTCTGT
>OLHJ01000517.1_pt1 | contig 12199 bp, 10 predicted proteins | sample 1609491 | NCBI WGS metagenome assembly OLHJ01 (sample SAMN05416861, study PRJEB24817) | seawater metagenome | isolation source: Sea water | place: Canada:Atlantic | collected 2013-11
GAAAATGACATTTTTATTACGAAAACGTTTTACCAGTTTTATCCTCTGAAACCAACTTAATGACTTGATTACGTTGTATTAAAAAATTTGTCATGTACCTTTTAAGAAATAAACAATTTGCCAAATTCCCTAATATACCCAATGGTGCGGTGTATTGAAAAATATCTGTCATTCTCACGCCCTTTCCAATAGGCTCAAAAATGTGTTCATGCTTAAAACTATCAAAAACTCCAACCACCATTTGATCTACAAAATAGTCAGGTGGTTCCATTTGGGTGATTTTTGAAGTTAGGGTTTGAAAAACTCCAAAATGTTTGGCTCTCCAGGTTACAGTTTCCCCATTCTCCATCAAACCCTTGGTTCTACCTGCGATAACCGTTTCGTTCGTTTTAGCGGTGGATAGCTGATGCATATCCACACTTCTTGCGAAATCAAAAACCACTTGCGGAACCGCATTAATTTCCGTGTGTATTACAATTTTAGGCATGTGACGACAGGTTTAATTTTTCCTTACCAAAAAAACGGGTGCTTTATCGGTTAAAAAGGCAGTATCTGTAGCTTCTAAATGATTATAGCTAATCATAGATCTAATTTCTTTCACATATGATTCTCCACGTTCCGAATAACGTAACAAACCTGCGGCCAAATCCATTCCTCTTGGTTTTTCATTATTACTTCTACTCTTACTCCGAATCTTACGTAAATCTTGATAAGCATAATGACTGTTGATATTCAACATATATGCACAAACAGATTCCTGCAAAGAAGCAAACTTGGCAATCCCGTAATTCCCCAAATGCGCTCTTTGTTCTTGAGGTGTAATGGCATCATCACTCCAAGACCATTGTCCAAAGATGGAATTTCCAACATGCGTAAAGCGCGAAGTTCCCCAACCACTTTCTACTGCCGATTGAGCCAAGGCTAGTGATACCGGTATTATATCTACCCTGTCCGCAAGTTGCTTCACCGCGTTTAATGTAATTCCCTGTTTCAATTCTAATTTGTATAAATGGGCAAGATCTCTAATAAAAACCTCTTGTTTGGATTGAATTTCATTTCCCAACTTCAATTGCAGTTGAACTCTTAGCACTCTCTCTCTATCCTTTAATATTAGTTCATTGGCATATAGAACTAGAGGAGCTATAGCTCTAAAAAAAACCCGTTTCTTACTATTTGTTGAAATCTGTTTAGAGGTCTTAGCTCCCCATTGATCTGAAATTGAAATAATGTAAGTTCTTGGAACTTCACGAATTCCGGCTTCCCAAGCCTCATGATCATAATTTACACTTTTCCAGTAGCTCAACAACTCATCATAACTGGCAATTTCCTTACGCTCTCCAGCCTCTGCCCACCTTAAATAGTTATGAGGAAGAGAGTAAATAGGTATCTCTACCTCCTCGTAATTTGGAGTATTGTTCTTAAAAGATAAAAAGAAAGCAGACGCACAAATCACTATAATTGTGCTTATTGAAAATACATTTTTAGTCATGGTGTTAATTTAGATTAATACATTTTTAATACTATCCCTAAAATGACACTCCACTTACTTCTTCTCATCCAAAATGTCTGTTCATTCAAGTTATCTTGCTTTAAAAGTAAAAAATCTATTTTATTTACTCTGACTTTGACAATTTTAAGGCATATTTGATCTCAATCTTGGATCGGTAAATGGTATTTAGTTCAATTATATTTTTAGCAGTTTTTTTACCCTTATTCCTACTATCCTTTTATAGTACTCCAACAACCTATAAAAAGTGGATCATTTCCTTTTTTAGCATCTTGTTTTATGCTTGGGGTGCACCTGTTTTCATTTTCTTTTTAATAGGTAGTTCCATTTTGGATTATTGGATAACTCGCCAATTCAACTCCGTTTATAAAAAATGGTTTCTTGGTAGCTCTATCCTACTAAATGTGGGACTTTTGGTGTATTTCAAATACTTCAACTTTTTTGCCAACAACACCAATACCCTTTTCAATCTATTAGATATTCCAGAATTTCCGTATCAAGAAGTAATTCTACCTATTGGAATTTCGTTTTTTACCTTTCAGAAAATTAGCTACTCCGTAGATGTCTATGAAGGTAAAAACAAACCCCTTTCGCATTTTTCAGACTATTTACTATACATTATTATGTTCCCGCAGCTAATTGCTGGTCCTATTGTACGGTACAAAGATGTAAGTCTTCAAATACAAAATTTTAATTTAAATAAATTCACCGAGAAAACTCCGGGACTATACCGCTTCATTATTGGATTATTTAAGAAAGTCATAATTGCCAACTCCTTCGCATTTGTAGTAGAACAAATCAATGCCGTACCAATAGAAAGTCTAAGTACCTCTCAGGCGTGGATTAGCGCATTAGCCTATAGTTTTCAAATCTATTATGATTTCTCCGGATACTCTGATATGGCCATTGGATTGGGATTAATCATGGGTTTCAGTTTTCCTGAAAACTTCAATTTTCCATACATCGCCAAAAACATTACCGAATTCTGGCAACGTTGGCATATTACCCTAGGCACTTGGATGCGAGATTACCTCTATATCCCGCTAGGCGGTAACAAAAATGGAAAATACCGTACCTATGTAAATTTGTTGACCGTATTTTTTATCTCTGGGTTTTGGCATGGAGCCAATTGGAACTTCATTTTTTGGGGCTTATTTCATGGCAGTTTTTTAATTATTGAACGTGCATTTGGATTAAAAATATTAAACAAACTACCCTCTTTTGTTCAAATGGCCTATACCTTTTTTGTGGTACTTATTGGATGGGTTCTATTCTCAAAAGACATGTCTCAAGCCATGGAGTTTTTACCCAAATTATTCTCCAACATACCGGAATCACAGGAAGTCTTAATCTCGTTTAAATCAAAATTCTGGATGGTATTTGGTCTCATAGGAGCGTTTATTGGTTTTTCACATACGATAACCGTGGGGTTTTCACATTTTTACACCTGGAGTTTGTCGGGTTCTTACCTCAAGCAAAGTCTTATTTTTATTGGAATGATGGCAATTCTAGTCTATTGTTTCTCTACCCTGATTACCAGTGGGTTTAATCCATTTATTTATTACCGCTTTTAATATGAAAAATCTAAAAAACATATTTTTTGTGGCAGCGGCATTCTTATTGTTTATCCCCCTACTTTACCAATTGGATTTTTTAAATTTAAAGGTATATCCACTTAAAGGGGCTTTTGAAAAACAAACTAACGAATCTTTTTCTTGGGACACTTGGTTTTCAAAAGATTGGCAAGAGAATAAGCAGGACGTTTTAAAAAGCGATTTAAATTTCAAACCCAATTTGGTAAGATTGCAACATCAAGTAGATTATTCTGTCTTTGGAGAATACCATATGCACAACTTTTTAGAAGGAAAAAACAAATATTTTTTCAGTAAAAGCTGGGCCAAGTCACGATGTTGCAACAATGACCTAAATGCAGACAGTCTACAAATTTTTGTGAAAAAATTAGCTCGCTTAAATCAAGTACTTGAACAAAAAGGTAAGTACTTTCAAATTATCATTCCGCCTTCAAAAGAAGAGTTATTTTCAAATCAATTACCCGAAGAGTTTCAAACTATTCAAATAAAAAACGATTACCATCTCTACACCAATCTTTTAGATGAAAGCGGACTTCAGTATTGGGATTTATTGAACAAATACAAGCAGATTCAAGATACAGCTACTTATCCAGCCTATAGCAAAACTAGCGTGCATTGGACCACCTATGGGGCCCACTTTACCCTATTGCAAATACTGGACTCCATCAATCTATTTTTCAATAACACCATGAACCAAATTGAAATCAAAAAGTTTGATTACGAAAAGTTTAGAAATGAAAGTAGCGATGGGGATTACGAGCAAACTTTAAACCTTATGTATCGAATTGACCAAACCACATTTGCATATCCATTCTATGAATTAAAACCGCAAGAAAATGCCTTTAAACCAAAAGTATTAACCATTGGAGATAGTTTTTATTGGGCCATAAAAGGTAGTTGGATGTTAGATAAAATATACCACAAAGAATCTAAGTATCTTTATTATTACAGCACCGCCTATTCGGTGGGTTCGGCACCATCTCTTAAAGTTAGTGAAATGGACATCGTTAAAGAATTTCAAACAGCCGATGCCATCATTCTACTTAATAGTTCTCATAACCTAGAAGGTTTTCCGTTTGGTATGGAAAACGATATTGATGCTATTATTTCGGGGTTAGAAACGCTACCCAATAAATAACTTAGGCATGTTTCCTACTCGTCAATTGTATTTGCCACTCCTTTAGTATCCATTTTTGAAACTAATACACCTATTCCCATTGCTACTAAAAACGAAGGAGCTAGGACATCTACAGCCACAAAATAAGGCCCCACACCAGGCATTTCTTTAAACACAAAGTTGAATAAGATCACCGCAATAAACCCAGAAACCATGGAAGCGATGGCCCCTTTCTCCGTATATCCTTTCCAGAATAATGATAAAATTATTACCGGACAGAAAGTAGCCGCAATACCCGACCAGCCGAAAATAATTACCCAGAAAATCTGTCGATCTGGAGAAACGTAATTCATTATTACAGCAATTATTAATGCCGCTAGAGACATTATTATCGTAGATCTTCTTGAAATTTTGGTTAAATCCTCATCTTTAATATCTGGTCTAAAAATCTTTTGGTAAAAATCACGCGTAATAGCGCTTGAAGCCAGTATTAACAAAGAATCAATAGTGGACATTATGGCGGATAACACAATGGCAATAAACACCGCTACTAGAATGGTTGGCAAAAACTCCTCTGTAACCATACTCAGCACATCTTCCCCATTATTTCCCAAAACGCTCTCAGGGTCTTGCCCACTTTTGGTAAAATATATTCTTCCTAAAATCCCAATGGTTACTGCAGCCGCATCGGTCAATAAAGTAAACAAAGCAGCGACCCATTTCCCTTTATCAATTTCTCCTTCATCTTTAATAGACATGAATCTAACGTATACTTGCGGAGAACCCAAGAAACCTAGTCCAATCATGGAGAAACCTAAAAGTGTAAATATATTCATCCATGGGTCCGAACTACGTCCCATTACTTGCGTTAAACTAGGGTCAATAGCGTTTAATCCATCCGTTACACCTGTTCCGTGATCCATAGAAAACCAAATAACAACTGGCAATAAAACCAGACCGAAGAACATCAATAAACCCTGAAACATATCTGACCACACGGCCGCCACAAAGCCGCCAAAGAAGATATAGGTAAGTACAATTAAAAAGCCTATTAAGGCGCCTAGTTTGTAGTCAATACCTAACATGGAATGAAAAGCCACTCCCGTAACATCAATTTGAGAAGCTACATAAATCACAATAAAAACTACCAATATTGAAGCCGCTACAATTCGTAACTTGTTGGTGGTAGATTTAAAATGACTGTGTAAATAATCAGGAATAGTAATGGCCCCATATTTATCAGAATTTCGTTTAAAGCGTTTGGCCATAAACTGCCAGGACACCCATACTCCGAGAAGTTCACCAATGACCACCCAATAAGCCGAATAACCCGCCATGGCGCCCATTCCGGTTAAACCAATAAGCAGCCAACCGGATTCCCCGGTGGCTCGAGCAGAAAAAGCGACCGCCCAAAAGCCCATCTTTTTACCCCCCACGTAGTAATCGCTCATGCCATTAATTTTTCTGGAAGCCACTAGGCCAATAAGAAATAAAACACCTACGTAAAGGGCTAGTACAACTATTTTGATAAGAAAATCTTGATCCATAAGTAACTATAGTATAAAAATCAAGATCTCAATTGCTCAAGTGGACTCGATTTGGTTTGGTTTGTATTGATTTGAGCACAAAATGCCTCTTTTTTTTGGATAAAGTGGACAAAAACCATTGATTTTCATTAACAATTAGTCTTAAAAGTTTAAAATTCCGTACTTTTGGCTCCAAAGTAATGTATGTAAAATCATACACTAAAAGTTTAAAGGAATTAAGCTAACACCTTATTTTTTTTCGGACTTGCGAATAATCAAAGCGTGCATTTTGAATCACTTCGAGAATAATTCCGATTCCATACAAACAATAACTGAAGCAATCAGCGCCTTATCTGAAGGAGAGAGGACGGATTATGCCCAAATCATCAAAAACATAAATATTCCCCCTAACGATTACGCTACGTTTGCTTCTTGGTCGAAGGAATGTTACACCCGAAACTGCATTATTGACACCGAGGAATTCGAGCTTATTTTACTTTGCTGGGAAAAGGATCAAGTAACCCCCATTCATGATCACGGAGGAGAAGAATGCTGGGTAAAAGCGGTACAAGGAGAATTTAAAGAAACCATTTACCAATTAAATGAAAAAGAAGAATTAGAAGAGGTTCGTTCTGCTATTTCAAAAACCGGAGACATTACTTACATGGTTGACTTTATGGGCTGCCATCGTTTAGAAAATCTTTCAAACGGCAGAAGTATGTCATTACACTTTTACGCTAAACCCATTCGCAGTTGTCAACTGTTTGATGAAAAAACAAAAACCTTCGTTCGTAAGGATTTAGAATATAATACCATCTCTGATTTGATGGTTCCAACAAAATAAAATTACATGTCAAGTATTAGTAAAGATCTTGTTCTATTTAATGAACTCGTAGACGTTTTAATTAACGAGGAAGAACAACATCCAGTAGCCGACAGAATTGATGCAGATAAATTATACGATACCGTAGATTTATCATTGAATTCAAATCCCATTATTGATGAGGATTTAAAAAACGTATTGAAAGAAGTATTAGCTACCACCCCAAAAACAGCTACTAATCTATTTTTCAACCAACTTTTTGGAGGTAGACAAGGAAAGGCCGTACTTGGTGATTTGTTAGCCGTAATGTTAAACAACAGCATGTATACCTATAAAGTGGCTGGTCCGCAGGTAGGTATTGAACAAGAAATCATTAGACAATCGTGTAATCTTATTGGATACGGATCGCAAAGTAACGGGACTTTCCCAACGGGTGGTTCTATGAGTAATTACATGGCTTTAGTTATGGCTCGTGATGCTAAAGATCCAGATTGCAGATTAAACGGTATGTCGAAACCTTTAGTAGTATATACTTCAAAGGAATCGCATTACTCCAATGCTAAAAATGCCAGTTTTGCAGGTATTGGAAGAAACAACATTAGATACATTCCGGCTTATAAAGAAGGAAGAATGTTAGCTTCTAAATTAGAAGAACAAATTATTCAGGATATTGCAGATGGTTTTATTCCTACCTATGTTAACTGCACCGCAGGAACTACTGTTCTTGGTGCGTTTGATCCTATTAACGAATTAGCTGATATTACCGAAAAGTATGGCATTTGGCTGCACGTAGATGGTGCCTATTCAGGTAGTGTGATCTTTAGTGAGAAATACAAGCATTTAGTGGCGGGTATTGAACGTTCTAATTCTTTTAGCTACAATGCACATAAAATGTTGGGGACCCCAATGACCTGTTCTATCATTTTGGTAAACGATAAAAAGCAATTGCACGATTCTTTTAGCAATGATGCCGAATACTTGTATCAAACAGATGGAGATGATTTCAATTTGGGAAAAACTTCATTTCAATGTGGTAGACGTAACGATGCGTTAAAGTTTTGGACTTTATGGAAATCGGTTGGAACTCAAGGATTAGAAAAAATTGTAGATCAACAATTTGATTTGGCTGATGAAGCACGTGAATACGTTAGTAATCATCCTGATTATACCTTATACAGTTATGAGGATTCGATTTCTATCTGCTTCAACTATAAAAACATTGATCCAGCGGCATTATGTACGGCTTTATATGAGCATCAAATAACCGTAGTAGGATTTGGCGCTTTCCAGGAAGAAACATTTGTTCGTTTGGTTACTATTAACGCCAATAACGAAAAAGTAGATATTTTGAATTTCTTTAAGGTAATGGAAGAGTTTGTAGAAACTGCTCCCCAACTACCACAGATGAAAGAATTAGCTGCTCAGAGTTAAACTGACTGTAGAAAATAATGAAGTCCCTTTTAGCTGTTACCAGTTAAAAGGGATTTTTTTTGCTTCCCTAACCCACCCTTAGCCTATTGAAATTTTCTTTCCAAGAAACTTGGGTTGCACGTTGAATAGCAAGTCTACAAAAACTTTCACCCTAGCCAAATACTCTCGTAGTTGAACGCGCAAACCATATCTGTTAGATACATCTTTAGCATTAAATCCTACCACATCCATTCCTTTAGCAGCAGCTAAATAAATGGCCCTTTCGTTATGGAACTTTTGAGAGATTATAGTGTATTTCTTTTGCCCGAAAACCTCTTTAGCTCTCACCACAGAATCTAGGGTTCTGAATCCCGCATAATCTAATACAATCTTGTTGGCAGGAATCCCTTTATCTATCAATGCATTTTTAAAGTCTGTAGGTTCATCGTATTTTTTATTCCCATTATCACCACTTACCAGTACATATTTAATTTTACCCGTATTAAAAAGTTCTGCGGTAGCATTGATTCTATAAGTAAAATATAAATTCTCCCAACCATTCGTTAAATATCTAGATGTTCCTAGAACCAAGCCTACTTTATTGGCAGGTATTTCTTGGGTACTGGAAAAGGTTAAAGATTGCGTTTTTCGGGTAATGATGGTATTGGAACCCCAAATTACTCCTGTAACGAATCCTAATACCAATATATTATATACAAATATTTTGCGCCAATTAAATTTCATAGGAAAAGTTAACGTGGTTTTGTTCGCCATTATTTTGATTTCTGTTTATCAAAAAACTTTTTCATGGTAAACCCAAAGGCTAAACCAGCCAGTGCCCAAACAATTAAACCAAAGGCTAAATTTTTCAAAGTAATCTCTTCGCCATCTACGTATGGAAAAATAATTCCCATTGTCACAAACATCATGGCGCCATAAACCAGACCACTTTTCATCCAGTTTTCTTTGCTAAATGGTTCTTTAATTCCGTAAAAGGATTTCGACATGGGAATATTTGAAGAGTTTTGATTTTCGATCATTGATATAACTCAATTTCTACAACGCATACAACGCTTCTACGCTATAAATATTGACCACATCTAATCGGTTATTATTGTCTAGTATGTAACACCCTGGACCAATTAGATAATTGGGATTCGTTTCAAAAAACTTGTTTTCTGTAGCGGTAATGCATGCAGGTCCATACTCATCTTTCTTTTGGAACACTGCATACGGATTTTTACAAAAATGAAACTCCGTTTGAGATACCGTTACCTTAGAATTGTCTTTAGCTACTACTCCTAGTGTTGCATTTCTAATAGAACTATTTAATACCGTAACCGTTGATGCTTCTCCTCCACTCACCGCTTTATCGCCAGGAGAAAGGACCTCACAATCCTTGATTTCAACTAGCGAGCCGGAAAAATCAAGCCCGTCATTACCCGCTCTTAATACTTTTGTACTGGAAACAGTTCCCGTACAGAAATCACCATCAAAACCATCTGAGAACGTATGACTTATGGTACTATTTGAAATTTCAAAAGAAGAGTTCACCAAATTCAATGCATCCTCACAATGGTTTTTAGTAAATACACAGTGGTCAATTTTTACTTGCCCTTTATAAACCGTAACCCCACCGGTAAGATTCCAACCCTTATAGCTTAATGTAGACATCCCTTTAAAAGTTACATGACTAAATAAGGACGAGTCATTTTGAGTTAACACTTGGAAACCATTATTATTAGCACCTAGCCCTATTACAGAAATTGGGTTTTCCTCCGTTCCTTGCGCGTTTACGGGTGAATAAGAAAGAATACCCCCATTCTCACCCAATACAATTTGAGTACCCGGTTCGATTCTCAAAACATGTCCCTTGGGAATAAAAAGAATTTTATTCAATCGCACTTTTTTATTCAGAATGATATCCATATTGAATTTAGAATAATGCGGAGAACTGAATGGAATATCATTTTCAATCTCCATTCTAGGATTACTTCTATTCGGATATTCCCATTTCACTACTTTCTTACTAAAAATAGAATCTCCAAAGGCAGTTAATTGAAAAAATACGCGTGATGCCTTTCCTTTAACTGATAGCTCCTTAGCTAGATCCATTCCGTTAAAAGCATCTAATTCTATTGGAGTATCTAACTTTACCAGAGCGTTTGGATTAATGCTTAAACCATACCCAATTACATGCACAGGCCCCATGTGAAAATTGACCAACTGTAACTGAGTTTTCGCACTATCTCTTCTACTTGCATACACTTTTAACCCCGTTTCTTTATAATACCTTTGGGTATTAGTAAGATCATCATAGGTTTCTTGGCGTAATTTAAACCTACTAGGATTCTCCTTAATCTGTTCTATGTAAGATGGTAATTCTGCATTAATTCCTTCCGCTACCTCGAAATAAGGCGTAATTTCAAAGTTATACCCCTTATATTCGGCTGCTAGTAGGCTATTTAAAGAATCTAATTGTGGTTTTAACCTTTCGTATTGATTCTTTAAAAAAGAAGGATTAGAAACTAAATCTAATTTCTTAACATACTCCGATTGAAAAGAGACTTGATTAAAAACACTTTGATTCAAAAAGTCACTCCTAGGAATATCGTTTTGTCCTTCATACCACTTTCCTTTTATAGCTTCCCGCTCTTCTAAATACACCTCATCGGTATACAAATCGTACGCAATGGGCTCTAATCTTGACGTTATTGGATTATAGTAAACCCGTTGGTTATGCCAACGTTGTCCATGGTTTACGGCTCCAAGGTCAAACAACGCATGATATAAAGCTAAATCTTCTACATCAAATACGTTTTCAATAGGCGACTTATTCATTTTGTACTGGTACATTAAGTCCTTTGCAATGAGAAACTCACTTTTTAAGGTTTTGTTTTTAAACGTTCTTTTACGCTTAAAAGGCAAAACAACAGATGCCTCATAATAGGGAATATTGTGCCCAATTTTTTCAGATTCATACAGCAGGTTTCTTTCCCAAAAACCCTCTTCATCCATTTTTAATACAGGGCCTTCTCTTTTTTCTCTAGATTCAATTAACTGTTTATCAAAATGCTCTTCAAGTGCGTACATTCCAAGGTTATTCCCATTCAATTTTACAGGAACAAAATCATAGCTTGTTGTCAACACCCCCTGTTCCTCGAAAATTTGATGCATAAACCATTCATTCAGAAACCCTCTAGTTACGGGACTTTGAATGGAGAATGATTTTAACCCATTTATAGCATACCCATCTCCTACCTTGATTCTAAAACTCCATTTATCGCCTTTCAAATGATCGGTCCAATCTCCCTTAAAACGTAATTTAACTGGAATGGAATCTCCGTTAAATACCACCATGGCCTTAACGTACTTTTTTAAATCTTTAGAAATCACCTTTTGATCTAGGGCTGTCTTTCGGTAACACAATAGCTTTGCATAATTTGAATCCGTTAAATGAATAGACAGTTCTTGACTCTCATCGTGTCGTATCGGTCTACTTTTAAATACACGGACCCGTAAATCATCAAAGTACACCGGAACTTCATTGGGACTAAAACACGTCACCAACAAACGATCAATTTCTTGATCAATAGGCACATTCACTACAATTTTTTGCCAACCGGTAGAGTCAGTGGTAATTGTTTTACCCACCAAATAATACAAATCACCAACTTTATCAGAAGAAACATGCAAAGCCCCTTTTCCAGTAGTAGAATAACGCCAAACAGAAACCTCTGCGTAACTCCCTTGGGGTACATTTTCGATACGCGTTCCTAATCCAAAATCAGCACCTTTTTTTAATTCCACGGAATATTTTCCTGTATGCGCAAATAAATCAGACCGCTCATTAGCACCTGTAAACTCATACCCTTGATTTTCAAAATTCCCCGAGAAACTTTTTACAGTCTCCGCATCTCCATAGACTTCCGTAAGCAACAAGGGATTATTGTTTTGCCCTTTTTCTGGGGTATCACAACTAACTAACTGTAAAACAGCACAGCTAAAAATAAAAAACTTAAACAGTTCAATGCATTTCATAGGGGCTCAAATATAGGATTTTGATTATCGCTACACTTGATTGTCTAAGGGAGTTTTACCGAAGTAATTCACATTATTCATGTATTGATTACCTATATAACTCCCTATTAATACCTAGATTTTTTATCTACGGCCTGTCTCTTATACACATCTCCGAGCCCACGAGACTCCTGAGCATCTCGT
>OLHJ01000519.1_pt1 | contig 12189 bp, 7 predicted proteins | sample 1609491 | NCBI WGS metagenome assembly OLHJ01 (sample SAMN05416861, study PRJEB24817) | seawater metagenome | isolation source: Sea water | place: Canada:Atlantic | collected 2013-11
CTACATTATCCGTATGACCTTCTACCGATATTTTAAACCCATCATGTTCGGTCATATATGCTATCAAAGCATCTAAACTGGCTTTTGAATCCTCATTAATATCGGCTGAATTTACACTAAAATGAATATTCTCAATGGTAATATGCTGTCCCAATTTAGCTTCTTTAACCTCAACATCAACCTTGGCCTTAACCGGTTCATCTTCCTTTGGTGCTTTTATCAATTTATTATTAAAAGCCACATCCGTACCCTTGGCAGTTAACATATAATCTGCACTATCTTCTACACGTACAATAGCAGCATATGTACCGTTATCAGCATCTACTTTAACCGCTTCCACTTCTTGGGTTTTGGTATTTCTTAGTTCTACTAAAGCATCTTCTGGTATTTGTCCATCTACTGTTTTAACAGAGCCCTTAACCATCATTACTTTATCGGGTCTAATCTTTTTAGGAAGTGATACCGAATAAATATCAATACTCTTTCCCTTTGCTCCATTAAAAGGAGACTCCGAACCAAAATAAGCCGTTTTGCCATCTAGACTCACCACATAGCCATGCTCATCTTCTGGTGTATTTAAAGGATAACCCAAGTTTAGAGGAACCGTCCATTTTCCATCTTCAAAACGGCTAATAAATACATCATATCCTCCCATACCCATATGACCATCTTTAGATGCGAAATACAAAGTCTTATCATCAGAATGAAAGAATGGACTTTTTTCATGTCCACCCGTATTTATAGGTTCTCCCATACTCTGTCCTGGTCCCCAAGTTCCATTAGGTTGACGTTTAGATTGAAATAAATCGATTCCTCGAGTCCCTTCTTTGTACACTGCATACATTAACCATTGTCCATCCTTAGAAACCGTAGGCTGTGCTTCCCAACCTTGGTCGGTATTAATATTTGGCCCTAAGCTTTCTGGTTTGGTCCAATGCCAAACCGCTTCTTCCTCTCCCTCTATTACTGACAACTCGTAAACCGAGCGAAAAATGTCACAATTCATTTTTCCTTGAATTGGCGAACATTCTGTGTAATATATTTCTCGATTATTGATTGTAATAGCGGCTCCCCCATAATTACTTGCGGGATCTGTATTAAAGGGTTTTCCAAATGCCTGACCTTTTTGAAATTCATCATTCACGAAATTAGCCATTGAAAAGCGTTCAATTTCCAATACACGATCCGTACTTGTGACCGCTCCCATATCGCGTTCATTACGTTTTACCTCCATTTTTCGAGTAAATAAAATCACTTCGTTATCTGGTGAAATGGCAGGTAAGTACTCATCACTATCTTCTTGAGATAGAGGCAACACTTTTTTCGCATTAAATGGCACGGGATTAGCATACTGATATCCCAAGAACTGCGCAATTTTGAGATTTTCAGAAGCAGTTTCTAATTGTTCGTCATACTTACGCTCAAACTTTTTAGGGTCTTCACTTTCAAATTGAATAAACTGATTATAGTATTCAGCAGCCTGTTCAAACTCTCCCTTATTCATATTGATTTCGCCCAAAAAGAAATAAGCAGCAGAATGCATATGGGGACAATTCTCTACTACTCGTTTTAATCTAGATTCTGTTTTTTGAAATGGCTTATGTTTACTTCTTGCCTGTTTTATCTGAGCAAAAGTTTGTTCCCAAATCGCTAAATAAAAATCTGGATCAAGTTCAATTGTTTCTCTAAACAACTGTTGTCTATCGCCAAATCCATTCTTTTTTTTATCCATGGCCCCATTAAAGGCCTTAACCGCTTTTTTGTTGGAGCTTAATCCACATTCTACATCATCATCTTGAGCAAAAGAACCATGAGAAAAACCAGTTATTAAAATGATGACTAGACCAATGACTATTGAAGAAAAGTATGTTTGTTTCATATCATAATTATACTTGCTAATTTGCAATTCATTTAACCCAAAAACAATAAATTTATTTTGTTTTCGACATAAAAAAAGGCGGATTTTCATCCGCCTTCTCATTACGTATTTTCCAATTAAGGTAGGTGCAGTGTTAATACTGGAATTTTGGAATGATTTACCACAGATTCTGTAACATTATCACTAAATAGTTTTTTCACCCCTCGGTAACCATGAGTAACCATAGCAATTACATCCGCTTTTTCTTGTTCGGCAAAGGCTATAATTCCTTCATCAATATCAAAAGCATTGTATATATTTTTACCAGAACCAGTTAGACCAAATTCCTCTATAACCTCAACCATACGTTGGTTTACTGTACTGGTTTCCTCAAAGTATGAAGGGGTATTGATATATACCAACTCTAATTGTGCATCAAAGAAATTTGCAAAGTTTCGTACTCTTAATAACTGTTGATTAATCGCTTCCTCTGTAAAATCAGAACTACACACTACTTTATGGATAGAGAATTCTTCACATTTATCATTTACTGTCAACACTGGAACCAATGCCTTTCTTACAATTTTTTGCGCATTAGACCCAATAAAAGCCTCTCTCAAACCAGAAGCACCATGGGTCCCCATCACAATAAAGTCAATCGAATTAGCTTCGGTAAAATCATTGATTTCATATTCTAATTCCGTATCCACAACAAATGACTTTACTGGGAAACCATTATCCTCAATAGCTCCAACCAATTGTTTCATTTGTTTTTCAACGCGTTCTTTTTGAGCTGCAATAGTTGCCATCACAATTTCAGGTTGCATTCCTGGCATGGTAATATCACCGGCTGATGACATACTAATATCTACATATTGCTGTACACTATTTAGGGAGTGTAAGATGAATAATTCTGCATTCAGGTCTTTTGCCAAACTTACCGCTACAGACATAGCGTTATTAGCTGCCTCTGAAAAGTCGGTTGGAAATAATATACGTCTCATGATAACAGGTCTTAAAAATGTTTTATAAAATTAACCAAAATGATACTTCTCCACTATGACATAGATAAGGTTTTATAGAATTGCTGAAATTATTTTTTCAACGGTGTACCCTTCCGCTTCCGCTTTATAATTAGGTACAATACGATGGCGTAAAATAGCCATAGCAACCGCTTTTACATCTTCAATGTCTGGAGCAAACTTACCACTAATCAACGCATGAGTTTTAGCTCCTAGAATCAAATATTGAGAAGCTCTTGGTCCCGCTCCCCAAGAAACGTATTGTTTCACAATATCAGCAGATAATTCACCTTGAGGCCTAGTTTTTGCCGTTAAAGTAACCGCATATTTTAAAACATTCTCAGCTATAGGCACCCGTTTAATTAAGTGTTGAAAGTACAGAATTTCCTCGCTTGAAAGCACACTTTTAATAGTTTCAGATTCGTCACTAGTTGTTTTACGTACCACTTCCATTTCTTCATCAAACGTAGGGTAATCTACCCAAATATTGAACATAAATCGATCTAGCTGTGCCTCAGGTAACGGATAGGTACCTTCTTGTTCAATTGGATTTTGTGTAGCCAAAACAAAAAAGGGTTGGTCCAGTTTAAATGTTTGTCCAGCAGCTGTTACCGACTTTTCTTGCATTGCCTCTAAAAGAGCGGATTGCGTTTTAGGAGGAGTCCGATTAATTTCATCGGCCAAAATGATATTCGCAAAAATAGGTCCTTTTACAAACTGAAACTTTCGGGCATCATTTAAAACCTCTGAACCAATAATATCTGTAGGCATTAAATCGGGGGTAAATTGAATTCTACTAAAATCAAGTCCCAAGGCCTTTGAAATACTGTTAACCAAAAGAGTTTTAGCCAAACCTGGAACTCCAACCAAAAGCACATGCCCCCCACTGAATATAGCAATCAAAACCTCTTTGACCACTTGTTCTTGTCCAATAATTACTTTTCCTACCTCCGAAGATAACTCCGTGAACTTTGCGCGAAAGGCTTCTACTGCCTCTACATCTGAATTGAAATTAGTATGCGTCATAGATTAAAACCAAGTATGTTGAAATTCACAATCCTGAAAAGAATCGTCAATTTTTATGTAGTTTATTGAGATTTTTTCTTTGATCCATTTATCTAGGGCTTCCTTTTCTTTTTGAGCTTTGGCCGCACTTTGAATCTTTAAATAATCATCTTGTAAATTGGCACGATGTGCATCTGTTACCGAAACTAATTTTACGATTCGATAAGACTGAGAACCATCAAATTTCTGAAAGATAACAGGAGAAGAAATTTCACCAGGCTTCATTTTATCCAAAACAAAAAACAAACTTGGATCCACTTTACTAATCTGATCAATTTCAAAGGTAGTACTACCCGACTCTGGGTTAATCATTTTACCTCCATTCATTCGAGTAGATTTATCATCAGAGTATTTAGTAGCCATAACCTCAAAGGTGATTGAGTCAATACTTTGAATTTGCGTTTTCAAAGAGTCTAAAATATTCTTTGCTACCCCCAAATCATTTTGAGATACGTTGGGTTTTAAAAGAATGTGCCGCACATTGGCTTGTTGCCCTCTTCGTTCAATTAGCTGCACAATATGAAAACCATATTCTGTTTCAAAAACCTCAGATACCTGTCCGGGCTGAATAGAAAAAGCGATAGCGGCAAATTCCTTTACCAAAGAACCTCTTTCCATGAACCCCAACTCCCCATTTTTTCGAGCTGAACCCGGATCTTGAGAATATAAAAAAGCTAAGGTACCAAAATCTTCACCTGCCAAAATTCTATTTCTAAAACCCTCCAATTTACTTTTGGTGTAAGCCTTTTCGTCTTTATTTACTTGCGGATCAATTACAATATGCTCTACCACAACTTCAGAATTAACAAAAGGCAAGCTATCCTCAGGAATTTTATTAAAAAAGGCTTTTACCTCTTTTGGCGAAATATCTACTCCCATAACAATACCACCTTGCATTTGTTGGGTAAGCATTTGTTCTTGAATTAAATCGTGAAATTCATCTCTAATTTCGGGGATCGATTTACCATAAAATTCTTCCAATTTTTCTTCAGATCCAATTTGTTGAACGAAGTATTGAATTCTTCGGGCAATCTCGGAATTAATTTGTTCCTCCGAAACTTCAATACTATCAACTGCGGCTTGATTTAATAACAGTTTTTTAAATAAAAGGTCTTCGAAAATCAAACACCTTGAGTTTTCGGTTATTGGATCTCCTCTACGAGCAAATTCAATAATGGAAGTCTCTAACTCCGATTGTAAAACAATTTCATCTGCAACTACAGCAATCACTTTGTCTACCACAGGTTGATTAGATCCCGTTTCTTCTTGAGCAAAACCCATTTGCCCTAAAGAAATGGTTAGAAAAAATAAGACGATGATCTTAAGGTATGAATAGTTCAATTTCTTTTTGATTTTTTGCGTTTTCATAAATATCAGAACTCAAACTTTGTAAGAATTCTAATTTCCTATCGTTAAGGATAATTCTTTTAATACTTTCCCTTTCCAAAGCCAATGGAGAGACCCCATCTTTTAACTTATAGTCCACAATTCTAACCAAATAAAAAGAGCCTTTGTCATAGAATTCTATTAGTTTGTTGTTTTTTAACAGTTTCTCTTTATTGTAAGAAACAATTGGCACCTCTTTAAGAAGATCATTCAAATACATCCAGTTTTCTTCAAAAGAATAATTGGAAGAATGCATGTAACAATAGTCTTCTAACTTCACAAAATCGTCTTCTTTACTGGAAACGATCCATTTCTTGACCTTTTTAATGTTTTTATCTAAAGAATCTAGTTTAACATATTTCGCTTTTAAGATGTAATCCAATAATGCAAAATTTCGTGAATGATCCTGGTAGTACTTTTCAATTTCAAAATCAGAAACATTGGTATCCAATTTCTCCATCAACAACTGATTCTGGTAGGCAAAAATCAACAAGTCTGTTCTATAGTGTTCCAATTTCTCGGTAACATTCTGCTCATCTAGTGGTAGATTTAACTCCGCCTGATGCAATAACAACTTAGAGTCAATCCATGAGTTCACATAACTATTACGAATACTAATGCTATCTTCATATGAGGTCCCAAATGGAATTTGTTTCAAAACGTCCTCTTCGTATAGAACGTGAGAATAAACTTTGACCACTTTTTGTCGTGGATCAGAATCTTCTGTTACTTGTTTACACCCAAATAGCAGTACAGATAAAAAAAGTCCGTATGTCAAATTCTTTATCACTCCGTAATTGAATTTAGCACTTCTTGATTAACTGTAAAAGAGTATTTACTGCGAAGTACCTCTATCCATAACCTATCCAATTCATCTTGATAAGCGGATGTAACCATTCCCTTCACCTCGCCTAATTCTTTGTTTTGCACTGGAATAACCTCCAGAACGCTCACCACCACAAAATTTCCATTTACCTCGTTAAGCGAAACACCTTTTTTCCATTCTACACCTTCAATAAATGGTTCTTGTCCTTCTTCAAATTTTCCTATTCTCAAGGAAACAGCTAATTCAGATTCTTTATTCACCTCCCTTTCTATTAATGAATCCTCAACGTTTTCATTAACTCTTTTTAATACTATTTCGGCATTTTCTTTGGTATCACAGATGTACATTTTTACATCCAACCGTTGTTCCCAGATGTATTCATTTTTATGCGACTCATAAAATGCTTCCAATCCAGCTGTATCCTTCATAGCCTTTTTCCAAACTTCTGCTTCCATAATTTCAAACAACAGAATCCCATCGTGATACTCCGTAACCAAAGCCCTATAGTCTTCGTGCTTCAAGGCCAAAACAGATTTTTCATAAGATATAATGGAATAATCAATAAACTTTTCGAACTCTTGGTCCACAAATAAAGGAATGGAAACTGCCTTTTGTTTATGCATTCTATTCTCCAAGAAGAAAGCAAAATCCTTTTGCGTTAAAACGGTTTTCTTTTTTCCATATACCTTATCATTTATGGTTAAGACCTTAGCCGATAAGGCTGAAGCCTTTTCAGAACTCCAAGAACCCTGAAAGTAACTAGAATCTAGAAAAGTGTAAAATGCCTCCTTAGCTTTAGCGTTAACCTTTACCTTATATTCATTCATTAACTTTACTACCAGAGCATGCTCTGAACCTAAACTCCTTCTATCTCCTTTAACTTTTTTAGCCAAACGGTCATACTCCTCTTCATATGAACCTTGGTTTCTTCTATCTTCCAGCAAAACAATGTGCCATCCAAATTGTGTGAGAAATGGTTCTGAGTATTGTCCCGTTTCTTTAATTGCGAATACTTCTTGTTCAAATTTTGGTACCATTCTACCTGCTCCGAACCAACCTAAATCACCTCCGTTTTGCGCAGATCCTCGATCATCTGAATAGGTATTGGCCAATTTAGCAAATGCCTCACCCGATTGCAATTGAGCATATATTTCAGAGATTTTTTTCTTAGCTTTTGTAGCATCCTCATCCGAAGTTTTTTCATTGGTAACAATCATTATATGAGCTGCTTTCACCTCTCCTCTTGCCGGAATTTTGTCAACCACCATAATGATATGGTAGCCAAATGATGTGCGTACCGGTTTTGAAATTTGCCCAACTGGCGTATTATAAGCTGCACTCTCAAAAGGATATACCATTCTAAAAGCGGAGAAATAGCCCAAATCACCTCCATTATCTTTGGCAGAAGGATCATCTGAATATTCTTTGGCTAATTTGGAAAAATCAGTTTCTGTTTTAGTCTTAGCAATAATTACTTGCATTTTGTTCCAAGCTTCCAAGGTGTCCTTTGGAGATGGGTTTTCAGGAATCTTTACTAAGATATGACTTGCCCGGATTTCAGAACCCAATCGTTCGTAAGATTCTTTTATCAAATCTTCTGTAAATTGAGAATCCACTAAATAGGGAGCGGCTAATTGATCTACATAACCATCCAATTCATTAACAAAACTATATGCGGTATCATATCCTTGTACTTCGGCTTCTTGAACCTTTAATTTGAAATTCAAATACAACTCTAAATACTCTTCAATGCTCTTCTTTTCGGCTGATTGGATTTCTACATTATTCTTATTGTAAATCCCCATAAACTCTGATGCAGTGATATCATTCCCTTCAATGGTTAACAACACCTCGTTATTTTGTGCTCCCAAAAAACTTGAAACCAATAATGCACCTCCAGTTAAAACCTGTTTTATATTCATTTTAAACTTTATATTTAGAATTAATCTTTGCTAATTAAACTTCTTTTTTTGTAAAAAAACGCAATAATTTAACCCAAACTAGACCCAAATCACCTTTTTTTTCAAAAGCACACAAAAATAGCAAGTTTTAGAACTTTTAGGGTATGAATGAAGAGGATTATTAGGCTTATCTTAATAGTAAAAATGTGCCCTTTTTATGCAAAACTGCTCCGGTAAAATTAGCCACTTCAATATGGTAAATATAAGCACCAAATTGGGAAAGTTGACCATCTTTGGTTCCATCCCAACCATGATTGATATCGGTAGTTTCAAAGACCAAACCGCCCCATCTATCGTATACTTTCATCCGGAAAGAAGCAATATTGCCAAAACTAAAAACAGGATAAAAAGTGGGGTTTTCACCTCCCGGTCGAAATGCATTAGGTACAAATATTTTTAAATTGTCCGTAAAGCAAACTTGATTTGAATAGACAGAATCTCGCTGATTAAAAACGTTTCCCGTATCTTCTCTTGCCTCGATTTCAAAACAAATATTGGCACCCAATCCAATATTTTCAATAAAAGGATAAATAAATTCAGTCGTTGAATCTGATACCGTTGCTATTTCAGATTTCACTCCATCTACAATCATATGAATGGCATACTCTTGCACTCTAGAACCCACTGAGTCCCAAGCAAAATATCTATTCCATTGCAAATTTACGTTGATTGAATCTTCATCTAGTATACCTCTAAGGTAAATGGAACTTGCTGGCTTTGAAATAAACATAATACTGCCGCAGGTATCCTCCACCCCAATTCTATAAAAGTAACTAGTCTCAGTAACACGGGCATCCGAATCATTCATTTGGACAATGGATGAATTAGCAAAGGGAGTTTTCGCGACCTCAAAAAAGTTAAAAACAGGCTCTAAACTTCTATACAAGACATAATTAGCAACAGGTAAAGTGGTATCCGTTAAGGTTTCTACAAAAATATCTTGATTATTAATTACACTAATTTCCTTAAAATATTGTTGAGCGGGTACCACACCAGAATTGGCATGCACACAGTTTCGATTGGAAGAACTTGATTTATCCCTAGCCGTATTTACCGCTTTAATAATGAAACAATAAAGTGCTAAATCGTCTGTTTTTTGAAACGTATAATTTGTATCCGCATTGGATATGGATTGTTCCAATTGGTAGGGACTTCCATTTACAGAAACCCATACTTCATATGCTTCCAAATCATCCCAATTCTTATAAGGAGTCCAAGTTAGAGACACGGTCTTTTCACAAGTATTCGGTACATTAGATAAAAACAGGGTCCTCTGAGGATCAGCTCCCGGAGAAGTGTTTGCTGCCGGATGATGACAACTATCAAAGGCACTTACCGTATATTCTTCCCAATCTAAACCTGGATCAATAGAAGCTAAAGTTTCTGTATAAGAGAATACATTAATCGTTCCCCGAATACTAAACATAGGTGGAACTTTCGTTTTATACAAAACCAAATAGCCAGAAGCATCTGGAGAAGTAGAAGGTTGCCAACCCAGCTGAACTTGCTGCACACCCAAATTATTGACCACAGTTACCGAGTCTAATTTTGGGGTCGCAGGGGGGGTGCGATCTTCAAACAACTCCGCAAATTCTGCAGAAACAGAAGTACATCCGGAAGCATCGTCTACTTCAATTCTGTAATGTATAATTTCAGAACAAACCTTAAACTCATCATTGAAAACCTCATTCCCATAATTGGTAGTTCCAATCTGGGTGTAAGTTCCTCCTCCACCAATTTTTCGATACACACGATATACTCCGGAACTAGAAGGTATATTAGGACTAAACAAAGGCTCCCATTCAATTTGAGCTGTAGAATCTGTTTTTGGCCCAACGGTAGGTAAAATGGTTTGCAAGGTATCTGATGTGGAAGATGAAACATCACCTGCACCTTCATTATACACCGTACGAACAAAATAAAAATATGAACTAACGCTTGCATCATTCAACAAATCCGTGTCAGAAACAGTTCCAATTCCATTAACTATTGTAGAGGTGTAGGGTCCATTTTTATTGTTTGAAACAAACACATCGTATCGTATAAATTCATTTAGAGGATCGGATGGAGGAATCCATGTAATAGTAGTATTACCATTTAAATCTACTGATGCACAACGTAACTGAGGAGGATTTACAGCCCCATTTGCCGCAAAAGCAAAAAGTAAAAAAACAATTCCTAATATATTGTATTTCAGCAAGCTTGAGAATTTTGTATTCATCAATATCCTAAACGTATTTATTTAAATATTCGTATGTCCTTTTAAAAGTCGTAAATAGTTGAAGAAAGTTGTCTTCTTGAAGTGTGAAATTCCCCCAAAATTTCTTCCATTATTTCTGCCGCAGGTTTTATGTTTTTTATATACGTAGCTACCTGTCCAATTTCGAGTTCACCCTCCATTAAATCCCCTTCAAACATGCCTTTTTTGGCACGTCCTCTGCCCAATAAATACTTTAGATCTTCCACTGAGGCATCATTTTGATAGGCATGTTGTACTTGGTTATAGAAATTATTTTTGATAAGTCGTACAGGAGTTATTTCTTTCAATGTTAAAGATGTTTGGCCTTCCCCACTTTCCACAACCACCTTTTTAAAATTTTCATGAGCGGAGGATTCTTCAGAAGCCACAAACCGAGATCCAATTTGAACTGCATCAGCTCCTAAAGACATTACCGCCAACATAGCTTTTCCAGTAGCAATTCCACCGGCAGCTATCACCGGAACATTAACATTATCTACTACATCTTGAATTAAGGCAAGAGTAGTTGTTTCTTCTCTTCCGTTATGTCCACCAGCCTCAAATCCTTCCGCCACAATTGCATCCACTCCAGCAGCCTCAGATTTCAAAGCAAATTTTGCGCTTGAAACCACATGAACTACTTTTATTCCCGATGCCTTTAATTTGGGTGTCCATACCTTTGGGTTTCCAGCCGAAGTTATAACAATGGGTACCTTATATTTTATTACTGTTTCAATGTGTTTCTCAATATCAGGATACAAAAGGGGAAGATTTACCGCAAAGGGCTTTGAAGTAGCTTTTAAGCATTTATCAACATGCTCCTCCAAGGTTTCTGGGTACATTGAACCCGCTCCAATTACACCTAAACCGCCATTATTACTTACAGCAGCAGCTAATTGCCATGGAGAGCACCAAATCATTCCTGCTTGAATTATTGGTTTTTCTATTCCAAATAGTTTTGTAATTCTATTCATTGTAATTACTTTCGTCCATTGCAAATGTAATATCAATTGATGTTATTTTTGCCATCACAAGCCTGAGAAACTTGTGATACTTTTTGGGGATTTTATTAACGTTTCGTGCCTATTCCACACGAAACACTAAATATTAGATGGGTTAATCTTAATGAGACTAATTTTAGTACTACTATTTACTGTATTTTCACTATCTACCTCTGCTCAATTTTATAATTGGGAAGTAGGTGGAGGTTTAGGTACCGCAAATTACTTTGGTGATATTGGAGGGGTTGACTTCAATGGAAAAAAAGGTCCCGGGGATATTATGCTGGATAATACTCGGTTTAATATTGGTTTTTTTGCTAGAAAATACATTGACTATCGTTTTCATTTAAATATCCAAGCCAATTTTTTAAATATTACCGGAGCGGACAAACAGTCTCCTAATACGGGTAGAACAGCGCGGAATTTAGACTTTGAAAATAATATTTTTCAAGCAACGGCCTACATGGAATACCACCCCTTGATTATTAATGACCTAGGAGGTAAAAAAAGACATATAGCAGACCTTCATTTACACTTTAACTTAGGTGTAGGAGTAGCATATAGTGACCCTTACAGTTTGGAGAGTGGGTCAAAAGTGATGTTAAGGCCTTTAGAAACGGAGGGCTCGGAAAACAAATACAGCCCCGTTCAATTTATTATGCCTGTAGGAGTCGGCTTTTTTGTGAGTTTTAAAGGTCGTTATTCTGGATATCGGGTGCATCGAATTGGAATTAACATGAACTACCACCTAACCTTTACAGACTATTTAGATGATGTAAGCACTGTCTCTTATACACATCTCCGAGCCCACGAGACTCCTGAGCATCTCGT
>OLHJ01000521.1_pt1 | contig 12147 bp, 6 predicted proteins | sample 1609491 | NCBI WGS metagenome assembly OLHJ01 (sample SAMN05416861, study PRJEB24817) | seawater metagenome | isolation source: Sea water | place: Canada:Atlantic | collected 2013-11
CTACACAGAGTAGATCGTCGGCAGCGTCAGATGTGTATAAGAGACAGATTTAACATGATGCATTTAAAAATCAATCGCTTTTACCTGGTGATAATTAGTTTAGGGTTCTCTTTAATGAGTTGTAAAGATGAAAAAAGTATAAACCTTCCAGTCATTTCTTCTGACGAGTTACATAATGCAAATATTGCACTTGAACAAGATATTGTTCACGATTTTTTCTCACCTCCAGTAGCAGGGAGAATATATTTATACCCGAATCTTACAGCATATGAAATATTAAGCAAAGGCGCTGAAGAAATGAATTCTTTAAAAAAAATAATTTCTAACTTTCCTCAAACACCAACTTATAAGGGGAAGCATTTGAATGATTTAGCTGCTATTTATAGTTTTTGTCTGGTAGCTAGAGAATTAGTGTACACACCAAAACATATTGATTTAAAAATCACCAAAATAAAGGAAATGTATGGTAGTCATAAAGAGTTCTCAATTATGGAAAAATACTCTCAAGAGTTTTCAAAAATTATGATTGCTTGGTTTAATGAAGACATGTACAATGAAACTCGAAATATGGTTGATTATACACTTCTTGGAACACCTGGTTCATGGAGTCCAACTCCTCCTGATTATATGGATGCACTTGAGCCACATTGGGATAAGATACGGACTATTGTTCTTGATTCATCAAGTCAATTTTCACCCCCAGAACCAACAACGTATGACATGACTTCTGGCAGTAAATTTCATGCCGAATTAATAGAGGTGTATGATGCCGTGAAAAACAATGATTCTACAACAATCGAAATTGCGAAATTTTGGGATTGTAACCCGATAGTAACAAAGCACAAAGGGCATATAACATATTCAGAGAAAAAGCTTACTCCGGGTGGGCATTGGATGAATATTTGTCGTGCTACAGCAGTAAAAGAAAAATTAGATTTAAACAACACTTCATTGGTGTATGCTTCAATAACAATAGGTATGTTTGATGCTTTTATTAGTTGTTGGGAAGGGAAATATAGAACAAATTACATACGACCAGTTACGGTAATACAAAATGATATAGACCCTAGCTGGATGCCAATATTAACCACACCAAATTTTCCTGAATACACCAGTGGTCACAGTGTTGTATCCCGATCAGCTTCAACTGTTCTCACTTATTTTTTTGGTGATAATTATTCATTCACTGATTCAACCGAAGTTCCTTACGGAATGCCGCCAAGAACATTTACTTCTTTTTTCCACGCTTCGGATGAAGCAGCCATTAGTCGATTTTATGGAGGAATACATTACAAGCCTGGAATATATGATGGGGTAGAACAAGGTAAAAAAATAGGAGCATTAATTGTAAGTAAAATCCGAACATTAAAAAAATGAAAAACCTCTTTTTAGTTTCAGTCATAATTATAGTTATATTATCTAGCTGTTCATCTGATGAAAAAAGTCTTAAGAAAGAAATTAATATTCCTGTAAAGAATACTCAAAAACTATTTACACTCCTCACAAAAGAAGAGAGTGGTTTCTTCTTTTTTAATGAAGTAAAATCTACAAATGAAGTCAATGTTCTTAATTATGAAAATTATTTTAATGGAGGAGGAGTATCAGTTGGAGATATCAACAATGATGGACTTCCTGATGTTTTTATGACAGGTAATTTATTTGGAGGCCGATTGTATTTGAACAAAGGGAATATGAAATTTGAGCAAATCTCAAAAAAAGCAAACGTTTTTATTGGTGGTTTTACAACAGATGCAGCATTTGTAGATATTAATGGAGATGGTTATCAAGATATCTATTTATCTCGATCTCTTTCGAATAATGATGAACAACGAAAAAATGTTTTACTAATAAATAATCAGAACAATACATTTACAAATAAAGCTGAGGAATATGGCATTGCTGACAATGGATTTTCAAATCAATCTGTATTCTTTGATTATGATAATGATGGTGATTTAGATTTATATGTCATGAATCATCGATCTGATTTTGAGAATGCTCAAACGATTTATGATACCAAAGAAGATCGTGGTAACATTAATACATCTCATCAGTTTTGGAATAATAACTCAGCTGACAGGCTCTATAGAAACAATGGTGATAACAGTTTTTCTGATGTTACTTCGTCTTCTGGAATATTAAATAATGACTTTAGTTTAAGTGCTGTTGCTTCAGATTTAAATAATGATGGACTTGTAGACCTTTATGTTTCAAACGATTTTATATCCAAAGATCACGCCTATATAAATCAAGGTAATGGGACTTTTAAAGATCAAATTGAAACCATGTTTGGGCACATTCCCAAAAGTGCTATGGGTACAGATATTGGCGATTATAATAATGATGGTTTTCTTGATCTAATTAATGTTGACATGACACCAGAAGGAAGTTTTCGTCAAAAGCAGCTTAAAAGATCAATCTCTTACGATAAATATCACCTTGCTGTAGACTACGGTTTCTCTCATCAAATAAGCAGAAATATGCTTCAATTAAATAATGGAGACGGAACTTTTAGTGAGATTGGACAATTGGCAGGAGTTGCTTATACAGATTGGAGTTGGTCCTCTTTATTTGCTGATTTAGACAATGATGGCTGGCAAGATTTATTTGTCTCAAATGGTCATTATAAAGACATAACTGATCTCGATTATCTAAAATATAAATCTGTTGATGCTGTTGACAAAGCAGGAGGAATCAGCAAAATAAATAAACTTGACTTAATTAATTTAATGTCAAGTACTAAAATACATAATTATGCTTACCGAAATACCCAAGATCTTAAATTTGAAGACCAATCAGAGAATTGGGGACTAGATACTAAATCTCATTCTAATGGAACTGCTTATGTAGATTTAGATTTGGATGGAGATTTAGATTTAATTGTAAACAACTTTAATCAAGAAGCATTTTTGTACCGTAACAATTCACGACAAATGGGTAAAGGAAATTACCTATCTGTTGCTTTGTCAGGAGGGAAAGGGAATACGCTTGGTTTTGGAGCCAAAGTTCGTATTGAAACAAATTCAGGGAAACAAATTAGAGAAAATACTCCTTACAGAGGTTTTTTATCTTCTGTAGACCCAGTGCTTCATTTTGGACTAGGGAAAGATGAAATTGTAAATAAGGTTGAGATTATATGGCCAACTGGCGAGCAACAACTATTAAAAAATATCAAATCAAATCAACGATTGGTTGTAGATATTAAAAACGGAATAGAAAACAATTCTGTAATTAAGAAACCGAGTCCGAAGCAATTTAAACTCGCAAATAGGAAATATAATTATTCGCATACAGAAAATAGTTTTATAGACTTTAAGCAAGAACCTTTGTTAGAACACATGTTGTCTAATAGAGGTCCTATTCTTGCAAAAGGAGATGTTAATAATGATGGATTGAATGATGTTTATATTGGTGGAAGTGCTGGTGAAGCAGGGCAATTATTACTTCAACTACCAAATGGTACATTTAAAAAGAAAAACACTGCAGACTTTATTGCAGATAAAGCTCATGAAGATGGAGGTTCTACTTTTATTGATGTAAATAAAGATGGAAATTTAGATCTTTATGTTTCTAGTGGAAGTAATGAGTTTAATGTTGGCGAAATTTATGAAGATCGCTTGTATATCAATAACGGAAAAGGAAACTTGATTCGTAATCGAGATTTACTTCCTAAAATTCATTCTTCTACTTCAGTTGTTGTTCCAATTGATTTTGATAACGACGGAGATCTTGATTTGTTTGTTGGAGGTTTTGCAAAGAAAAATTCGTATCCTCTAGGTCATAAAAGTTGGTTGTTAAAAAACACTAATGGAGAATTTACAGATGCCTCATCACTTCTCCCAAAGCAAGGAAATTTAGGTATTATTTCTGATGCAACTGCACTATCAAATGATAAACTAGTTGTGGTAGGGGAATGGATTAATATTACCATTCTTGAGAAAAAAAGCAGTGGTAAATTTGAAATTTCTAAAGATAAAGGATTGGATAAAACAGGAGGATGGTGGAACTCTATTGAGGCGGCTGACTTTGATAATGATGGCGATCTTGATTTTGTGGTTGGAAACCGTGGAGAGAATTCAATGTTTAAAGCTACAACTGAGCATCCAGCATCTATTTATTGGGGAGATTTTGACAATAACAACGATTTAGATGCAATTCCTAGCTATTATAATTTTGTAAGTAAAGGATATTATCCAAAGCATGGACTTGATCAATTATTTATGCAAATGAAAGGAATCCGACGTACATTCTCCGATTATGTATCGTATTCAAATGCTTCTTTAGAAGAAATTATTCCAGATCAGAAGAATAGTAAGATTGTTCATATGTTTGAATCAGTTTATGTTGAGAATTTAGGAAACGGTTCTATGAAAGTTAGCCCTCTCCCAGTACGCGCTCAATTCTCTTATGTTCAAGGTATTTTAGCCAAAGATTTGAATGCTGATGGAGTTAAGGATTTAATTCTTGTTGGAAACAATTTTGGTGTTGACATAGAAGTTGGAAAAAGTGATGCTAGTAATGGACTTGTTCTTATTAAAACTAAAGATGGTTTTATGCCACAATCACTTTTGGAAAGCGGATTTTCTACTAGAGGATTAGATTCTCGAAACATTATTGAAATATCTGAGAACTTAATTCTTGTTTCTAATAACAATGGACCACTTCAATTCTTTACCCTAAAATAATTAAATACAAAAAAAAGGGAATCGTTAGCGATTCCCTTTTAATATAATATTAATAATTAACTTCTAGAAGGGAAAGTACCTTGCATTGCAATAATGTAATTTACACATTCCCAAGGTTGCATGTTATTTACCGCTTGACCTCCTCCTGTATTTCCTACAGTTACACTTACTCCATTAGTTCCTGCGTTTGCACCATTTGCTGTAGTTCCCCAACCGCTAATACTTACTGCACCAGATGTTGAACGACCAGCTGCTGGAGCTGGATAGCTATTTACAGGAGAGTTTCCTGCTGCTGTTCCTGAAGTCAATAAATGTGCCTCTGTAGCATGGCTGTGTGATGGTAAATTAAGAACATTTAATGTATTTGTTTGGCTACCACCTCTTGCACCTAATTTACGTGTAGAAAGACCTGGACCTGTCCCTGCATGAATTGGAGTACGACCTCTTAAATCTGGTAATGCAAAAGTAGTTCTCCCATCTCCTCCATAAGTTGTCCCTAATAAAGAAAATAACGCTGTGTTTTGAGCGATTGGTAATAATTGTCCATCGCAAAAAGCCCACCCTCTTGGGGCAAAGTTTCCACCGAACATAACAATTTGTGCTAAAAATGGTTCCATAATAAAATATTTTTTAAGATTAATAAGTTCAAACTTAGTTACTTAAAAAGGAGTATTTCTACGTAGTTATACGAGGTTTTTAAATCAGGTGTTTTTACCTAGGCAAAAAGCCCAATCATAAATGATTGGGCTTTTAATAGTTTTATAAAAAAAAAGATATTATCCTTTTACTTTATTTTTGAATTTATCAAATTTAGTAGCTTCTTTTTTAGGCCAGCTATTGTTAGATGTATCTACATCTGCAGTTTCTAAATCTGGGTCAATTTTAATGCTTTTAATTTCTTGAGTAGAAGCAAAAACTTTTTTCACAGAATTGTCATTCATTCTCCAAATTTGAGCTGGGAATGTTTTCTTTTCTTTAGTACCATCTGCATAAGTAAGCTCAACTATAATTGGCATTACTAAACCTCCAGGTTTTTCAAATTCTACTTGATATAAATAAGAAGGTACTTTTTTAGCATCTTTTACATGACTATTCATTGCAGTTGCATTTGCATCTTCTTTTTTATCAGTAATATACACCAACTCTCCTAAGTTATCAAAGTAACTTTTATATTGCTCTTTTAATTTTTTAACTCTAGCACTTGGTTTGCTTGTTAAATATAAGGGCTTTACAGTTTTGATTCCTATGTCTGTAACATCAGTAGTATAGAACCATCCTCTCCAGAACCAATCTAAATCCATTCCAGAAGCATCTTCCATAGATCTAAAGAAATCTGCAGGCGTTGGGTGTTTAAACATCCAACGTTTAGAATAGGTTCTAAATGCATGGTCAAATAATTCAGGTCCCATTATTGTTTGTCTCAACATGTATAAACCAGCAGCTGGTTTTGTATATGCATTTGGGCCGAATTGTTTTACGTAATCTCCTTGAGACATAATAGGAGAGATGTTCTTTTGATCTCCACCCATATATCTTGTAATTCCTTTTGCAGGGTTGATTGCAAATAATTTAGGGTCGTATTTTAATTCTGCTAAAATTTCTACAAAAGAATTTAATCCTTCATCCATCCAAGTCCATTGACGCTCATCAGAGTTTACAATCATTGGGAAAAAATTGTGTCCAACCTCATGTGTGATTACTCCAATCATTCTCTTTTTAGTTCTGTCAGAATAGGTTCCATCAGGATTTGGTCTACCAAAGTTGAAACAAATCATTGGGTATTCCATTCCTTGATCTTCTGCATGTACAGAAATTGCTTTGCTATATGGGTAGTCAAATGTTAGTTTAGAATACTCAATTAATGTATTTGCAACTGCTCTAGTAGAGTGTTGTTCCCATAATGGGTTTCCTTCTTTTGGATATAAAGAAACTGCCATTACTGTTTTACCGTTTACATTAGTTGCCATTGCATCCCAAATAAACTTTCTTGATGATGCAAAAGCAAAATCACGAACTCTCTTTGCATTAAAATGCCAAGTCTTTGTTTTTGTAGAACGCCCCTTTTCAGCTTTTTCAGCTTCTTTTTGAGTTACAATCATTACTGGATTGTCAAATGTTTTTCTTGCTTTCGCAAAACGCTTACGTTGTTGTCTTGTTAAAACTTCTTTTTCGTTTTGTAATTCTCCAGTTGCATCAACAATATGATCTGCAGGTACTGTTAATTTTACATCGTAATCACCAAATTCTAAAGCGAATTCACTACGACCCCAAAACTGCATGTTTTGCCATCCTTCAACATTGTTATATACACATAATCTTGGAAAGAATTGTGCAATAGTATAGTTGTTGTTTCCATCAGGAAATGCTTCGTATCCAGAACGACCACCGTCTTTTCTGTAATTGTTAATTAAATAATTCCATTTGATTCTAAATTCAAATTTTTCACCTGGAGCTAAAGCTTTAGGTAAATTAACACGCATCATTGTTCTATTGATGAAGTGAGATAATTTAGTTCCGTTACTTTCTATTGTTTCAATATTAAAACCAAACCCTTTTTTCTCCTTCATATAAGTACTTTTGAAGTTTGAAGGCGTAATAAAAGCTGAAGCTCCACCAGATGCTGCATCTGGAGTTTTAGAATCATCTGCTCTCATGTTTTGATCTAATTGGATCCATAAATATTCTAAATGATCTTTAGAATTGTTATGGTATGTAATTTTTTCATCACCATAAATTCTATTCGTAGCTTCATCTAAACGAATATCCATCACATAATCCACTTTTTGTTGTGTATATTGATGTCCTGGGGCTCCAGAAGCAGCACGAACGTTGTTTGGCGTTGCCAATACATCTTTCATCTGTCTGAATTTGTTTTGATCTGTGTGTCCTTTTTGAGTTTTCTTCTTCCCTTTATCCTGAGCAAAAGCAGAGGCAGCTACAAAGAATACTGAAAAAAGTAATAAACCGATTTTTTTCATTTTGTGTATTTGTTTGAATTGATTTTTATTTAATCATGAAAAGTAATGAATCTATATGAATTATTATGTATCTATTAACATATTTTAACAAACCTTTATAAAATTATTTCCCTGATTATTAGGCATGAAAAAAGCGATATGTTTCCATATCGCTTTTAAATTATTTAGAATAATTTTTATCCTTTTACTTTGTTCTTGAATTTACCAAATTTGTTTTCCTGTTTTTTAGGCCAACTATTATTGGTTACATCAACATCAGCAGTTTCTAAATCTGGATCAATCGTGATGTTTGTAATCTCTTTATCAGAATTGATTGCTTTGGTAATTTGTTTGTCATTCAACCTCCAAATTTGAGCAGGATATTGCTTTCTTGATTTTGTACCATCCTTGTAAGTAAATTCTACAATAATTGGCATTACTAAACCTCCTGGTTTGTCAAAAGTAATTTCGTAGAAGAATTTTGAATTGGCTTTTTTACCAGCTCCAAATTTAGAACCATCAGTTTTATCTTCAACAAATTCTACACGGTCATTTTCTCCTTCTTTTGTATAAAATTTCTTTACATTTTTGATTCCGATATCTGTTACATCTGTTGTGTAAAACCATCCTCTCCAAAACCAATCTAAGTCCATTGCAGAAGCATCTTCCATAGTTCTAAAGAAATCGGCAGGAGTTGGGTGTTTAAATTTCCAACGATTTGCATATTCTTTAAATGCATGATCAAATAATTCTGGTCCCATAACCGTATTTCTTAATATCCATAATGCAGTTGCAGGTTTCCCATATGCATTGTTTCCAAAACTATAAGTATTATCTCCTTTAGACATAATTGGCGCAATCCTAGATTGATCTCCACTCATGTATCGAACAATATTTTTAGGTAATCCTCTACCAAGTGGATAATCTTTTTCATAATCCATCATTGCTTGTAATTGAGCAAAAGAATTTAATCCTTCATCCATCCAAGTCCATTTACGTTCATCAGAATTTACAATCATTGGAAACCAGTTATGTCCAACTTCATGAATTGTTACATTGATCATTCTGTATTTAGTTCTATCAGAATAAGTTCCATCAGCATTTGGTCTTCCAGGGTTAAATGCAATTTGTGGATATTCCATTCCCATTTGCCCATCTACAGAAATTGCTTTGTGGTATGGATAATCAAATGTTTGTCTAGAATATGCTTTTAAAGTTACAGCTGTAGCTTTAGTTGAGTGATCACCATACAATGGGTTTGCTTCTTTTGAATAATAAGAATATGCCATTACGTTTTTACTATCAAGTTTAACAGCCATTCCATCCCAAATAAATTTACGAGAAGTTGCAAAAGCATAGTCTCTTACATTTTCTGCAAAAAATTTCCAAGTTTTTGTTTTCTTAGAGCGTTTCTTTTCAGCTTTTTCAGCATCTTTTTGCGAATGGATAATAACAGGTTTGTCAAAAGTTTTTCTAGCTTGTGCTAATTTTTTTAATTGCTTTTTTGTCAATACGTCTCTTTCATTCTTTAAAACACCAGTTGCTCCTAACATGTGATCTGCAGGAGTAGTAATGTTTACAGTATAATCACCAAATTCTAATGCAAATTCACTACGTCCCCAAAATTGATCATTTTGCCATCCTTCAACATTGTCATAGACACATAATCTAGGAAAAAACTGTGCAATTTTATAACTGTTATTTCCATCTTTTGGAAAATGCTCAAAACCAGATCTTCCACCTTGAGTTCTATTGTTATTGATGTTGTACCACCAATCAACTTTAAATTTAAATGTTTCACCAGAAGCTAAAGGCTTAGGTAAATTAATACGCATCATGGTTTGATTGATGGTGTATGATAATTTACTTCCATCAATATTGCGAACGTTTGTAATGTTAAATCCACCTTCGAAAGGTTTACTGTTATATGCTTTATCATAACGAGATTTACTCAATCTTTTAGGCATTCTACTAGTTGCAATATCTGGGGTTTTAGAATCAGCAGCACGCATGTTTTGATCTAATTGCAACCACAAATAAGGTAAGTTATCTGTTGAGTTGTTGTGATACGTAATGGTTTCTTTACCTGTAATTTTTTGGTTATCATCATCTAAAACAATATCCATTACATAATCAACTTTTTGTTGAGTATATTTAATTCCTGGCGCTCCAGATGCAGTTCTTTGACTGTTTGGAGTCGCGTAGTCAAGCTGTTTAAACTTGTTTTGATTGGTGTGTCCTTGTTGCGTTTTTCTTTTTTGCTGAGCAAAAGAAGCGGAGGCAACAAACACTAGTGAGAGTAGTAGTAAGCTGAATTTTTTCATGATTTGTGATTTATAGAAATTAGGTTATTGAATTAATAATTTAATGTACCAGTTTGCTCACTCTTTGTAAGTAAAGCACTTTTATGTTTTTTATTGACTTTAGATTTTACTAAGTTTTGTTGTGTTGGAAAATGCCTTACGAGAAGCGAATTTTCTACTTCAATTTTGGTAACACTTTGTATGTCTTTTATTTCCAAATAAAAGAAGACAACATCTCCATCGTACTCTTTCCCTATATATTTAAAAGAAACAGGTTTTCCATCTACTTTAAAGGCTAAGTTTTTTTGAAGGTATTGATTAAAATAGGTGTCAGAATCTTTCAATTCATTCTTAGTATCTAACTCAAATTTTTTAGAATGAATATCATTTAGGGCAGTTTCAATATCATCAACAAACACATTGGTAATAACCTCGATTGAATTTTTAGAATTGTTAAACTCTATTTGAGTTAAACTTATATAATATTTATGTGCTGTAAAAGCAAAAAAAGGAACTATAAATAAAAGTAGAAATAGTTTTTTTGTTCTCATTGAAAGATAATTGGTTTGTAAATTTGAACAATTATACTTAGCTGCACAAATTATTTATTGTTTTCTATGAGCAATAGATATGATTTACTTTCTTTTAACAAAATTTTAAGAAGATCTATGTAGTTCTCCTCTTTAAATAATCGCTCGATATTTAATGGTTCACAATGTTGTAAGAAATGAAAATACTTGCCTTTAGGTATTTTTAGTTTGACAAAAAAGAAGTGTTCTCCAAACTTTTGCTTTAATTTATTTGGGAAATTCTCTTTAAAATTGAGTTCTTTTTTTTGTGCTCGTTTCTTTTTTGAAGAATTGTCAGGAATACCAACTGAAACTATGGATACAGCAACATTTTTCATGGTAGGGTCGGTATGGTATTGTGCATTGGTTTTGTCTTGTAAGTTTTTGACTTTTTTGATAGACAAATCCATTTTAGAAAAATTGGAATACTTTTTATCAACTTTAGGCACTGTGTCTTTCTCTTGATCTATTCTATCTAAAGAAAGTACACCTTTCATTTTCTTTTTAATTACTGCTTCTTCTAATTCATTTTCTACGGGTATTAAATAGATCAATAATACTCGTTCTTTAAGACTTCCTTTTTTTATTTTAACTTTTTTGGTTATAAATTGAATGTTTGAAACTTGTAACCAATCTCCTTCTTTTACCGGAATATTAAAGGCCCCATTTTTATTAGAAATGGCACCTACTTTAGTGGTTAAATTTACAATATGAGCATTTACAATCGGAGCTAATGATGGGTTTTTGATAACACCTTTAATTAGTACTCTATTAGATTGAGCTATCGAAATGTAATATACAAAAAAGAGTAGGGTAGAAAAAAGTAGCTTTTTTATCATTATTATTTCTTGTTCTTTTCTAATAGGAGTAGATACGATTTACTTTCTTTTAATAGAATTTTAAGTACTTCTATCTGCTTTCTTTCTTTAAATAGTTTTTCGATACCAAAGGGTTCACAATATTGTAAGAAATGGTAATAGTTGTCTTTGGGTATTTTTAGTTTGACAAAAAAGAACTGTTCACCAAACATTTGCATTAGCATATTCGGAAATTTCTCTTTATAGCTAATTTTTCTTCTTAAGGCTCTTTTTGCTTCTAAAGAACCATCTGGAATACCAATTGTTGCTGGAGGTAATCCCGCAACTTTACTTACAGGGTCTGTTAAGTACTGCGCACTTTTAGCTTTGTTTTCATCAACTTTGACTTTACTAAAATCCATTTTGGAAAAATTGTAATAATCTTTATCAATTTTTGGTAACGTATCTTTCTCTTTTTCCTTTCGATCTAAGTCAAGAGAGCCTTTCATTTTCTTTTTTATAGTTACTTCTTCTAATTCATTTTTTAAAGGGATTAAATAAATTAATAGTACACGTTCTTTAAGATTTCCTTTCTTAATTTTAATTTTTTTGGTGATAAATTGAATGTTTGAAATTTGCAACCAGTCTCCCTCTTTTACAGGAATATTAAAAGCGCCATTTTTATTAGAAACTGTTCCTACTTTTGTAGTTAAATTTACAATGTGAGTATTTATAATTGGTTGTAATGAAGGGTTTTTGATGACACCATTAATCAGTACTCTGCTAGATCTGTCTCTTATACACATCTGACGCTGCCGACGATCTACTCTGTGTAG
>OLHJ01000522.1_pt1 | contig 12063 bp, 12 predicted proteins | sample 1609491 | NCBI WGS metagenome assembly OLHJ01 (sample SAMN05416861, study PRJEB24817) | seawater metagenome | isolation source: Sea water | place: Canada:Atlantic | collected 2013-11
CAGCGTCAGATGTGTATAAGAGACAGACTAATGAAAAACCTAGAATCATGAATCACGAAATATCATTTGATTACCAAGAAGGAATGTCATTTAAAGGAGACGTTAATGGTCATTCTGTAACCATTGATGCCGAAGAAAGCTTTGGAGGAAATGATCAAGGACCTCGACCAAAACCACTAGTATTAGTGGCCCTTATTGGATGTACTTCAATGGATGTGGTTTCCTTACTAAGAAAAATGCGTGTAGACTTTAAAGATCTAAAAGTAACTGCTAACGGAGAGCTTACCGAAGAACACCCGAAGTATTACCACAAAATTCATTTAGTGTACCATATTTGGGGAGAAGACTTAGATAAGAAAAAAGTGGAAAAGGCGGTTGATTATTCACAAACCCGCTATTGTGGGGTAACCGCCATGTTAGAGAAAGCATCTGACATTACCTATACCATAGAGTACCATTAAAATTTATCAAGTAAAAAAACCGCTGCTAGGCGGTTTTTTTACTTTTCTTTAATTTCTTTTTGCTCCTCAATTTCTTATATCCTTCTGGCGGATGTGCTTCATCCAACTCATGTAAATGAGAGTCTAACTTATACATCCTATATCTTTTAATATCAATCTGCTCTCTTCCAGCTACAATCATGTATGCTAATGCAAATCCAAAAAGAACATTCACCATGATCATTAAATATGGGTTCCTAACTCTCACTATCCAAAACATCAAATCATACACTCCAACCATCATAAAGATAATTACAATACGATTCATTAAATTCTCATTTCGTTCTTCATATTGCGCATAAAACTTTCCAAATTTTCGCTTTTGAGAACGAAACACATTTCGAATTTTAAAATTGTACCAAAACAATTGGATGTACCAAAGTACGTGTGCAGAAATCAAAATGAAACGTGCAATAATTTTGGTCGTATCTCCAGAATTTAATCGTTGAGTAGTCAAAATTTCATTCACCTCTTGTACTGAAAAAACAGATAATCCAATAACTACAATTACAACACTATATATAGAAGGAATAAAATTCCAGAATATACCCGACTTTCCAAGTAACTTTGATTTATTTCCCATCAGGGATTTCTGATACATTAGCAAAAAAGGAGCTGCCAAAAATGAAAAAGGCAAAAGAACTACAAACCCTAAAATTTGTACCTCTCCCATTTCTACTTCTGTCATCAAATTGAATAAGAAAAAGCTAAGAACCGCAAAAAGGAAAGCACTAAAAAGGTTTCTTGAAATTCCTCTATTTCTATTCGCATAAATATCCAGTAACCCAATGGCCAAAACACCCACTGGAATAAGAAATGTAATAAGCGATAGTATAAATAAATTCAAAGATTGTGCAGTTTGCGACTAATATAAAAAAAAGGAGGCAATTGCCTCCTTTTCTAAGTGATATCTGTGATATTATGTACTATTTGGGGATGAATTACTCCATCTCTGCTAAATACCTTTCGGCATCTAAAGCGGCCATACATCCAGTACCCGCAGCTGTAATTGCCTGACGATAAACACTATCTGCAGCATCACCAGCTACAAACACACCAGGAACATTTGTTTTTGAAGTGCCAGGGATATTTTTGATATATCCTACCTCATCTAAATCAATGTATTCCTTAAAAATATCGGTGTTGGGTTTATGCCCAATAGCCACAAAAAATCCATCTACAGCAATATCCTTTTTGTCTCCAGTTACATTGTTCACCACACGAACACCTTCGGTCACATCTTGACCTAAAACTTCTTCGGTTTCCGTATTATAAAGCACTTCTAGATTTGGCGTAGAATTTACTCTATGTTGCATCGCTTTTGAAGCACGCATCACATCTTTACGTACAATCATGTACACTTTGTTACATAATTTCGCCAGGTAAGTTGCTTCCTCCGCAGCAGAATCTCCGGCACCAACAATGGCCACATCTTTACCTCTATAAAAGAATCCATCACACGTAGCACATGCCGAAACACCTCCACCCGCTTTTCTTATTCTTTGCTCACTTTCTAATCCTAACCATTTTGCAGAAGCACCGGTAGAAATAATTACGGTATCCGCAGTAATTGTTTTCTTTCCATCCACCACTACTTTATGAGGTTTTGATGAAAAGTCAACTTCGGTTACTCTACCAAAACGTACATCCGTATCAAAACGAACCGCTTGATTTTTTAAGTCTTCCATCATAGCAGTTCCATCAACTCCTTGAGGATAACCTGGGAAATTATCAACCTCTGTGGTAGTTGTTAATTGCCCTCCTGGCTCCATTCCCGTATACATTACCGGATTCATATCTGCTCTTGCTGCATAAATTGCGGCAGTATAACCTGCTGGTCCAGAGCCAATAATCAAACAATTTAAGTGTTCTGTTTCTTCTGACATTATATCTTATTTAAAACGCACTCCATCAAAGAAATGCCTAGTTTAACCTTTTAACGAAATGCAAAATTGCATTATTTCATACGTTTCAAATGTAACTTTATGTACAGAAATAGCCCATAAAAAAGTTAAGTTAGTATTAGAAGTTTTTATGATAATATGAACAGGTAAAATTTGCTCCTTATTTCAAGGATAAAAGGCCGCTTTCTATGCGTTGAACAATAAATTCAATTTCACAATCATCTCCTTTTGGGTCATATTCAGACTTAAGATTATGACCAAAAACACGAGCTAATCCTTGCCAAAAAAATGCAGAAAACTTCCCCCGTAATTCTGTTACTAAGGTATAGGAGGTATTCCCTGTTTCACGATCCAGTAATTTAATAAGAATTCTTCCTTCTGAAACCGTAAGCTTTTTCAACTCACCTTCATATTCATCCTTAATTTCCTGTTCAATGCGTTTGTAGAATTTCTTTTTCTCCTTTTCCGATTCCACAGACTCCAACTCAATAGCGTACATCTCGAGTTTTTTAGCAGCTAAATGTGCAAAAGGATACACCTTAACTACTTTCTTTTCTAATCGTTTGTACCTTTTATAATGGGTTCCGCTTTTCCAAGTTCTTTGAGTAGTAAACTGGAAGTTATTTAGGGTAATTACTGGAATGGTATCTCCATTCACTACATCTGCTCTAACCACATTGCCTTCCTGTGCAAACCCAATGGTTATACACAAAAAAGACAATATGATCAATGCAAATTTCATTTAGTTCAATAATAAATCAACTTTAGCTAAGATAGCATCATAATCTGGTTCCTCCAAAATATCAGACGACATCTCCGTGTGTACCACCATGTTATCTTCATCAATAACAAAAACTACACGTGCCAATAAACCTTTCAATGCTCCTTCAGCCATTTCTGTACCAAAGTCGCGTCCAAAATCACCGTAACGGTAATCAGAAACGGCCATAATGTTTGAAATACCATCCGTTTCGCAAAAACGTTTGGCTGCAAAAGGTAAATCCTTAGAAATAACAATTCCTAGAACATCTTCTCTTTTTCCAATCTCTTCGTTAAATTTTCTTGCTTCTGCTTTACATACTCCTGTATCCAAACTCGGCACAGAAATAACCACTTTCACTTTTGACTCTAAATCATGTAAACTAACCTCATTCAAATCATGGGTTACAAAAGTTACATCTTCAGCCTCTTTGCCCGGTTCTGTAACGTCATCTACTAAACGTACTGGAAATCCTTTTAAATTAATTTTATCCATTTGGTTATTGTTTTAAATATTGAACCGCAAAATTACTGCTTTATTCAGGCATTTTGAAGTCTTTCGACCTCCCATTTTACATATTTAAAGATTCCTTACAAAAGGAAGCTAAAATTTCTTCCTTTATGTTATTTTTATGGCTTATGAGACGTAATTTTCTTAAAAATATTTTATTCCTAAGTCTATTTTTTTGCTTTAGATTTATTAGCCAAGCTCAAGATTCCAGTACCGTATTTGTTTTTGAAATAGCCGAAGAAATTGCAGAACCGGTTTGGCATAATTTGCAAATTGCTAAAGAACAAGCCATAGAACAAAATGCAACCCACTTTATAGTTAATATGAATACCTATGGTGGCGGGGTTGAAATGGCTGACTCCATCCGAACCGCATTTCTAAGAACGGATATTCCTGTTTATATGCTAATTAATAATAACGCAGCCTCGGCTGGAGCTTTAATCTCAATTGCATGTGATAAAATTTATATGACTCCAGGTTCAACAATTGGAGCCGCTACCGTGGTTACCCAAGACGGTGAAGCTGCCATTGATAAATACCAATCTTATTTTAGAAGTAAAATGAGAGCCACGGCCGAAGTTACCGGTAGAAACCCTGACATTGCCGAGGCAATGGTTGATCAAGACATTGAAATTGAAGGTATCACAAAAAAAGGGAAACTTCTCACGTTCACGGTCTCCGAAGCCATGAAACATGGGTTTTGTGATGCCGAAGTTGAAGATTTACAAGCACTATTAAAATTAAACAACTTACAAACAGCGAATATCATCCATTACAAACCTACTACCGTAAACATCCTTATTAGCTTATTAATAAACCCTGCGGTTAGTGGTATTTTGATAATGATTATGTTAGGAGGTATTTACTTTGAATTGCAATCACCCGGAATTGGATTCCCAATTGCAGCAGCAGCATTTGCGGCTATTTTGTTCTTTGCTCCACTCTACTTAGAAGGATTGGCTGAAAATTGGGAAATCATTTTATTCATGGTTGGGGTCATTCTTTTGGCGGCCGAAATATTTGTCATTCCAGGAACGGGTATTGCTGGTATTCTAGGTTTTTCATTGGTACTATCTGGTTTGACTTTAAGTATGATAGAAAACGTGCAGTTTGACTTTACTATGGTTAGCATGTCTGGAATTTATACCTCGTTTTCGGTGGTCATATTTTCCATGCTGGTTTCAACAATAATGCTTTTCTTGCTTTTGCCTAAGCTACTGGAAAATGGAAAAATGAATGCATTTGTGGTGCAATCTGAGCAAAAAACGGACTTGGGCTATATTGCCGTTGACGAAAGTTTATTGAACCTTAAGGGACTAGAAGGGGTGGTTTTAACCGACTTACGTCCGTCAGGTAAAGTATTCGTTAATAATCTCCCCATGGATGCCACCTCTATGGGAGGGTATATTGAAAAAGGAATCCCTATTATTGTGGTCGGAACGGAAGGTCCACAATTAATAGTTAAAAAAATCTCCTAATGGCATTTACTGACGGTCAATTATATTTCGCGATCACTTTTTTTGTAATTTTCGTAGGTGTAATGATTTACGCTTACCGATCTGATATCAAAAAATTAGGTCCTCAAAATGAAGGTGCATTAAAAGTGCTTGCACTTATAGTTTTTATAATGGCGGTTTTTTATGGGACCGTAAAATTCTTAGCTGGATGATAAACCACTTCTTTTTATTTTGCTTGTTACTTGGAGTTATTGGGTGTTCTTCATCCACTGCGGAAAACATGCAACAAGATTTGAAAGAAGAAAAACAACTCGGAGCTTCTTTAGATAGCATCATAGCCAGAGGTAAACTTCTTGCCATCGTAAACAATACACCCACCAGCTATTTTATTTACAAAGGTGTTCCCATGGGATACCAATATGACTTATTAGCCCGATTTTGTAGAGATTTGGGGGTGGATTTGGAGATAAAAGTTGTTCCATCCATACCTAATGCAGTAGATTCCTTAAAACTTTTGAAAGCTGATATTTTAGCATCTGGCTTAACTGTTCTAGGTAATCGAAAAAAAGAAATTGATTTCGCCTCTCCCCTAACCCAAACACGCCAAGTTCTTATTCAAAGAAAACCATATGGTTCGGAGAGATGGAGTAAAACCAAATTAGATAAACACCTCCTTCGAGATGTTACCCGTTTAGCGGGTGATACCGTCTATGTAGAACAAGGATCTGCTTATGTGAAACGTATGTATAACCTACAGGAAGAAATTGGCGATTCCATTCACATTGTTACTTATGATGGTGAAATTGATATGGACAGTATAATGACCTTAATAAGCACTGGAAAAGTGAAATACGCAGTTACAGATGAGTATACCGCCAAATTCTTTCTACGCTACTTTCCTAATTTAGATACCGAAACACCCGTAAGTTTTAATCAAAATATTGCCTGGGCTATTCCTAAAAACTCAAATTCATTAGAAGACACCTTAAATGCGTGGATCAATAAGAATGTGCATGGGCAATTTGGAGCCGTTGTGTACAATAAATACTTCAAGCACAATAAATCTATGGCCACTAAGGTGAAGAGCTCCTACAATATTGAAAATGGCAAAATTTCGCCATACGATGAAATAATTAAGACGGAGGCCTCAAAAATCAATTGGGATTGGAAATTAATTGCCGCTCAAATTTCCGTAGAGTCGGGTTTCGAACCTCAAAAAACCTCTTGGGCGGGGGCTCAGGGATTAATGCAAATAATGCCCGCAACGGCTAGGGGATTAACTTCAAATTACACCAACATTTACGACCCTCACCTCAATATCAGAACAGGGGTCAAACTAAATGGAATCCTATACAATTATTGGATCACGGAAATACCAGACTCTTTAGAGGCGATAAAATTTTCTTTAGCCTCATACAATATAGGTAAGGGACACGTTTTTGATGCTCAGCGCCTAGCTACTAAATATGGGTTGGATCCTAATAGATGGGATGGACATGTAGCGGATATGATTGTAAAGCTCTCTCGATCTAATTATTTCAGAGATAATGTAGTTCGTCATGGATATTGTAGAGGAATTGAAGCGCATAATTATGTAGCACGCATAGAAAACCTTTACGGAAATTACTCCAACTTTACCCTGGCGGATAAATAGCAGATTCATGGCAGATGTTTTAAGACCAAGATTTCGTTATTTAGTTCCCTATTCTCCCGATCATTTAGTTAAGAAGGTAAAAAGTCAAATGAAGGAGAACAACCCAAAAGGTTTTTACGGTTCGGTATTAAAATATCACATGGTACTGGATTACCCTGAAAAAGTAAGAGACTTTTGGTCACCCCAAATTGATATCAATATTGAAGTGTATAAAGAACAAACCTTAATTAGAGGTTTAGTAGGTCCACGACCTAACGTTTGGACAATCTTCATGTTCTTTAATTCGGTAGCAGGGTTTGCAGGTATAGTAGGCTTAATTATTGGTACCGGACAATGGAGCATGGAAACGACTCCCTATGCATATTGGTTGCTTCCAATAAGTGCTTTGATGTTCCTTGTCATATATTATTTAGGAAAATCTGGAAAGAAAATTGCTCATAAGGAAAGTGTTGAAATTCATTCCTTTTTTGTGAATTGCTTAGAGGAGTATACCGAAGTTGAATTAGACGATTTATAAACCTAATAATCGAGTCAAATTAAAGGACTGTCCCTCCGTTTTCAACCCAAACAGAATTTCAATAAACAAATCCGGCAATTACAGGCTGCTGGTCAAAATAAAATTTTTCAAAATTAACCAATAACAAAATATAGAAGACAATTTCACAGAATATTAAAACACAAATGATACCAAATGTTTAAAAGAATTGACCGTTTATTTAAAACTAAAACGAAAAAGATGAGCGTTATTTGTAGAGCAATTACCAATAGGAATTAATCAAATTTTACGTTTTAGGGGTTTGATAGATTAATTTTCAATGGTTTAGTTTGTTAGGTTCAAAAGAGGAGCTTGTTACTCCTCTTTTTTTATGCCCTAAATTCTGTTTTTAGAATTTAGTCAAACTTCCAGTTTTATCACTTTTAAACAAATCCGTTTCCTTAAATTTGCCGCGTTATTTTAACACATGAGCAAAAGCAAATTTTACTACCAGTTTGACGAAAATGAATTGGCATTATTAAAAGAAGCCAACATTGACCAAATCGTTGCGGCACATCCACTTTTTATGCCTGTGGTCAACGCAGGCAAAGAACTTAATAGTGATGCCTATGTAATTGGCGGCTGGGTGCGTGATCAATTTTTAAACCGTTCCAGTAAAGACGTAGATATTGTTACCTCTCAAAGTGGCATAGAACTGGCTAAGAAAACATCTGAAATTTTAGGTAATCCCAAAATTAGCATTTTCAAAAATTTTGGAACGGCAATGGTTAAATCTAAAGAGATTGAATACGAATTTGTTGGAGCCCGTAAAGAAAGTTATTCTAAAAACTCAAGAAAACCTGAGATAGAACCCGGGTCTATTGAAGATGACCAAAAACGAAGAGATTTCACCATTAACACTCTTTCCATTGGACTTGCAGGTCCTGAAATGGGAAAATTATTAGATCCATTTAATGGAATTGAAGATTTGAAAAATGGAATTCTTCGCACACCACTAGATCCTGTTACAACATTCAGTGATGACCCATTACGTATGATGCGTGCAATTCGATTTGCAAGTCAGTTTAACTTTCAAATTGAAAAAAGCTCATTCCAGGCCATTGCATCACAGAAAGATAGGATCAAGATTGTTTCAAAAGAGCGTATTGTTGTTGAAATGGAGAAAATTATGCTTTCTCCTCAACCTTCTATTGGATTGATTCTAATGGAGAAAACCGGTCTCTTGAAAATTCTAATGCCGGAATTAACTGCTTTAAAAGGTGTTTCGGAAGAAGATGGTCAGACGCACAAAGAGAACTTCTATCATACGCTAGAAGTTGTAGATAATATTGCACAAAGCACAAATAATGTTTGGCTGCGTTATGCCGCATTATTTCATGATATTGGCAAGGCTCCTACAAAAAAATTCAATAAGAAAATTGGCTTTACTTTTCATGGCCACGAAGCAGTTGGAGCGAAAATGATCACCAAAATTTTTACACGTTTAAAATTGCCTCTAGATAGCAAGTTGAAATATGTAAAGAAAATGGTTTATTTAAGTTCCAGACCTATTGCCCTAGTTAATGACCATGTTTCTGATTCTGGGGTTAGACGCTTGTTGTTTGACGCGGGTAATGACATTGATGATTTAATGATCCTTTGTGATGCAGATATTACGTCTAAAAACCCTGCTCGGGTACGTAAATATCGTCAAAATTTTGTGCGCGTTCGCAAAAAAATGAAAGAGGTAGAGGAAAGGGATCAAATTGCAAATTTTCAACCTCCTATTGATGGAGATGAAATTATGAAGACCTTTAACCTTACTCCATGTCGTGAAATTGGAGTAATCAAAACAAAAATCAAGGATGCCATTTTAGATGGTGATATTAAAAACGATAAAGAAGAAGCTTTAGAATTAATGTACAAATTAGGCAACGAATTAGGCCTAGTTGCCGTAAATCATTAATATTTTTGCAATCCAATACCATAGTTATGAGTCAAACTATTCGATTACGTGTATTAATAGATACGGAAGGAGACAACAACGTTTTCAGAGACATTGAAATGCTTTCAAATGCCACATTTGAAGATTTCCATATTGCTATTCAAAATGCATTCAATTTTGATAATTCTCAAATGGCTTCCTTCTATGAATCGGATGACACGTGGGAACGGGGAAATGAAATCATGTTAATGGACATGAGTATGGATGAAAAACAAAAAGTTCGTTTAATGAAAGACCTTCAGTTGAAAGATATCCTTACCAAATCGGAAAACAAGATGTTATACATATTTGACTTTCTAGTCATGTGGACATTTTTTGTGGAAGTAGTTTCTTTAGGAACTAAGGAAGCGGAGACCAACTACCCTGCTATTCTTCTTTCCGTAGGTGATGCTCCTTCTCAAGACTCAAAATCGGCAGAAGATTTATTTGGCGCCATGAAATCAGAAAAAATTGGAGGAGAAGAGGATGATGAAGAGGACGATGAATTTGGAAGCTTCAGCGACTTTGGTAATGATGAATACCCTTCTTACTAAAAGTTGAAAAACCTCATTGTCATCACCGGCCCCACTGCTTGCGGAAAAACTGCGGTCAGTGTTGATTTAGCAAAAAAACTTGAAACAGAAATTGTTTCGTGTGATTCAAGGCAATTTTATAAGGAAATGTGCATTGGAACGGCTAAACCTTCTTTGGAAGAAATGGATGGAATTCCGCATCATTTTGTGGATTCTCATTCCGTAACGGAAGAAATTAATGCCGGAAAATTTGAAAGACTTGCGCTTCCAGTAATTCAAAAAATTTTTGAAAATCACGATTACGTTATTCTAACCGGTGGTTCTGGTCTTTTTATAGATGCAATTACCAAGGGTTTTGATAATATGCCCACGATTTCTGAAGAAACAAGAAACCGTTTAAGAAGTGGGTTTGAAATCCAAGGATTAGCTCCATTAGTAGCCAGATTAGAATCCCTGGATCCCGAATATGCGAAAGAGGTGGATTTAGCTAATCCTCAACGTGTAATTAGAGCCTTGGAAATATTAGAAAGTTCCGAAAAATCTTATACCGAATTGCGTAAAGGGCAGAAAGAAAAACGCCCGTTTAAAGTATTAAAATTCGTTTTAGACTGGCCAAGAGAAATCTTGTATGACCGAATTAATAAGCGAGTTGATTTAATGATACAATCTGGATTAGAAAATGAGGTTCGAAGTGTAACTAAGTATAGAAATCTTAATTCTTTGAATACGGTAGGTTATAAAGAGATGTTTGCTTACCTAGATGAAAAGAGCGATTTAGACACTGCCATTGAGCTAATAAAACGCAACTCAAGACGATATGCCAAAAGACAGCTAACGTGGTTTAGAAGAGATGATTCTTACCAATGGATTAACGCAAAGCACCCTCAATTAATTTTTGAAAGCATAAAAAAAGCCAACTAAAGTTAGTTGGCTTTCTTTTTATTCTGCTTTGGTGGAATTTTACCATTCCCAACCCAATCCAGTATTCAATACGTAATCTGTTTGAGGAGCTCCAGCTGTTGGTTGATTATCATAATTGACCGTAAATCCACCTTTTACATAAAAGTCCATAGGTAAATCATACTTTAAATCCATTTTAAAATCCGTTCTAAAACGACCTTGCTCCGTAATACCTGGATACGCAGTAATTTTCGTAAAGAGGTTGAAATCTCCCATGTTAAACAAGTTTAACTCTGTTCCAATAAACCCCTCCATTGATTGAAGTGATGTTTCTCCATTACTGTATTCCTCATTTACAAAAGCACACCCGGTAGCAAAATTCCAATACCATGAGTTTTTATGGACGATGTAATAACCCAGACCCACTCGGGTGTTGGTTCTTAAATCTAGCAACTGTTCTGTATTAGATAGGAAATCAACCGCTCCAACCACAAACCAATCTTTAGGCAGAAAAATATTTGCCGAGACAATTCCGTCTGTTCTTCGGGTATCTTCAATAGAATCTTGACTTGAAAACAGGGTATTCAAACGGGCATCCCAAGACCAAGTTTCTCCCAAATATCCAATTCCAGCAGATCCATTAATTTGCCTAAGGTTTTTTGACTTTGTCAAACTAAAACCCACATCCACATTGGCATACAACTGACTCCAAAAGCCATCTTCAATAGATTTTAAGTAAACAATATCATCATTGCTCACCGTTCTTTTTCCTTCCTCCGTTTGTAAATGAAGCCCCGTAGAATCACCCGAATCAATTGATCCAGAAAGTCTTTCTCCAGAGGAGAGAGTTATTAAAAAGACAGTGGAAGTAGCTAAATTCCTAACTCCACCCCACTCTATTTTAAAATCAGAGTCGCTATAATCCGTTTCAAATTGCAGAACTCCCTTATCCATAGACTTCAACTCACCAATAATTTGATCTCCGTTAATAAACGAAATAGTATCTTGAGCGTAAAGTGAATTTCCTGTAACTAATAGCAGTAAAATGTATAGTATTCTTTTCATGTTTGTTAGTTGTTTTCGGCTCTTTGTTTTGAAATGGAAAACTAAAAAAAAATCATTTAATTCAAACCAATAATCCTAAATTTACCGATGAACGATAATAAAACCTATAAAATGAAATTTAACGTACTAAACTCTTTATTACTGGGAACTCTTTTTGCTACTGGAATGTTTTTAACTTCTTGTGATAATGAGCATAAATCTGCAGATTCAGCAGAGAAAGCAAAAGTTGAAACCTCGGATGACCAAAAAGAAGAACCTAAAAAAGAGTGTAAGAACTGTCTCTTATACACATCTGACGCTGCCGACGATCTACTCTGTGTA
>OLHJ01000525.1_pt1 | contig 12047 bp, 14 predicted proteins | sample 1609491 | NCBI WGS metagenome assembly OLHJ01 (sample SAMN05416861, study PRJEB24817) | seawater metagenome | isolation source: Sea water | place: Canada:Atlantic | collected 2013-11
ACGAGATGCTCAGGAGTCTCGTGGGCTCGGAGATGTGTATAAGAGACAGTCTAAGGATGTAGGGCCTCGTGAGAAAACTTTCACGGACCCTACTCCTGATGATGGCGCAATTGAGGTTGCAGGCGGTGGATTCTTTTCATCTGTACTAGATACGGATGGACGTGAACGCTCCGACATTGACCTTATTCGTCGATATAGAGATATTTCTATGCAGTCGGAGTGTGATGCTGCGGTTGAAGATATTGTGAATGAAGGGATCATCTCAAATCTAAATGATATTCCAGTAAACATCGATTTAACTAACATACCTTATCCAGACAAAATTAAAAAACGTATTAGAGCAGAGTTTATGGAAGTCTTGCGTCTTCTCAATTTTAATGAGAAGGGTCATGATATCTTTCGTCGTTGGTATGTTGATGGTAGGTTGTATTACCACAAAGTTATCGATAACAAAGACCCACAGAGGGGTTTAACACAACTAAGATTTATTGATCCAACTAAGATTCGTAAGGTTCGGGAGACAACGAAAGCTCCTAGCGTAGACCAAAATGGCGTTGAAATGATTGCTAAGGTAGATGAGTATTTTATCTACAGCGATAAGGGTTTTGCAAGCGTGGGTTCACAGGGTAATAATCAGGGAATTAAAATTTCTGCGGATTCAATTGTATATGTTCCATCAGGACTCCTTGACAGTAACTCAGGTCGAGTTATCTCATACCTACACAAAGCAATTAAACCAGTTAACCAGTTGCGTATGATCGAGGATGCGATTGTTATCTATCGTATTTCTAGAGCACCAGAACGTAGAATTTTCTATATTGATGTTGGTAATCTACCAAAGGTTAAAGCAGAACAGTATCTAAAAGATGTTATGAACCGTTATCGTAACAAGTTAGTTTACGATGCAAGTACAGGTGAGATTCGGGATGACCGTAATCACATGTCTATGTTGGAAGATTTCTGGCTTCCTCGCCGTGAAGGTGGTAGAGGAACAGAAATTAGCACACTTCCCGGCGGTTCTAATTTGGGAGAAATTGATGACATCGTATATTTCCAACGGAAACTATACCGTTCACTTAACGTGCCGATTTCAAGACTTGAAGCTGAAAACGGATTCAGTATGGGTAGAGCCTCAGAAATTACTAGAGATGAACTCAAGTTTACCAAGTTCGTACAGCGTATTCGTAAGAAATTTGTCCCCCTATTCACTGACTTGCTCAAAACTAACCTACTCCTTAAAGGCGTAATCTCACCAGAAGATTGGCCTCGTATGCAAGAACATATTCAGTATGACTTTATGGAAGATGGTCACTTTGCAGAGTTGAAAGACGCAGAACTTCTTAATGATCGTATTCAGACACTTGATAGCATTCAGTCTTACATTGGAACATTCTTCAGTAAAGAATATGTATTAAGAAAAGTCCTAAATATGACAGACGCAGAAATTGAAGAGATGCGAGTTCAGATGAAGAAAGAACTTGAAACTGATCCCTTGGATGGTGGAATTGATATGCCAGATGGTGGTGATGGTATCACAAGGTATCCACAAGATGGAGATGGTGGTATTATTTCACCAGAACAGATGCCAGACTATGAAGACCCAGCACAAGATGGTAAACCAGATGATGATCAGAAATTTAATGGAGGAAAGTAATTATGAGTAAGGAATTTGTAGACGCTCTTGTAGATGGTAACAATCTAGAAGCAGAGAAGGCATTTAGTATTACAATGGCAGCTAGGGTTGGTGATGCGTTAGAAGTTAAACGCAGAGAGCTTGCTAATACTTTTGTTAAATCTCAGAAAGTAGAAGTTGATGAAACGGATTGAGGAAATCTATGAATCTACAGTTGTAGAGGGGGATGAACACAAGAAATCTGTCCAATATAAACGTCTTTCACCCAAAATGAAGGACGCAGTGGACGATTTGTTCAAAAAAATGGATGCGAAACCTTCAGATTTCCTAAATAGTTTCGAAAGAACGATTACAGATGTATCAAAGAAATTTAAAGTCACTGAGAGGGAACTTCTTGGATATTTCGAAAAAGAAATGTTAGCGATCTAGGAGAGATAGATGTCATTTGTAACGACAACATTAAGAGATACGATTGTGAATGCCCCAGCTGCTGGTGGTATCGTAACGGTAAAGGCAATCTTTGATAATGATACTGCTGACAATCTCATTCTTAATGCAGACTCCCTTTCTGGATTTGCAAACGGTTGTAAGTTAGACCTGTCCCGTGCTTGGTGGGCTCTTACTCAGGGTACTGATGCTGCAAACACTGGTGATTTAATCATTAAGTTTATCGGTTCTTCGACAAATGTAGTTGCACTACAACTTGCTGGTACAGGACACTATGATGGTTCTGCTGGACTAATCAAGGGAACTGCAACAAATACTACTGCAACATCCTCTGATATCAACGGAGAAACAAGGGGCACTTCTGGTTTTGTTATTTTAGAATTTAAAAAAGACGAAGCTTGGACGACATAAGGATAGAACAATGAAGTTATTTTCAGAGACAGTAGAAGACGTAGAATATATCACTGAAGCAAAAGAGGGCGGTGGTAAGGACTACAAGATTCGTGGTATTTTTATGCAAGCGGATATCAAGAACCGTAATGGCCGTGTATATCCTATGGAAATACTCAACAAAGAAGTTACTAAATATAACAAGAACTTTATTAAAGAAAGTCGGGCATTTGGTGAACTCGGTCATCCAGACGGGCCAACCGTCAATCTGGAACGTGTATCACATATGATTACGTCTTTGGAGCCAGAAGGAAAGAATTTTATTGGAGAGGCGAAGATTATGTCTACGCCTATGGGTGAGATTGTGAAGAGTCTTATGGACGAAGGTGCAAAACTAGGTGTTTCCTCACGGGGAATGGGAAGTCTAGATCAAAAAGGTGGTGCGAACTATGTGCGGGACGACTTCTATCTCGCAACAGCAGCAGACATTGTTGCTGACCCCTCTGCGCCAAACGCTTTCGTAGAAGGTATTATGGAAGGTAAAGAGTGGGTTTGGAACAACGGAGCGTTGTTGGAATCGGAAATGGTAGAGATGAAGAGAGAATTTGATGTGAAGCAACGTCGAAGGAACGCAACAAAAGAAGCACTAGCATTTGCTAAGTTTCTTAAAAGACTTTAATTTATAAATAATCAACAGAACTAGGTAAGGAGACACCCTATGTCAGAACTAGAACAAACAATTGAAGAGTTGGAAGCAGAAGTGCTTGCGGAACTCGAAGAAGCAAGTGATGCCCAGACAAAGGGTGCTGCTCCTGCTGAACCAAAAAAGAAGGTCGATGCAGTAACACCTGGCGGCGAAACCGAAGATGGTGGAGCGGCCGTAGTAGAACCTGATGCAAAGAAATCACCAACAGACGTTGCTACAAAGAAAGCAAAAGAAGTTAGTAGTGATGCACAGCAGAAGGGTGAAGGTAAACCTGATAAACCTCAGAAACTTGCTGCAGGATTTGAACCAGAAGGTGAAGTTGTCACCGAAGCAAAACGCATGACGAAAGAAATGCTCAAAGCTGGTATGATGAAGAAGATGGAAGGTATGAAAGCCGTCGATCTTAAAGCTGCATATGAGAATATGATGGCCCCTGCTGAAGAAGAAGAAATGGACGAAGCTGCGATGGACGAACTCAAGAAACTTGAGGATGCAAAGGCAGAGATCGAAGAGAAGATCAAGTCCATCAATGTTAAGGAAGATGTTGACGCCCTCGTAGATGGTGAAGACCTTTCTGAAGAGTTTAAGAACAAGGCAGCAACAATCTTTGAAGCTGCTGTTAAATCAAAAACCCGTGAGGAAATCACTCGTATTCACGAAGATATGACTGACGAGTTTGAAGTAAAACTGGAAGAGTCTGTTGATATTCTTACAGAAAAAGTAGATACTTATCTCAACTACGTTGTAGAGGAATGGACTAAAGAGAACGAGTTGGCAATCGAGCGCGGACTAAAGGGCGAGATTGCAGAAGACTTTATCTCTGGACTGAAACAGTTGTTTGAAGATCATTATATTGACGTGCCTGATGAGAAATATGACGTTCTCGAAGCACAGTCTGAAAAAATTGCTGAACTAGAGGAAAAGGTTAACAGTGTCATGGAGCAGAATATCTCCCTTACATCTGTTAAGTCCCAACTGGTTCGGGAACAGGTTGTATCTGAAGCTTGCGAAGAGTTGACTGATACCGAAATTGAAAAGTTCAAGTCTCTCACTGAAGATGTTGATTTTGTTGACGAAGAGTCCTTCAAAGCAAAACTCGACACCTTGAAGGAAAGTTATTTCCCGAAGACGATTGTTGAACAAACTTTTGATGATGAAGATGGTGGCACCGCACAGGACATTGATACGACTGGAGCTATGAACGCTTATATGTCGGCAATCAGTCGTAACAAAGAGCGTGCCCAATAATATTATAAAAAAACAGATGTAATTATAAAGGAGAAACAAATGTTTCAGACAGAACATCTACAAGAAAAGTGGCAGCCAGTCCTAGAACACCCCGATCTTCCACGGATTGAGGATTCTTACAAGCGGGCAGTTACTACTCTCATCTTAGAGAACCAAGAAAAAGCAATGCGTGAGGATCGTGGTTTCCTTACAGAGACAGCGCCAGTCAACAGCATGGGTGGTGGACAGATGGACACATGGGACCCAATTCTAATTTCCCTAGTTCGTCGTGCAATGCCAAACCTCATTGCTTATGATGTCTGCGGTGTTCAGCCAATGACAGGTCCAACTGGTCTAATTTTCGCAATGCGTTCTTCACTCGCCTCACAGGATGGTGCAGAAGCTCTCGTTGATGAAGCTTTCCCAGACATCTCAAACCAGAACGCTGCTGGTACAATTGGTGGTGGCGACGTTGGTGCTACAGAGACTAACCCTGCTGTACTTAACGACTCACCTTCTGCTGGTACATACGTCAGTGCAACTGGTATGACACGTTCACAGGCAGAAGCCCTTGGTGACAGTGGTACAAACGCTTTCGCTGAAATGGCATTCTCCATTGAGAAGTCAACGGTTACTGCTGTTTCCCGTGCGCTCAAAGCTGAGTACACAATGGAACTCGCACAGGACTTGAAAGCTATTCATGGTCTTGACGCCGAAACAGAACTCAGCAACATTCTGTCCACAGAAATCCTTGCTGAAATCAACCGTGAAGTTGTTCGTTCACTCTATGTAACTGCTGTTAAGGGTGCTCAGGTTAATACAACTACTGCTGGTATCTTCGATTTGGACACCGACTCAAATGGTCGTTGGTCAGTTGAGAAGTTCAAGGGTCTAATGTTCCAGATCGAACGTGACGCCAATGCGATTGGTCAACAGACTCGTCGTGGCAAGGGTAACATGCTGATCGTTTCAGCTGACGTTGCTTCTGCTCTTCAGATGGCTGGTGTTCTTGATTACACACCTGCTCTGAACAACAACCTCGCCGTTGACGACACATCTTCTACCTTCGCTGGTACGATGAATGGTCGTTTCAAGGTCTATGTTGATCCATACTCTGCAAATGTTGCTGCTAGTCAGTATTATGTTTGTGGTTACAAGGGAACATCACCTTACGATGCTGGTTTCTTCTACTGCCCATACGTTCCCCTTCAGATGGTTCGTGCGGTTGGTGAGAATTCCTTCCAGCCCAAGATTGGTTTCAAGACCCGTTATGGTCTTGCTGCTAACCCATTCGCTGCAGCGGGTGCAGTTGCTGCTGGTGACACGGTTAATACCGATGCTTCACTGGATGCGAACACCAATGCTTGGTATAGGCGTGTCAAGGTTGCCAATTTGATGTAAGATTGGTTTCTAATAAGAAACTTGACTAAAAACTTAGAGGGTGCTGGAAACAGCACCCTCTTTTTTTGTTATAAATAGTATTATAATGACAACAGAATCATCACCCCTCGCAAGACAACCGGATCAGTTAGACTATGCAAGTCCAACTCAGTTCCGTTTTGGTATCAAACAATTACCAAAGGTAGAGTTCTTTACGATCAATGCAAACCTGCCCGGTATCGATGGCGCATCAGTAGATTTTGCAAACCCATTCAATAATATTCCAATCATGGGTGATAAAATCACTTATGCGGACCTTACTATCACATTTATCGTTGATGAGTATCTAGAAAATTATCAGTCACTACACAACTGGCTTACTGGTTATGGGTTTCCATCCGACAGAGCTGAGTTTAGAGCGCATAGAGATGTAACATCAAACACGCCTGCTGGTGGTTCAACGCCAGTAGTTGATATTGTTGGTAATGCAACACCAGATAAGGCAATGTACTCAGATGCATTTCTTATGATTTTATCAAATAAAAATAATCCCATTCTAAATGTTAACTTTCAGAATGTATTTCCTACTTCACTCAGCGGATTAGATTACAAGCAGGGTGCAACAGATGTCGAATATATGACTGCCGATGTAACATTCAAATATCAAATCTACAAATTTGAGAGTGTCTAAATACAAGTGAGCAGATTTGGTAAGCTTTAACAGTTAATCAAATCTTCAGACTTAATTTCTGATGACAACTCGTTCGAACTCATCAGGGTCAATATATCAAAGAGAGAAACCAAACTGCTCACTTTTTTTATTATGGGGTAATTATGGATTTAGAAGTACTAAAGAAAACTGCAAGAGAAGACCTCCCTATAACTGATCTAGAACATATTGATCAGGAATCTTTTAAAAATCAAATGATCAAACGAAAGTGGTTGGACTTTAAGGCTGACTTTGAATTGCTTTTAGTCAAAGCTAAAACTGATCACCAACTCCTATATCGACAAAAGTGGGAATATTATGGTGGTAAGGCAGATGCAAAAGTATATGCTGCAAAACCGTTTGACATTAGGGTTATGAAGACAGACCTTACAATGTACATTCAGTCTGATGAAGACATTCTTAGAATTTCAAATAAAATTGGGTACTACGATTCATGCGTGGACTACTGTAAAGGTGTAATCAAATCTATTGATAATCGTGGGTGGGATATTCGTAATGCCACAGATTGGAAGAAGTTTGAAGCCGGGATGATCTAATGGATATTGAAAAGTATATTATGAAATATTCGAATATGGTTCCCAAAGATTTAACTGATGAAGTTATGGGATCAAATCTAGACTTTCAGAAATCCACATACGCAAATAAGACGGACAAAGTAGACAATTCGAATGAACGAGTAAACATGGACGAGTTCTGGATTCGTAACACACACGAACTCTATGAACCGCTTAAAAAATGTTTTGTGAATGCAATCAACATGTATATGACAGACCATCCACATTTTTCTGTTCATCATCTCACAGACTTTCGTATCAATCGGTATTCAGAAGGTGGGTTCATGTCCAAACACTATGACAGCATTCATCATAGTCACGGACAACACTATGGATATCCACACGCAACAGTTCTGTTATATCTGAATGATGACTACGAAGGCGGCGAGTTTACAGTTGCAACAAAAACTATGAAACCTAAGGCTAGGTCGGCCGTGGTGTTTCCCTCGAACTTTATGTATCCACACGAAGCAGATGTTGTCACTAAGGGGACACGTTGGAGTATTGTATCATGGTTGATGTAAAAACATACAAATGTTTTCCCACATCTATTCATGAAGTCAAAATGGATATTGATAGAATTGACCAGAAGAATATGTTGATTCATGTCAAGAATGGTAGTAAGGATGATGAGTTACATAACACTTCCTTTTTTCGCCCCCTGGCAGAAAAGATTATAGAAACATCAAAGAATATTCTAACAAACAGTGGATATGAATTTGAGAAGGTAGAGATTACCAATATGTGGGGAAACCTTCTTTCAGAGGGAAACTCACATCCACCTCATACACATTCGAATAATGTTCTCTCAGGTGTCTATTATCTACAGAGTGGCGCTCCTATTCAGTTCTTTGACCCCAGACCATCTGCATCAATCTTTAAACCTAGAAACACATCAGATTGGGATAACTCTGGTATGTTGCAGTTTAATTCTGTTGTAGACACTGCACTCATCTTTCCATCATGGCTTATGCATTGGGTTCCACCCACTCCAAATGAACGCATAAGTATTGCATGGAACATATTGGTTAGAGGACACTACGGTGAACCTCGCACACTACAAAATGCGTATATCTAAGAAGAACGAAGTCTACCTAGTTCTGGAGGATATGGAAGACTCCACACGGCAGGAACTCACATCGTTTTTTGAATTTGAGGTGCCTGGCGCAAGTTTTATGCCCAACTTTCGCAGTAGAATGTGGGATGGAAAGATACGACTCTTCTCTCCAGCTACAGGTGAGATATACGTTGGGTTGCTTCAGTATATCAAAGGATTTTGTCAGAAAAACGCAATTGAATATATATTAGAAGAGGGAGTTGAAAATGAGCGAAATGTTGTACGTCAGGTTGTTAGAGATTTCATCAGAAGTCTCAAACCAAAATCTAAAGGGAAATATCTCAAGGTTCGTGACTACCAAATTGATGCCGTACAGCATGGTATTGCCAGAAATCGTGCTCTTCTTGTTTCTCCTACTGCTTCAGGCAAATCACTCATAATCTACTCGTTAGTTCGTTATTATCATATGATGGGATTAAAAACTTTAATACTAGTCCCTACTACATCATTAGTAGAGCAGATGTATTCAGATTTTGAGGACTATGGTTGGAGCTCTGGTACATACTGCCAGAAAGTATATCAGGGATATCCAAGTAAGGTTGAGAAGGACGTTGTAATTTCTACATGGCAATCTATCTACAAGTTGCCAAAGAAATATTTTGAACAGTTTGGTTGTGTGATTGGTGATGAAGCGCATATGTTTAAGGCCAAGTCACTTACTGGCATCATGACTAAGTTACACCAATGTAGGTACAGGTTCGGTCTTACAGGGACGCTGGACGGTACTCAGACGCATCAGCTTGTACTAGAGGGACTATTTGGTCCAGTTGAAAAAGTAACCACCACAAAGCAGTTAATTGACAATAAATCTCTTGCTGACCTTAAAATTAAATGTATTGTTTTAAAACATAAGAATATACGAGAGAGAATGACTTATGCAGAGGAACTACAATTCTTAGGCGAACATGAACGTAGAAATGAATTTATTGCTGGGTTGTTGATGCATCTCCCCGGTAATACATTATGTTTATATCAACTAGTTGAGAAACACGGTAAGCCACTTCATGAAGCAGTCAAAAAATCACAAGAAGAAGGGTTTTTTGATGATAAATTGCGAAAGGTATTTTTTATCTATGGTAAAACCAGTACCACAGAAAGAGAAGATATACGATCAATTGTTGAGGGAGAAACAAACTCTATCACCATTGCGTCATATGGCACCTTCAGTACTGGTATTAATATTCGTAATATCCATAACATCGTGCTCGCAAGCCCGTCTAAGTCTAGAATTAGAGTGCTCCAAAGTATCGGTAGAGGATTGCGTCAGGGGGAGAATAAAGATTCTGTTTTGATATTTGATATTGCAGATGATATGACTTTTAGAAATCAGAGCAATTTTACACTTAATCACTTTCAAGAACGCATCCAGATTTATAACACAGAACAATTCAATTATGAAATTAGTAGAGTCAACTTAATATGATTATCATAAATAACTATATGGAGGATGACTACGATGAACACAGACACATATAAAATCTTAAAACTTATTAGTGGTGAGAATATTATTTGTGAGCTTTCGGAAGAAAACGGTAAATATGAAATTTCAAAGCCATTACTAATGAGTGTTCAACAAAAAGAGACTAGAACAGGTATTACAGAATCTCTAGAGCTCTCAAGATGGGTCCAACCCTTTACGGAACAAAAAATTTTCGCAATTGATCCTATACATGTTATTATTATGTTACAAGCTTCTCCCGGTTTGAGTATCTTCTATGAGAATGTGATATATAAACTAGAAGACCGTGAGGAAACTTCTATAATAGATAATTATACGGATGATGATATATATGATGAACTATTAGATGAATTAGAAACAGACAACAAATCAATTCATTAATGAAGTTCTAATGTATTTCTATAACCAAGGGACAAGCTTAATGTAACACTATTTTATGGTATAGTCAAGGGTCTTTTAAATTATATTGATCCTTGACTTTATCTAACTAATGTATTATAGTAGGTAAAGATTGAGGAGATTACCCATGGCGAAATCAAAAAGTGAACACTACGTTGACAACAAGGCGTTTTTACAGTCAATGATCGAGTGGAAAGAAATCTGTAACAATGCCAAGGAAGCTGGTGAAAGTATTCCACCTGTTACAGATTATATAGGTGAGTGTTTTCTAAAAATTGCACAACATCTATCATATAAACCTAATTTTATTAATTACACATATAAGGATGATATGATTTCAGATGGTATTGAAAACTGTTTGCAATATTGTTCTAATTTTAATCCAGAAAAGTCATCGAATCCTTTCGCATATTTTACACAAATAATTTACTACGCATTCATTCGAAGAATTCAAAAAGAAAAGAAGCAAACCCACATTAAGAACAAAATTATATCAGGTTCTAATTACCAATCATATGAAGTAATGTCGGGTGATTCAACTAACTATAGTATTGATAATTCCTTTGCACTAGAAAATCTTCCAATGGAAGATGTATATAAACCCAAGACGGTAGAAAAAAAAAGTAAAAGGGGACTAGAGAATTTTATGGATGATGATATTGAAAATGTTGATGTGATCGGTGAAGATCGTTGAAGATTGCCATAATTTCGGACACTCATTTTGGGGCTAGAAATGATAACCAAAACATCAATGATTATTTCTACAAATTCTATGACGATGTATTTTTTCCCACTCTAATTGAGAAAGGAATTACTGCCTGTGTTCATATGGGTGATGTTACAGATCGTAGAAAGTTCATTAGCTTTAAAACTGCCAGTGATTTTAGAAAGAAATTCATTAACCGATTTTCTGAGCTTGGAATTGATCTTCACCTTATCATTGGTAATCATGACACCTTTTACAAAAATACCAACGAAGTCAACTCAATGGAAGAGCTGGTAGGTTCTGACAGGTGTAACATTTACACTGGTCCAGAGGTTGTGGAATTTGATGGTATACCAATTCAGTTTATGCCGTGGATTAATGCTGGTAATTATGAACTTGCAATGACAGCATTGAAGACTTCGCCCGCACAAATTCTGATGGGACACTTAGAGGTAAATGGTTTTGAGATGCACAAAGGTCATATGGCAGAAGGTTCCTTTGATAAAGAATTGTTCCGTAGGTTTGACTTATGCTTTAGTGGACACTTTCATCATAAATCCGATGATGGGCAGATATATTATCTGGGAACTCCGTATGAGATTACTTGGAGTGACCACGATGATCCGAAAGGTTTTCACATCTTTAATACAGAGAATCGGGAACTAGAACGTATTATTAATCCCCATACAATTTTTGAGAAGATTTTCTATGACGATACTGTTAAAGACTATGCCAAAGAAGATGTATCCAGATATAAAGAGAAGTATGTAAAATTGATTGTAGTCAACAAGAAAGACCTTTATCAGTTCGACAAGTTCACAGATAGGTTGCTACAAGCTGACGCATTTGAGGTCAAGATCATTGAGGACTTCTCTGAGTTGGATGCTGATAATGTATCAGATGACATTGTAGAGAACACTGAAGACACTATGACACTATTGGAGAAATACATTGATCAGTTGGATGTTACTTTGAGTAAGGACAGATTGAAAAATACGATGCGGTCACTTTACATTGAAGCACAGGACTTGGAGCTATGATACATTTTGAGACGGTCAGGTGGAAAAACTTCCTGTCAACTGGTAACAACTTTACAGAGATACAACTAGACAGGAATTCTACTACATTAATTATTGGAGAAAACGGTGCCGGTAAGTCTACTATTCTTGATGCTCTTTGCTTTGGCTTGTTCGGTAAACCCTTTCGCAACATCAACAAACCTCAACTTCTAAACTCTGTCAATGGTAGTGCTGCACTGGTAGAGGTGGAATTTCGTATTGGAACCAAGAAGGTTAAGGT
>OLHJ01000530.1_pt1 | contig 12002 bp, 9 predicted proteins | sample 1609491 | NCBI WGS metagenome assembly OLHJ01 (sample SAMN05416861, study PRJEB24817) | seawater metagenome | isolation source: Sea water | place: Canada:Atlantic | collected 2013-11
CGAGATGCTCAGGAGTCTCGTGGGCTCGGAGATGTGTATAAGAGACAGCTTTTAACGTTTAAGCCAAGGGCTAACTGCAGTACGTTTATAAACAATAAAAACTCACTTTTATTATTCAACATGAATATGAATAAAATCTTTAACCTTAAAAAATTGTGAAATATTCATACCAAACATGCTTTTAAAAGTGCGGCTTAAATGGGGTAAATCAGAAAATGAGGCTTCGTACGCGGCGTCGGTAATGGATTTTCCTGCCAATATAAGCGTAATGGCACGCAACAGTCTTTGCCAAAGAATGTAGCGGCGCAATGTGACTCCGGCTTGCTCCACAAATAAATGGGATAAACGGCTTTTTGAAAGAGGCACCTGAGCCAGAATGTGATCAACTTCTTCAGGGGAGGTACTGGCATTTATTAACGATAACAGTTTCTCAATGCGTGCATCTTGCTCGCTAATGTCTACATCACTTACCCATTGATTAAACAGGCTCAATAAGGTTTTACTTAGCTCGCTAATGGTAAGGTTGTGGGCTTGAGAATGCTTGCCCAACATTAATAGCTTTCCATAATAGGCTTCAGGAATTTCCATGGGATTTTTTGTGGCGTTGAAACGCTTTAAAAGCCGCTGTGTTATGGCGCTTTGCGCATCTAATAAAATGGTGAGCTGCCAATGATTATTCGAGCGAACACAGTGGGAGACATTGGGTGGAATAATGACGCATTTATAGTTTTGTATTTTATTTTGGCAATGCAGCTCAAAGCTGCCTTCAAAATCTAAGGTAAGCTGAGCGGCATGGTGTTGATGGGTTTTTGCGCTTATGGCATTGCGAAAGATCGCCACCATGGTGGGCATGAAATGCATAATAGCCAAGGGACTGGGGTGGCTTATGGAGGAAAGACTCATTCAATACTCATTATTTAAACCCTGCACAAATGGCCAATTTACCATATAGGCCAGCAATAGATGATAACAGGGCGTGGGCTTTATTTGTTTTCATTCAAACTTATTATTGCCTAAACCTGGCTAAATTAACGGTTGCTTCAATTTCCTTAAGGGGTTACGGGTTATTGGCTGTGCATTTTGTAATCACTTATTAGAATTCAGCCAACTATTGCATGGTTTAGCTTAGCTGTTTTGTTCAAGTACGTTTTGCTAATTTTATGATCTTATATTGCTCATTATTTTTTAAATATAAAGGGCGTTAATGATGAAACGACTTAGCTACTTGATGGTATTCATTGCCATCGTTTTGATTAGCGCCATTAGCTACAGCTTTCATGTCTCAACCCCCTTATATGAGGATACACTCACCCCTTCCCAAATAAGTACCATGGCCATCGCCCCAGCTGAAGAAGCCCTCACCTTTGCCCGTGCTAACTTGAACGGAGAAGCCACCGTTTTACTGGTGAAAAAATATGAAAACAACCAGTTAACGGGTATTAATGTAAACCAAGCCATTGCAAGTACTCTTTCCAATCCAAACTCCCACCCAAACACAGACCCCATAAAAATATTCAACCAATTGGGCTATGCAGCTTTACAACAATTGCTCGCTAATAATAATGATGGTCATTCGATTACCGTGGCACTTAGTGAGCTTATTGTTCCCATTAATACCCAATTAGATAATATTGGTGTGGGGGGCAATTATGTAGAGCACGTTGAAGAGTCGGGCCTTACCCAAAAATCTGTATTTGTTTTTCCAAAAAAAGTACAACCCACCTTATTTAATTCTTCAATCAACGGCCAAATTCATGGCCGCCTAGATTATGAAGTGGAACTGGGGCTGGTGCCATTAAACGATATTAGTGTGAATGACGCACCACCGGAATATTTTGGATTTATTTTATGTAATGACTTCACCGACCGCTTAACTTTAGTAAAAGACATTAACCAAAGCCTTCCCATGGGCACCACAGGTTTTGCACTTGCCAAAAGTCAAACTGGATTTTTACCACTAGGTAATTTGTTTGTTATCCCCAAAAATCATAAAACATTTTTAGAAAAAGTAAAAATGAAACTATTTGTAAACGAACGCTTGCGCCAACATGAAACTGCCGCCAATATGCGCATAAAATCCAAGGGTATTTTAGAGTTAATATTTAACAATAATGACCTTTCCTTTAATTCTGGTGATCAGTCGTTAAACTTACTCACCAACAATAAAATTTCCAAAGGCACCATTATTTTATCCGGCACCCCTGCTGGGGTAATATTTAGAATAGCCAATGTGTTAAACCCCATGGTGTATTTGCAAGAAGGTGACAAGGTCACCATTCAAGCCAACTACCTTGGGGCGGTTGTTAATGAGATTTTGTAAAGAGCGCAGTGGCGAATACTCTAAAATGTTATTTTAAGATTTGATTATTGTCTGTGTATATCCTGATATATACAGAGACAGTAGCGGCTACGAAAAAAGGCAGTCATTTCATTTTTAACCTCAAATAACGGTAAGAGATCTAGTGCTTGGTACTTTAGGACTGAGCCTAGTCGGCACACATTTAATCACGCACTTTTTCGCTTACCCTACAGTGCTTTTATTTATCCCAATAAGCCATGCGCTCACCTTTAATTACCCATTAACTTGATCTTACTAAATAGCCCTTCATAGATAGTGGTTTGGGATGACTTTTGCTATCCTGTGCGCCGTTCAGATTGCCAAGCAATTGAACCATGAAAACCTGTGAATCCATCGGCTAGGGGCCACCCTTGAAAGGCTGTATTTAACATATCAGTAGCGTTTCAAAGCAAACTCTTTTTTATCGGACAAAGATGGATATCCACAGGCTTATGCGCCAAGGCCATAATAAGCAATATAATCACCATTTCGTAACCCTTTGATTTAATAGAGTTAAGATGACAAAAATAGCCAAAGCCCCCGCCAAATCAAAGGCCAATCAAAACGCCGACACTGCTGTTACACCCATGATGCAGCAGTACAACCGTATTAAAGCAGAACATAAAAACCACCTAGTGTTTTACCGCATGGGGGATTTTTATGAAATGTTTCATGAGGATGCCAAGCAGGCCTCGCGCCTTCTCGACATTACCCTTACCGCCCGTGGTAAATCAGGTGGTAATGCCATTCCCATGGCGGGCATTCCGTATCACAGTGCCGAGGGCTACATTGCCAAACTCGTAAAAATGGGTGTGTGTGTGGCGGTGGCCGAGCAAATTGGTGACCCAGCTACCAGCAAAGGGCCGGTTGAGCGTAAAGTGGTACGGGTCATTACCCCAGGCACCTTAACCGATGAAAGCTTTTTAGATGAAAAACGCGACTCTTTATTAGTAGCGGTAAGCACCCATATTGATGGGCGCACTCAAAAGCAAAACCATGGCATTGCCAGTTTAGACATTAGCTCGGGCCGTTTTACCATGATGGAAGTGGCAAGCGAAGAAGCCTTAGAGGCCGAACTACAGCGCTTACGCCCTGCCGAATTACTCATTAGTGAAGACAAAGAATACGACGCGGCCATTAGCGAGCGTAACGGGTGCCAGAAATTACCCGCTTGGGAATTTGAATACGAGACCGCCTTTCGCTTATTAACCCAACAATTTCAAACCAAAGACCTTCATGGCTTTGGTTGCCAAGATTTAAACCAAGGTATAGAAGCGGCCGGTAGCCTTATTCATTACGCGCAAGAAACCCAGCGCACCGAATTGCCCCATATTCGTACCATTATGGTGGAGCAGGCCGATGATTCCATCGTGATGGATGCCGCCAGCCGTAAAAACCTAGAAATTGACATTAACCTAAATGGCGACAGTGACTTTACGCTGGCATGGGTACTGGATCGTACCGCCACTGCCATGGGTAGCCGTTTATTGCGCCGCTGGCTAAACAGACCACTGCGTGATCAAAGCGTATTGAATGACCGCCAACTGGCCATTAGTGCCATGATCGATAGCTACGGTTATGAAAATATCCACAGCGTATTAAAGCAAATTGGTGACATTGAACGCATATTAAGCCGCATCGCATTACGCTCGGCCAGACCTCGCGATTTAGCCCGCCTGCGGGATGCACTGGCGACCCTGCCTAGTTTACAAAACGCCATTAGCGAAGTAGATGCAGCGCCCATTAATATGCTGGGCAAGCAAATCAGTACTTACCCTGAAACGGTGGCCAATTTACAAAAGGCCATTATAGAAAACCCGCCTGTGGTGGTGCGCGATGGCGGTGTAATTGCGCAGGGCTTTGATAGCGAACTTGATGAGTTAAGGGGCTTAAGTGAAAACGCTGGCCAGTTCTTAATTGATATTGAAACCCGCGAACGGGCCGCCACCGGCATTAGCACTTTAAAAGTGGGCTACAACCGAGTACACGGCTATTACATTGAAATCAGTAAGGCCCAGTCTGACAAAGCACCGGTTGAATATGTGCGCCGCCAAACCCTTAAAAACGCCGAACGCTTTATTACCCCTGAATTAAAAGAGTTTGAAGACAAAGCCCTATCGAGCAAAAGCCGTGCTTTATCCCGCGAAAAAGCCCTTTACGAAGAAATTGTAGAAGCCTTGGCTCAACAAATTGGCGACTTACAAGTCACCGCCGGCGCCATTAGCGAGCTAGATGTATTGTCTAACTTGGCCGAGCGCGCCGTCACGCAAAACTATGTGCGCCCAGTATTAAATACTGAGACGGGCTTTAATATTACCCAAGGTCGCCACCCTGTGGTGGAAGCGGTAATAGAAGACCCGTTTGTGGCCAACGATGTTTTGTTTAACCCACAACGTAAAATGCTGATGATTACCGGCCCTAACATGGGTGGTAAATCTACCTATATGCGCCAAACCGCTCACATTGTATTAATGGCCCACATTGGCAGTTATGTGCCTGCCGAGGCGGCCACCATTGGCCTAATAGACCGCATTTTTACCCGTATGGGCTCAAGTGATGACGTGGCCGGTGGCCGCTCTACCTTCATGGTGGAAATGACCGAAACCGCGAATATTTTGCATAACGCCACCGAGCACAGCTTAGTATTAATGGATGAAGTGGGCCGCGGCACCAGCACCTTTGATGGTTTATCTTTGGCATGGGCTTGTGCTCAGCACTTAGTCAGCCAAGTAAGTGCTTACACCTTGTTTGCCACTCACTATTTTGAAATGACTCAGTTAGCCGATTTAAACGACGACGTAGTGAACGTTCACCTCACCGCCACTGAGCACAATGACCACATTATTTTCATGCACCATGTCGAAGAAGGTCCAGCCAATCAAAGCTATGGTTTGCAGGTAGCTAAATTGGCCGGTGTGCCCAGTGAGGTGATTGATCAAGCCAAGTCGAAGTTAGTGATGCTGGAAGATGGCCGCGTTGAAAGCGAGCAGCAGGCCACTAATAAAGTAACGATTAAAGCGTTAGAAGATAACGTGCCTGAAGCCAAACCGGCTAAAGTGCAGCCTGCCCCTGCACAACCACTCTCTCCACAACCTGACATGTTCGCCATGGCGGCGCCATCTGAAGTGGAAGAGGCATTAAAAGAGATTAGCCCAGACGATTTAAGCCCGCGCCAAGCACTTGAACTGCTCTATGAGCTGAAAGCCAAGATGTAATAAAATTGGTGAAAGTTTGATCTTTACCACTAATTCATTAAATAGATTAGAATCATTACTTTAAACGATTTTAAAGCTATAGGAATAAAGTGTATAAAGTTCAAACAAGCGTACAAGGCGGTGCCTAAAAGCACCTTTTTAAAAGCCGTTTAATCTAATACCTTTTGCAGCTTTTTTAAGATAAGAAATGAGCCAAGCACTTGCTCAAACTGGGCTGCATCACTAGAATAGCCGCCCAGAAAGTGTCCACAAGATTAAAACAGAGCGCCGAGACAATAGCGCCGATGAGACAGAGAAAAGACCATGACCTTCGTTGTTACTGATAACTGTATTAAGTGTAAATACACAGACTGTGTTGAAGTGTGCCCTGTAGACTGTTTCTACGAAGGCCCTAACTTTTTGGTAATTCACCCTGATGAGTGTATTGATTGCGCACTATGTGAGCCTGAGTGCCCAGCAGAAGCCATCTTCAGCGAAGATGAAGTACCAGCAGGACAAGAGAAATTTACCGAACTAAACGCTGAATTAGCTGAAGTTTGGCCAAACATCACCGAGATGAAAGAAAAACTTGCCGATGCCGAAGAGTGGGATGGCGTTGAAGGCAAGATTGAGCACTTGGAAAAATAATCCAAGCTAGAGGCGTTTCTTTAACGCCTCACAGTGAAGTGGCTGGGTAATCCCCAGCTCGCTTCATTCTGGACATGGAAGCTTTTGTGCATTCCTGTGTACGCTTCATACAATACGTCCTGCACATCGAAGCTTTTTCACATCCCTGTGAACGCTTCATACTATACATCCTGTACATCGAAGCTTTTTCACATCCTTGTGTACGCTTCATACAATACGTCCTGTACATCGAAGCTTTTTCACATCCCTGTGAACGCTTCATACAGTACGTCCTGTACCTAAAAAAACGGCCATTGGCCGTTTTTTTATGTGTGTTATTTAATGCTGCAAGCCATTCTATTAAAAGCTATATTCTTCCCGCAATTGATTCACACGCTGTTCAAGTTCACCTTGAAGCTCTTTCGCGTTTAACCGTGAAATAATTTTGCCCAGCACACGTTTTTCATTTTCATCAACTACGCCGTCTTTTAGAGCAACGTTCACTATTTCGTTTAACTCTCCCACATCCAACTTGCCGTCATTGGCAAAACAGTTTATTGAACGAAATGACATCTCTAAATAATCATTGCTCATTGTTCTTTCCTTTTAGTTAACTGAGTTTATTAATTCTGCTTATTGATAAGGTATTGCTTAATATCTTCTTTGTGGGGTTGCTCATCCAGCCACTTTTTAAACGTAGCTAAGCGTTCAAAATCGTCTGCCCCCAGTAAAGCCTGATACTTTTGATTAACAAAATCTTGCTGGCGTTTAACGCGAATATTTCGCTGCCAAGCTTCGGTAAAAATTTTAGGCAGTTTATCGTGTAGATCTAACTGTTTAAGTAACGACCACTCACCTTCATCAAACCAAGCTTCGTCACAGCCTGTGCATAAATCTATTCTATGAGGGGTTTCATTACCTACTTTAAACTTGGTCATTAAGCGGCTGCATTTGGGGCAAGAAAGGGCTTTTTGATTATCTTGCGCCACTGCGAGCTCTTGAGTTGGCTTATTTACAGTGTCGTACCTATCTACCCAAAAGCGGTAATTCATTAACGACAACAAACTGCCTTTGCATTTACTGCAACTGCCCGCCACTAAGCCGGGTTCAATTTCTGTGGGCTCTAGGGTATAACCTTTACATTGAGGACAATTCATTTCTGCTTACCACTTCTTATTATACATAGCATGCTTAACGGGCTGGCATACAACAGTGTTTATAACGCTTACCACTGCCACAAGGACAAGGGGCCTTTTTCTTAGGCTTTATGTCTGCGCTTATGGCTTTAATATCTTGCTGATAAAAATGACTTAACGATTTATACAACTTGGGATGTTTACGGCTGAGCATATCTGGGCGCTCGAAAAAATATTCCGAGGCCACGGCAAAAAATTCTTGTCGATTAGTGGCGCCATATTCCCGAATATTACTGTCATTGCTTTTAATGGCTTGAATTTTTTCCCCCACCAACTCAAACCAAGGAATAGAAAACGCGAACTCTTTTAACCTTTCTGGGTAGCCATCACACTCCCCGTCACTCATATCAATTAAATGAACAAACTCATGTATGCCTACATTTTGTTTATCTCGACTATTAGTAAAGCCTTGATATAAAGCTGGCTTACTTAGGGCCATCTTGCCACTCATGGCCCCTGTGCCCACCATGCCAGTAATTTGAGAGTCGCTCTGGCCACATTCAAACCTTTCATTAAATGAAGCAGGCAACAGATACACCGCCTTTAAATTAAAGTAGTGCCAATCAATGAAGCCCCACACAGGAATAATAGCACTGGCAGCCACTAATAAGCGGTCGCCATCTGTGACATCACTGTATGACGACTCCACATTAGTGGTTTGTAAGAATAAAAAAACCCGTCTATTAAAAAGGTCTTGATCACTGGGTGACAGGTCTTTATAAAAAGCGACCTTGTCTTTTAGAAACTCACTCCACTGTGGTGACCATTGCCCAGCTAATAAAGGTTTATGAATAACCGACTTTGAAAACCAACGAGTAAAAAAACTCTTACACCATTCAAGCATTTTCTTTGCTCACAATCCTTTGTAGAGATAATTTATTCATAGCTTTTTAATCTTGGCATCTATTTCTAAATTTCTTAATTGCTCTGAAATCTCTTTCATTTTTTCATGAGTTTTAAGATCGATATCCAGTTTTTTATCCATACTTTTCACAATGGGAAAAATACTGTGTTCAATGGTGTCAGCCAGTACCGTGAGTATTTTACCCATACCTGGTACCGGCTGATTCACCACTTCCACATTAGGCTGACTGTCTTTAATCACCAACAGCAGTTTATCCATGGCTTTTTCTAGGGAATTAGACAGAGCTTGATTGGCATCAGGCTTTTCAATAGCATTTTGCTTGGCCGCCAACAGTGCAGTATTACCAATGCTTTTCATGCCTTCAGCTAAATCTGCTAATTGCACCACCACTTTAGCCCCTACGTCAGCATCATCACCACCCATAGATTTATTTCTTAAAAAGTCCTTTTTAATTTCTTGCCAACGCATATCTTGTTCTTGAGTTAAATTGCCGCGTAGTTCGGCCAATTTTAAAAGATTACCCTCGGCTCCTATGGTTAATAATTGGGCTTCCCCAATGTAATGATCTTTGATCATTTGCATTAGCTCGTCATGATTCATAACCGCTGAAATTTTCTCGGTCATTTTGTTCATGTTTCGATAGCTGCCCTGCAGTTTAAACGAGGGCTCTGTGCGGTATTTGTCATCCTGTCCGGCTGACGCGATGTACTGCATGTTAATTTTTAGCACCACATCTTGAATCACAAACATTTTTTTGAAAATTTCAGTGATCTCATTGATTTCTGCACCACTGTATTGGTGTTTCAAATCAGTGGCCGCCACATTCGCCCCTTGGGCGAGGCTAATTAACTTGTATACGTCACTGGTTTCACGGGTAGCTAAAGGGGCCAGTACTTGGTTAGAGGTTAAGGAGTTTTCAATGTAACTTAAGGCAAACTGCTCATCCATTCCGCCAAGAATGTCCCCTAAGTTATAAATATCTGCACGGTTAGCCAGCATGTCGGGGATTTTAAACGCTTCACCAGATTCGGTATAAGGGTTACCAGCCATGACCACACTGAATTTCTTGCCGCGCATATCGTAAGTTTTAGGGTCTCCCTTCCACACGCCTTCCACTCGGCGAGTACCATCACAAAGAGAAATGAATTTTTGTAAAAACTCAGGGTGAGTGTGCTGGATATCATCAAGATACAGCATGACATTTTCGCCCATTTCCAGGGCTAGGTTAAGTTTTTCCAATTCTTGGCGAGCGGTGGCATTAGGTGCTTGAGCCGGGTCTAGCGACAACACATCATGGCCCAAAGATGGGCAATTAATTTTCATGAAAATTAAACCCAGTTTACTGGCCACGTATTCCATTAATGTGGTTTTACCGTAACCAGGTGGCGAAATCATCATTAATAAGCCCATTAAATCGGTACGCTTATTATCTCCCACTGTACCCATCTGCTTGGCAAAGTTATCACCAATGAGCGGCAAGTAAGACTCGTTTATTAAACGGTTTCGAACAAACGAGCTTAATGGGCGAGCCTTAAAAGATTCCAGCTTTAAAGCGGCACGCTCGGTGGTAATAATATTTTGTCTAACTTTAAGGTATTGCTGATAAGCGGGCACCACCACCTGCTGATGATGCTCTAAACGCTGTAAAAAGGCATCAATGGCAAAGGAAAGCTTTTGGTTTTCTAATAACCTGTGATCACCTAATAGACCTTCAATGCACAATTCAAGATCTGCTTGAGTTTCTCGTCTAGAAATACGCTCATCGGCATTAATTAGCGCAATGGCTTCAGGGATGTAACGGGTTAAATGATCTAACTTTTTATCGCGAATTAACGCATCCAACCAAGCTTGGGTTAAATTCCAACGCTGGGCCGGGAAACCCAACATTTTTTTCAAGGCCCCTTGATACTGACGCCAAGAGGTTTCATCTAACGAGCGCTTTAGCTCTTCGACCAATTCAGTAGCGTATTTGCTGGATATAAATTCTAAACGCTCACGCGATAACTCAGCCACCAAATAACTGGCTGCACGCTTAATGTCTAATGGTGTCACATTGATGGGGTTTACCAATAAAAATTGCGTGATAGAAGCTTCAATTTCTTGGGCCAATAAGTTAATGGCATCATTACTTGAAAACACCGACTGCATTTGTCTGGCTGACTGGGCGCGCTCTATCCAAGTGCTATAGGACAACACATCATCATTTTTGCTATTAGCCTGACGATTATTTTCTTTGCCTTTAATATTTGCCCAATACACTTGTGCTAAGGCACGGCATATTGGATCAAAGCTTAATTCTTCTGCACGCTCTATGGCTGGCACCAGTGCGCTTAATATTAATACAGCATCATGATCGTGAACGCCTTTTTCATAGCCTTCTTTATAACGGGGTGCCGCATATTCCTGCACCAACTTGTTTAGTTTATCTGAATCAGAAGTTGCATTATTTAATGCATTCAATGAAAGACCCGACTCTCCAGCTCTTGCTGACTGCAAAATTAAAAATGCTAAATATTCAGAGCGGTACACCTGTGGGGTTTCTGACTCTGAAGACATGTCCCAATAGTCTTTAAGTGCTAATAATTCAGGCTGGGTAATGGGCTCGAAATAATTGGTGCCGGTAAGGTGCACGTTTAGCTCGCCATCTCTTGGCAATATGGTTAAATCAAGCTCTTGTGTATTGACCGAAAATTTATGTCTAGGGCCCAACTTTATAATACTGCCACCGGCTTCATAAATATCGCTTTTATCCCTAAGGGAACGTATAGCTTGTTCTTTAATGGCTTTAAAGCGGGCATCAATATCGTCGGCTTTGACTTCACTGCCAAGATCTCGCAAAACATCCGCTTGCTCACGAATTTTCATGACCAATGAATCGGATGCGAAATAGGTATTTAACTCATCGCTTTTCGTAAACTTAAGAGAGCGCTTTTCTATACTGGATAAAATTCGGCTTGATGCATCAAATACTGATTGAGCTTTGCGTTGCTGTTCATCAAGCAATCTTTGTTTATGACTTTCAAAGGATTCATAAATCTCTTCACGCTTATCTAAAATATCTGCAATGAATTGATCAAAATCACTAAACTGGCTTTCTAGTTCTTCTAACTGTATCAATAGCCTAGATAGCTGCTCATCACATTTATCAGGGGTGGTGGCTAAACCTAGTGCGTTAGTGATACTTTGCGAGAATAATTTAAACTGTGCACCAAATTGCGCAATGGCCTCTTCTGAACCTAAGCCTTTTTGTTTATGGCTGGCGCGGGCTTTGGTTTGGTTCAGCTTAGAATAAACCTGAGAAATGGCATCAATTATTTTGGTACGAACCGTTGGGTCTTGTACTTTTAACGAGCCCATTAATTCAGATAATAAGTCTAAACCAGATGCAGTGCCCTCGACTATTTCAATTAACGGGTTCAGTACCGCAATGGTTTGGGCTTGTTCAATTTCTTTATTGATACTGTCTATTTTATCAAGATAAGGCTCTATGGCTTTATCATCAGATAAAAAAGACACGGTTTGCTGGCTAAGAGAGCCTTCGATATCATCAAGCTCAGTATTTAAAGATTCTATCTTGGCGACATCAATGTAACGATATTCTTTAATGGTAATTAAGTGGCCGCGCTGGCGACGTATTTTCCCTAGGGCATCAACATACTCTTCTGCGGTTTGCCAATTGTCTGGGCGCACCTCTTGAATAATGGTTTGCTGCTGCTTTTGGGCATCTAATAATGCCTGTCTCTTATACACATCTGACGCTGCCGACGATCTACTCTGTGTAG
>OLHJ01000531.1_pt1 | contig 11988 bp, 10 predicted proteins | sample 1609491 | NCBI WGS metagenome assembly OLHJ01 (sample SAMN05416861, study PRJEB24817) | seawater metagenome | isolation source: Sea water | place: Canada:Atlantic | collected 2013-11
GATGTGTATAAGAGACAGATAAAATTTCCATTCAAATAAAGATTAGTAAAATATTTATTGGTCGGAGCGGTGAGATTCGAACTCACGACCCCTTGCACCCCATGCAAGTACGCTACCAGGCTGCGCTACGCTCCGAAAAATATTACGTGACTACTTTAAAATCTTTAAGATGTCACCTAACTGATTCTTGAAATTATTCAAATCATTTAATGTTTCCGGCGTCGAGTCAGTGGCTAAAGGTAATTCTGATTGTGATTTTTGAATTTCTTCTTCCGAGATAACTTCCTTGATAAATTGACGGTTAGAAAGCTTAGCTTTAGCTCCTTGTATTGTAAAACCTTCAAAATAAAGTAATTGACGAATCTTTCTAATAAGAAGTATTTCATCCTTCTGGTAATACCTTCGGTTACCTCTTCTTTTGCTTGGTTCTAATTGCGTAAATTCTTGCTCCCAGTATCTCAGCACATGGGGTTTTAAATCGCAAAGTTTGCTCACTTCCCCAATAGCAAAATAACGCTTTTGAGGAAGAGGAGGTAAATCTTTTTTATGCTTGCTTTCCAGAATTGCTCTCTTCTACATTTGACTTAAGCTTTTGGCTGGAATGGAAAGTTACAACTCTTCTTGCTTTAATTGGAATCTCTTCACCAGTTTTTGGATTTCTACCTGGTCTTTCAGACTTTAATCTCAATTCAAAATTTCCAAAACCGGATAGCTTTACACTTTCTCCTTTTTCGAGAGAAGATCGTATTTGTTCAAAAAAAGCCTCAACCATTTCTTTAGCTTCAGTTTTATTCAAACCAACTTTTTCAAAGATTATTTCAGCAAGCTCTGCTTTAGTTAGTGTCATTAAATTATCAATAGTTTTAAATTAATTTTAGAGCTATCTGAGGTGGGCATTGTATTGCTGATGAAGAACCTTTAAGGCATTCTTAACAATATTATTCACTTGCTCCTCTTCAAGCGTTTTATAAGTATCTTGCATAAGTATAAGAAATGCAATACTTTTTTTATCTTTTTCTATATTTTCGCCCTCATAAACATCAAAAGCCTTAATCTCTCTTAAATGTTTTATATTTGCTTTTTTTACTGCTTGAACCATATCATCAACAGCAATATTTTTATCAACCACAACTGAAATATCTTTTCTAACTGGTAAAAGCTTTGAGGGTATATTGAATTCATTAATTACTTTTTTTCTAAGTTGCTCAAGATCGATCTCAAATAAAAATACATCTTCTTGAACACCAAAATTTTGCTTCCATTTAGGGTGTAACTGACCCACCCACCCAACTGGCTTATTATTTTTCAAAATACAAGCTGATTTTCCCGGATGCAATGATCCCGGCGTATCCTTCTTTTTAAATTTAAGCTCACCTTCGGAGAGAGTTTCTAAATCTCCTTTTACATCATAGAAATCAATTTTTTTTTCTTTGATACCCCACTGTTCAGGTTGTGAGCTTCCATATAAGACTCCGGATAAAACTTGTTTTTCAGTATAGCCACTATTGGATTTAGTGTAGGACGAAGCTATTTCAAAAAGCCTGATTTGTGTTTGCCCTCGATTAATATTATAGAGCAGAGCCTCAACATGACTGCCCCACAACTTGGACCTCATAACATTCATTTGCAGAGCAATTGGATTATTAAGTTTTATTAAATTATTATTTTCATGGAATTCTTTTTCAACACTTTCTTCAATAAAGCTATAACTTACTATTTCATTGTATCCAAGAGATGCCATAGCAATCTTGATGTCATATAAAGATCTATTACTTGAATCTGAGCCAAGCATCTCTGAATTTGTTAACGGTGGTATAGCCTCAATTTTATCAAAGCCATATATACGAATAACTTCCTCGACAAGGTCTTCTTCTATACTTATATCAAACCTATAGCTTGGGGGCTTGACATTAAATCCACCCTCACATTCCTCAAAGCTAAATTTAAGTGCAGTTAAAGTTTTATTTATTTCATTTTTATCAATATCCAAGCCTAAAACTTGAAGGACTTTTTCTGTTCTAAGGTTTATTATTTTTCTTTCTGGCAGTTTACTTCTCTCTTCAAGTACATTTGAAGCCTCACCTCCACAAAGATCAATAATATATGATGAAGTCTCATCAAGTGCATTAATTGTTTGTTGAAAATCAATGCCCCGCTCAAAGCGGTGAGATGATTCAGTATTCAGACTATGTCTTCTAGCAACACCTGCTAAGCCCAGCGGGTTAAAGAAGGCAGATTCTAGCAATAAGTTAGTTGTATCTGCTGTTACGCTTGACTCAAGTCCACCCATTATTCCAGCTAGCGCCAATATATTTTTATCATCAGCAATTACCAACTCATCACCAAAAAAAGTAATTTTCTGATGATTAAGCAGCAGAAGCTTTTCGCCTTTATTTGCATTTCTAACCTGAATATCACCTTTTATTTTATCAAAATCAAAAGCATGCATTGGCTGACCATGTTCCAACATCATATAATTTACAATATCAACTACAGGATTTATTAGATCTATGCCTCCCCTTTCCAATCTCTCCTTTAACCATTCTGGTACTTCTTTTTTATTATCAAATTTTTGTATTTTTCGTAGGCCATATAGTGGACAATTTATATCATTTTTTACATTAATTTTTATATCTAAAATATTGTTTTCATGTATTTCTTTTTTTATATTTTTAATATAATTAAAATTAGTCATAGCAGATATTTCTTTTGCGATACCTCTCATGCTTAGACAGTCTGGACGGTTTGGTGTAATCGACAAATGATATATTTGATCATCTAGAGAAAGACAATTCTTTATAGTTTCTCCAACTTTACTATTTTCATTTAACTCTAAAATTCCTTCAGATTCATTTGAAATATTTATTTCTTTTGCGGAACATAACATACCACTAGAATCAACGCCTCTTAGTTTTGCTTGTTTAATTTCAAATTTATCCAACTTTGTACCTACTCTTGCACAAGGAATCTTGATACCGACTCTTGCATTTGGAGCGCCACAAACAATTTGAAGATTTTCCTTTTCTCCAACATTAACTTGGCAAACATTTAGACGGTCGGCATTGGGATGTTTTTGTATCTCAATAATCTCACCCACTACAACAAGATCAGATATTAAAGACAGATCTTCAATTTCTTCAACCTCGAGTCCCCCTTGAGTTAATATATCGCTTAACTTAATTTCGTTTAAATCTTTATCAACGAATTCATTGAGCCATTTTTTAGAAAATTGCATGCTTAGACCTTAAATTGATTCAAGAAACGGATATCATGATTAAAAAATGGCCTAAGATCATTAATACCATACTTCAACATTGCCAATCTCTCGACACCTAAACCAAATGCAAACCCTTGAAATAAATCATGATCGATTCCTGCTTGTGACAAGACATTGGGATGAACCATACCGCAACCCCCTATTTCCAACCAACCTCCATTCCATTCCATGTCAATTTCAGCGGATGGTTCTGTAAATGGGAAAAATGATGGCCTAAATCTAATCTTTAATTTATCATTTTCAAAGAATTTCTGTAGAAAGCTTTGTGTAACCCACTTTAAATTTGCAAAACTTATTTTTTTATCAATCCATAAACCTTCTATTTGATGGAACATAGGTGAATGTGTCGCATCTGAATCCACTCTATAGACCCTTCCTGGTGAAATAATTCTTAAAGGAGGAGGATTATTTTCCATATACCTAATCTGAACAGATGATGTATGTGTTCTTAAAACATACTCTTTGTTCAAATAAAAAGTATCGTGCATCGCTCTGGCTGGATGGGACTCTGGTATATTTAACGCTGTGAAGTTATGATAATCATCTTCAATTTCTGGTCCATCGGCTGAACTAAACCCTATTGAATTGAAAATTGACTCGATTTTTTTTATGGTAATTGATATTGGATGAAGTGTCCCCTTATTTTGTTTTTTCCCATCCAAGGTAACATCAATATTTTCATTTTTAAGTTGATCGTTCATTAGTTGAACTTGAATCTCTGATTTTCTATCCCCTAGTGCTTTCTCGATAGATTTTTTTATTTCATTTATCAGACTGCCAACTATTGGTTTTTCTTCGCTTGGTAGGCTTGATAACCCTTTCATTGCTTCAGTTAAAGGACCCTGCTTTCCAAGATACTTAGACTTAACATGATCTAAATCAGAGAGTTCAGATACTTTTGAAAAGTCATCTTTTGCTTGTTGAATTAATTTTTTTAATTCTTTCATAATATTTAATTATAATTAAAAAAGGAGGCTTAAAGCCCCCTTTTATAATTTTATTTAAGTTAGGCAGCTCCGAGGCTTGATTTTGCAATGTCTACAAACTTTGCAAAAGCAGGCTTATCAAACACAGCCATATCCGCTAAAACTTTTCTGTCTACCTCAACAGAAGCCTTCTTTAATCCGTTCATAAATCTACTGTAGTTCAAGCCACACTCTCTGGCTCCTGCATTAATTCTTGCAATCCAAAGAACCCTAAATATTCTCTTTTTTTGTCTTCTGTCACGATAGGCGTACTGACCTGCTTTCATGACTGCTTGTTTTGCTACTCTGTATACATTTTTTCTTCTTCCACGAAAGCCTTTTGCAGCGTCAAAAACTTTTTTATGTCTTGCTTTGGCAGTTACGCCTCTTTTTACTCTTGGCATAGCATACTCCTTAGCGTGTTGGCATCATCGAACGAACTCTTTTTGAGTCGGTTGACGAAATAATTGTTGTACCTCTAAGATTTCTCTTTTGCTTTGTTGTCTTTTTGGTAAGAATATGACGTAGGTGCGAATGGGTTCTCTTAATTAAGCCATTACCGAGAAACTTGAAACGTTTCTTAGCACCACTTTTGGTTTTCATTTTTGGCATTTTTTTCTCCTTATTGTTATTTATAAAAGTGCTTCGGCATGCCTATTAGCCTTATCACAAATATTTACTACTTTTCTTCTGCTTCTTTTTCCTCATTTACTTCATCCGTTTTAGCTTTACTATTAGCTTTTGGATTTTTATGTGGCTGCAGAACCATTACCATTTGTCTCCCTTCCATTTTGGGAAACTGCTCAACAACTGCATAATCCAATAAATCTGCTTCTACCCTTTTTAATAAAGCCAATCCCAGTTGCTGGAAAGTAATCTCTCTTCCTCTAAATCTTAAGGTGACCTTAACTTTGTCTCCAACCGTCAAAAAGGCGATGATTTTACGTAACTTAATGTTGTAATCACCATCATCTGTTCCAGGTCTAAACTTGATTTCTTTAACCTGAACATTTTTTTGTTTCATTCTAGCTGCATGCATTTGTTTACTTTGTGCATACTTATACTTACCAAAATCCATTAACCTACATACAGGTGGTGCTGCTTTTGGTGCAATTTCAACTAAGTCTGTATCGAGTTCTTCTGCTTGTGCGAATGCTTCAGCTAGATTAACAATCCCAAGCGCTTCTCCCTTAACACCTACTAACCTTATTTCTTCAGCAGTAATATCACGGTTAATGCGAACATTCTTATCAAGCGCTATAACAAACTCCCTAAATTTTTTTAATCAAATAAAACATTTAAGATTTATCAGAAATCTCTTTTTTTAAATTCTTTACCAACGCATCTAAAGTCATTGAACCAAGGTCTTCACCCTTTTGATTTCTTACTGAAACTTGGTTATTTTCCTTTTCTCTGTCTCCAACAACCAAAATGTAAGGAACTCTCTGAATGCTATGTTCGCGTATTTTATAGGTAATCTTCTCATTTCTCAAGTCTGATTTACATCTGATATTATTTCGCTTTAACGACTCTGTAACTTCATTAGCATAACCGCTATGTGCATCTGCAATATTTAACACGATTACCTGTATTGGTGACAACCATAGAGGCATAAATCCGGCATAGTGTTCTATCAAAATTCCAATAAATCTCTCCATTGACCCTACAATTGCCCTATGAAGCATCACAGGATTTTTTCGGCTATTATCCTCCGAAATATATTCCGCTCCTAATCTCTCTGGTAAATTAAAATCAAGCTGGATCGTGCCACATTGCCATATTCTACCCAAGCTATCTTTAAGAGAATATTCTATCTTTGGCCCATAAAAAGCCCCCTCACCTTCTTGCAAAGTATATTTGATCCCTGTCTCTTTAAGCGCTTCCTCTAGGGCCAGTTCAGCTTTTTCCCAAATATCATCCGTTCCTACTCTTTTTTCAGGTCTTGTTGATAGCATTACCAAAACATTATCAAAGCCAAAATCTGCATAGACCTCATATAACATTTTACTAAAATCCTTCACCTCACTTTTTATTTGTTCTTCGGTACAAAAGATATGAGCATCATCTTGAGTAAATCCCCTGACCCTTAATAAACCATGAAGGGCTCCAGAAGGCTCATTACGATGACATGAACCAAATTCTGCCAACCTAAGGGGTAAGTCTCTATAACTGTGAAGGCTATTATTAAAAATTTGAACATGCCCAGGACAGTTCATAGGTTTTACTGCGTACTCTCTATTCTCTGAAGCGGTCGTAAACATATTTTCATGATAATTGTCCCAATGCCCTGAGCTTTTCCACAGCTCTTTATCAAGAACTGTAGGTGTTTTGATTTCTTCGTAACCATAGTCAAGAAATTTTTGACGCAGATAATTTTCAGTTTCAAGCCAAATTGACCATCCTTTAGCGTGCCAAAAAACCATACCAGGTGATGTATCTTGCATATGAAAAAGGTTTAATAACTTCCCGAGCTTACGGTGGTCTCTTTTTTCAGCTTCTTCTAATCTTGTTAGGTAATCTTTTAATTCATCCTTGTTATTCCAAGCAGTGCCATAAATTCTCTGTAGCATTTCATTTTTTGAATCACCTCTCCAGTAAGCACCAGCAAGCTTCATTAATTTAAAAACTTTTAACTTTCCTGTTGATGGAACATGAGGACCTCTGCATAGATCGGTAAAGTCTCCTTGTTCGTAAAGAGAAACTTCCTCCCCTTCGGGTATAGAAGAAATTATTTCAGATTTATATTTTTCACCGATAGAATCAAAATAATCAATTGCGGCCTGTCTTTGCATTACCTTTCTATTAATTTCAATATTTTGCTTAGCAAGTTCACTCATTTTTTTTTCAATTCGAACTAAATCCTCAGGAGTAAATGGACGCTTGTAAGAAAAATCATAATAAAATCCATCCTCTATAACAGGTCCAATAGTTACTTGAGCTTCAGGGAAAATATTTTTTACGGCTTGAGCTAATAAGTGTGCAGCAGAGTGTCTAATAACATCAAGGCTTTCAGAGCTTTTTGAAGTAATAATAGATAGGCTTGTGTCTTCAGTAATCTCATAACTCAAATCCACTAATTGGTTTTGAATTTTTCCTGCTAACGCCGCTCGAGCTAAACCTTCACCAATATCTTTGGCAACATCAGCAATAGATACAGCCTGATTATATTTTTTTACTGAACCATCAGGGAGCGTAATATTTGGCATATATTAATAAAGTAAATAAAAAATATTTTATAAGGTTTTACACAATCAAGATAGCATTATCTATCTGTTGGTAGGCACGATTGGATTCGAACCAACGACCCCCACAATGTCAATGTGGTGCTCTAACCAGCTGAGCTACGCGCCTATAATTAATGGGCTATTCTATACTAGGGTGAAGTCTGAATCAAATAAGCTGTGGCCTTATAAAAAATCTTTTTCCTCATTAAGAAGTTTTTTATAACCAAGCTTATAACTTGGAAATTTATATTTAAATTGAAGAGTGGGAATGATGAGTGACCTTAGACGTTTACCTAAAACAGGTCTTAAGTTTGACTTACTATTTTCATTCAAATTAAGTTGTTGCCTTATCCAATTTAATAAATCATATAATCTAACAGGATCTTTATCAGATAGAAGGTAAAGCTTTTCAGGGACTTCATTGTTTAGGCATTGCGTGATTAAAAATAGAATGAATCTGGCTGCATCCTGTTCATTTACTCTGTTCGTCCATCTATCAAATTCTGGCCATCGAGCTATATCTTGTGACAAATTAATCATGTAATTTCTTCCTGTCCCATAGATACCTGAGAGCCTTATGACTGTATAGTTAAAATCAACTGACTCCATTAATCTCTCAGCTTCAAGCAAAATAATACCCCTATAATTTTCTGGAGCAGTTTCTGAAAATTCATCTATAAATTGACCTGAATTTTCTCCATAAACACTTGTACTTGAAATAAAGAAGAGGTGTTGAAAATTTTTGCTGTATTTTGTTGATTCAATAACTTGCTTCAAACCATCGACATAGTTTTTTTGGTAGCTCTTTTCTGATGGGCTATCTGATGATAAGCAATAAATAATAAAGTGGGGTGAAAAATTTTTTACCTTATCAAAAAATGATTCCTCAAATATATCCTGCTCTAAAATTTTTAAATTAGTTGAAGTTATTTTTTTTCTTTTAAGGCCAATTAAGTCTAGGGGCATATCTTTCGCAAATAATCCTACTTGCTGTCCTAGCTTTCCGCAACCGACAATCAGTAATCTTTTATTTTTTACTTCCAAATGACCTTGTAAATGAAGCCAGGAAATGAAAATACCAAAAAAAGGAAAAATGTGACCGCATAAAACTCCCAATCCTGAGAGTGCACATTTCCTATAGATTTTTTTTCAACAAAAAAGAATATCAAGCCAAGTAAAAAATACATACATACAATCTCAATGAAGATGACTGGCAATTTTTTTGGTTTCTTTAAGGTTTTAAAAATTAAAAAAGATTTATTGAGCCATGGTAAATTGGCAGCGACGATAGAAATAAAAAATAGCAACCAAATTAACATTACAAGCTTCCCCCTACTGCTAACGCACTAATACTCATTAAAGTTTTAGGAAAAATACCTAGAACTAACAAACCGCCCGCATTAATTGTTAAGACAGAAAGCATCGGTAAAGAAGTTTTTGTCTTAAGCTTTTTATCTGATTTTTCAAAATACATTAATCTAATAATCCTGAGGTAATAATACATGCCTATTAATGCCATAATTATTGCTACTACAGCCGGCCAAATAACTTCTTGATCTATCACAGCCTGAAGCACAGAAAATTTTGCATAAAATCCAATCGTTGGCGGTATGCCGGCAAGGCTAAACATAACTATCATCATTAAAAAAGCTTCCCATGGTTTTGTTTGGCTCAAACCTTTGAGATCGTCAATAAATTCGATTGATTTTTGCGTATTTGATAAAAGGATAATAAGTCCAAAAACAGCAAGCGTCATCATAATATAAGTTGTTAGATAAAAAATTGAGGCCTGCACTCCACCAATTGTTCCAACATAGAAACCAAGCAAAATAAATCCAATATGAGAAATGGTTGAGTAGGCTAACATTCTTTTAATTTTTTTCTGGGCTATCGCGGTAATATTACCAATAATCATTGATAGTATCGCCATAATTAATAACATTTGTTGCCAATCAACTATTAAATAATCCAAGCCTTGAAAGAGAAATCGGATTAACATTGCAACGGCAGCAAACTTCGGAACGGTGCTTATCATCATGGTAACAGGTGTAATAGAGCCTTCATAAACATCAGGTACCCACATTTGGAAAGGGACCGCACCCAACTTAAAAGCTATTCCGACAACAATAAATACCAATCCAAATACTAGTAATTCTGAATTAATTTCTTGTGTTTGAATAATATTGCCAATTGTATAGAGATCTAGTGAACCCGAGAATCCATATAACATTGACATTCCATAAAGAAGAAGACCGGAAGCTAATGCGCCCAAAACAAAATACTTAATCGCCGCCTCATTTGATTTTTTATCATCTCTATTAAGCGCTATAAGGGCATACAAACTTAAAGAAAGTAACTCTAAACCCATATACATCAATAATAAGTTCCTACTTGAAATCATCAACATGACACCTAAGAGTGCAAAAAGGGATAGGCTGAAATATTCCCCAGTTAGTAATTTTTTATTAAGCAGATAGTTTCTGCTGTAAATAAATACAATAGACAAAGTAATGAAACTCATCATTTTTAAAAACAGAGCAAGGCTATCAAAAACAAACATATCTTTAAAAGCAAATTGTGGTTCGCTAAAACCAAGCGATGCTGTTAACAGACCTGCAACAAGAAGGGTGAGTTGAGATAAACCATAAATCAAATGCTTATTTTTATCTTGAATAAATAAATCTAACAACAATATAAGCATTGCCATAAGAGCTACAAAAATCTCAGGGGACAATAAAGTCAATTGTGATATTAAGTTACTCATAAGACACCTACCTTAGAAAAACTTACCAACTCAATAAATTGCATAACCGACGAATTTGTAATGTCTGAAATTATTTTGGGATAAACACCCACAAAAATGATTAACGAGGCAAGCGCCCCAAGAATCATGACCTCTCTTGCATTGATATCTGATAGTTTTGCTACAGCTGCGTTACCTATATCACCATAAAAAACTCTTTTAATTAGCCATAGTGAGTACGAAGCTCCTAATATTAATGTGGTTGCTGCAATAAAGGCTATCCAAAAATTTTCCTTCATCGAACCCAAAATAACCATGAACTCTCCAACAAAACCTGAGGTACCCGGAAGTCCTGCGTTTGCCATTGCGAAGAAAACAACAAATGCTGTAAACAATGGCATTTTATTGATTACACCACCATAATTTTTTATTTCTCTCGTATGGGTTTGATCATAAAGTATGCCAACACATATAAACAAAGCAGCCGAGATAAAGCCATGAGAAATCATTTGAATATAGGCCCCTTCAACAGCTAATGGAGATACTAAAAATAAACCTAAGGTAACAAATCCCATATGAGATATTGATGAATACGCGATTAATTTTTTCATATCCTTTTGAATTAAAGCTACAAGTGCAATGTAGACGATAGCAACTAGTGACAACGAAATCATAAGGGGCTTAAGTAATAAAGTGGCATCAGGAGCAATGGGCATTGCGAAACGAATGAAACTATACCCGCCCAGTTTTAACATAATCGCTGCTAATATCACTGAGCCTCCTGTTGGTGCTTGCACATGGGCATCAGGGAGCCATGTATGTAAAGGCCACATTGGAATTTTGACCGCAAAAGCCATAAAAAAAGCAAGAAAAATGAGGATTTGCGCTTCCAAAGAAATAGGTAAGTAGTAGTAGTCAATAATTGAAAAGGTTCCACTTTTAAAATAGAGGTACAAAAAAGCCAATAACATTAATAGCGAGCCTAAAACTGTGTATAAGAAAAATTTGATGGTTGCGTAAATTCTATTTGGGCCACCCCAAATTCCAATTATTAAAAACATTGGAATCAACATTGCCTCCCAAAAAATATAGTATAAGATTGAATCGAGAGCACAAAAAACACCAATCATTAATCCGGACATAATCAAGAAAGCACTGTAATAGCTTGCAGATTTAAATCTTTGTGATTGATATGAAATCAAAATAACCATAATGGTCATAAAGCTAGTTAAAAGGATCAGTGGAACTGAAAATCCATCAACTCCAAGGTGATAGTTAATATTGAATGGCGTAATCCAATGATGAAACTCTTGAAATTGAAAGGTTGATAAAGTGGTATTAAAGTTTTTGTAAATAGGAATAGTTACGATAAAAGAAACAAGAGCACCCAATAAAGCAAGATAATTAATTTTTCTTGTGCTTAATTTTTTATTTAAAAGGAGCAATAAGATACCAAAAAATATTGGAGACCAAATTGCGATTGATAAAATATGATTCTCTATCACCCTAAGTTCTCACAAAAAATGTAATTAATAAAAATAATCCGATGATCATAAAAAAGGCGTAATGATATATATAGCCACTTTGAATTAGTTTTAGTTTGTTGGCAAAATAAGCAACTAACCTGCCAGATCCATTAACGAATGTGTGATCGATAATTTTTATATCTACCTTGCTTGATAAAAAATTTCCGAGTTTTAAAATACCCTTGGCGATAAATTTTTCATTAAAAGCATCAAAACCATAATCTGTCTCTTATACACATCTGACGCTGCCGAC
>OLHJ01000532.1_pt1 | contig 11985 bp, 9 predicted proteins | sample 1609491 | NCBI WGS metagenome assembly OLHJ01 (sample SAMN05416861, study PRJEB24817) | seawater metagenome | isolation source: Sea water | place: Canada:Atlantic | collected 2013-11
GAGATGCTCAGGAGTCTCGTGGGCTCGGAGATGTGTATAAGAGACAGGTGAAGAGCGTGGGCAACTAGTTCTTTACCAGTGCCAGACTCACCATTAATTAACACCGTAATATTAGAATGCGATAAGCGCCCAATAGCACGAAACACTTCTTGCATGGCTGGCGCTTCACCAATAATTTCAGTGTGCTGATATTCTTCGGTTGTGCTGTTGCTGGCCGCTGCAGCGGTTTCTTGTTTGTGATTAATGGCGCGTTTAATAAGGTCCACCGCTTCATCTACATCAAACGGTTTTGGTAAATATTCAAATGCTCCTTTCTGGTAAGAATTCACAGCGCTGTCTAAATCGCTGTGAGCGGTCATAATGATGACAGGAATATCAGGCTGCACTTCGTGTACTTTCTTTAATAGGCTTAAGCCATCGATACCTGGCATGCGTACATCACTGATGATGGCATCTGGGATTTCACGGTTTAAAGCGTTTAAAACTTTATCGCCATTTTCAAAAGAAAGGCTTTCGATATTCTCTTGCTCTAGAGCTTTTTCAAGTACCCAGCGAATAGAGCGATCATCATCAATTATCCAAACTTTGTTCATAATGTACTCCGGTAAATGCTTTAAACTTTTTGGTTTTCTATGAGTTATTCTCACCATGAAATTACATGGTGGCGATTCAATTTTTTAAGGCTAAGTAAGAACGCCCTGATAGTCATCAAGTCCCAGCTCCAGTGGCAAATAAATAGAGAACTGAGTGCAGCCTGATTTGCTATCACACTCAATAATGCCTTGGTGTTGATTCACAATGGATTGGGCGATGGATAGCCCCAACCCAGTGCCTTCGGCACGACCACTGACCATGGGATAAAACAAACTTTCACGAATATTTTCAGGAATGCCCGGGCCGTTATCTACGATGGCAATATGCAGTACCAATCGATGACGGATATGACCAATGGTGAATTGGCGAATGGTGCGAGTTTTCAATGTGATTTGTGGCGGATAGTCACTCTGTGGTGCTTGTTGCTCGGCGTGTTCTAATAAAGCCTGCATGGCGTTGCGGGTAATGTTTAACAGCACTTGAATTAGCTGTTCTTTATCGGCTAAAAATTCGGGGATACTAGGGTCGTAATCTCTCACTAGTTTAATACGTTCTTGGGCTTCTACATTGATTAAACTGTAGACCCGCTCAAGCACTTCATGAATATTGGTTTCTTTACGCTCCAGTAATTTGTTGGGCCCCAGCATTTTGTCCACTAGGTTTCTTAAGCGGTCCACTTCTTCAATGATGATCTGAGTGAACTCTTTTAGCTCATCGGTCTCTAGCATACGAGACAATAATTGCGCGCTGCCGCGAATTCCCCCCAGAGGATTTTTAATTTCATGGGCCATGCCTCGTACTAATAGCTGAGTGGAGGCTTGTGTATTAATAAGCTCTTCTTCGCGACTGATGCGGATTAGGCGGTCTCGTGGGTGCATCTCAATGAGCAAGCAAGGTGCTGTATCAAACTCCATTGGACTGACACTGTAATCCAGCGTGACTTCTTGATTATTCATAAGACGAATTTGTGCCTCACGCTTGGTATAGGCATGTTCATTAGCAATGCTGTTGCTTAAGCTTTGTTTTTCATCTTGGCTATCTAAAAAGAAATGTTCAGCAGGCTCCCCAGCGCAGCGTCGACCGCTCACCTGCAATAATGCCTCTGCTGCTGGGTTTAAGTAGCGAACGGTTAAATCTTGGTTAAGCACCAAAATAGCACTATCCAAATGATTAATGAGTTGTTTATAAAAAACGAAATCAGCCATAAGCCCTTTTCCTAGCGTTCTAGGAACCTGTGCGGGAACAATTTGATCAATTATAGGCTTTAGCAATATCTAAGCCAGCTCCCGAATGCACTGTTTTTGCTGAGAAAAGCCACTAAATGCCTTAATTAAGGCATTTAGTGGCTTTTCTTATTTTAGTTGAAAAATACACAAGCACTAAATTAGTGCGCTTGAATATTATGGGGCAGATAAGGGGGGCATTATGTTGCACGCCCATTCATTGGAAAGGGTTAAATAGGCGTGTGGGGATTACCGAGCGTTATTGCGATTGAGAATAGAAGGGCGCTGTACATGAATGCGGCGATTTCCACTGGAGACTAATAGTTGACCATTGTATTTCACTTTAGCCTGCAATAAATGCGAGCCTCTGGCGATATTTTCTAATTGGAAATTCAGCTGTGCACCACTTTTAACGACCTTGCCATCCAGTAACAAGGTGACCTCGTGTTTAGGTTGCAGGGCTGGGGCAATATGAAGCTGGATGGAGATGCTGTTGGCTTCTCCTGCAGTAATGACAGCCTCCTGCTTAGGGGTAAGGATGCTAAGTGTGTTATATCCTGCAAAGGGCTCACCGTTTTGAGTTTGGCTGGCAGGGTCTTTCTTTTTTTCTGGAATCTTTAAGGTTTTCAATTTTTGTATGGCAGGTAAGTCGGCTTTTTTAGCATTGGCTGGTGGCTCATCACCATATACGCGCACGCCATTCTCATTGACCCAAGTAAACACTTCGGCAACGCTATGTAGGCTAAACATCAGTAATAAAAGGCTGCACAGTTTCATAAATAGGGCTCAAAAAAAACACGTTCACTGTAGCTTATATTAATTACTAGAAATACGCCTAAAACCAAGTTGTGTGAAGTGCTTACATGGATGTAAGTACTGAGCTTGAGTCAGGAACATTCAAGCGGTGCTGCATGGATGTAAGTACTGAGCTTGAGTCAGGATGATATAAGAAATACGACAGAGTCAGTAATGGTGATTCTTTCAAACGCATGACGAGGCTTTTGAGAAAGCTTTGGCCATAAAAAAGCAGCCCAGAGGCTGCTCTTTTTACTACGCATAATTTCGAAAAATTACACAGTGGTACAAGTCAAATGAAACAGGGCTGAATTAAGGTTTGTGCACAAAGCACGTCATTTAATTCAGCCTAAATTGACTTTATACAGAGTAGTAAAGGTCGAATTCAACTGGGTGAGTGGTGTGCTCAACCAAGTAAACGTCTTCCATTTTAAGATCGATGTAAGCTTCAATCATGTCTTTAGTGAACACGTCACCTTGTACAAGGAAGTCCATATCTTTTCTAAGCTCGTCTAGCGCTTCACGTAGAGAACCAGCTACCTGTGGGATAGCAGCGGCTTCTTCAGCTGGAAGGTCATATAGATCTTTATCAGCAGCATCGCCAGGGTGGATCTTGTTCTTAACACCGTCAATACCAGCCATCAACATAGCAGCGAATGCTAGGTATGGGTTAGCCATTGGATCAGGGAAACGTGCTTCGATACGCTTACCTTTTGGAGAAGCAACGTATGGAATACGGATAGAAGCAGAACGGTTACGTGCAGAGTACGCAAGCATTACAGGGGCTTCAAAACCAGGGATCAGACGCTTGTAAGAGTTAGTTGAAGGGTTAGTGAACGCATTCAACGCTTTAGCGTGCTTGATGATACCGCCGATGTAGTAAAGAGCAGTTTCAGACAATCCAGCATAGCCGTCGCCAGCAAACATGTTTTCGCCGTCTTTCCAGAAAGACTGGTGAACGTGCATACCAGAACCGTTATCACCAACAACTGGCTTAGGCATAAAGGTAGCAGTCTTGCCGTATGCGTGAGCTACGTTATGAACAACGTATTTCATCATTTGAACTTCATCGGCTTTCTTAACGAGTGTGTTAAAACGAACACCGATTTCGTTTTGGTTAGCAGTGGCTACTTCGTGGTGATGTACTTCAACATCAAGACCGATGGCCATCATGGTGTTACACATAGCAGCACGCATGTCGTGAGAGCTATCTACTGGTGGTACTGGGAAGTAACCGCCTTTAACGCGTGGACGGTGACCCATGTTGCCGCCTTCGATAGTAGCAGCAGAGTTCCATGCACCTTCTTCAGAGTTCAGTTTGTAGAAACAACCTGACATGTCAGCGCCGAATTTAACGTCATCAAAGATGAAGAATTCTGGTTCTGGACCAAAGAAAGCTGTGTCGCCAAGGCCTGTAGAGGTTAAGAACTCTTCAGCACGTTTTGCAACAGAACGTGGGTCACGTTCGTAGCCTTGCATAGTGGCAGGCTCGATGATGTCACAACGTAGGATTAGAGTGCTGTCTTCAGTGAACGGGTCAAGGAAGGCAGTAGTGTCATCTGGCAAAAGAATCATGTCTGATTCGTTAATGCCTTTCCAGCCTTCAATTGAAGAGCCATCGAACATCTGACCTACTTCAAAAAATTCTTCATCAACGTAAGAGCTAGGAATAGAAACGTGCTGCTCTTTACCTTTTGTATCTGTAAAGCGAAGGTCGACCCACTTTACGTCATTATCTTTAATTAGCTTCAGAGTGTTCTCTGACATGGTGTAACTCCAATATAGAAGACGGTTTGCGTCCGATAGTAATAGCGATTGGCTCAAATGGCCCGCACATATTGTACTGTGAGGTCTAAGAGCAAAACGCATGCCATTCATTAATGAGCGTGCAACCCAGTGAAGTTCAAGAGCCCAAATAAAACAATTGGGTGGCGCTGCACCAAATCAATGCTTTAGCCATTAAAGCGCACTATTATCGCGCATAATTCTCGACGCCCCTGAAATGTACCTGGTGCCCAAAAAAAGTGTGCACATTATAGGTTCAAGATTTGTTAGTTGATAGTTTGTTTGTGCCTAGATGATGAACATTTTCAGTAACTCGTTCATTTAGATTAAATTTTGTACAAAAAATGTGCTTTTTCCTGTGTTTTTCATAGCTTGCTAGGCTCAAGATGGCTATAATCGCCGCCTAAATTTTTCAGGCTCGTCTGACAGGACATACTTTTATGATTGAGAACCTCCGTAATATCGCCATCATTGCTCACGTTGACCATGGTAAAACTACCTTGGTTGATAAACTGCTAGAGCAATCCGGTACTCTTGATCGTAAAGAGTTGGGTGGCGAGCGTGTGATGGATTCCAATGATCAAGAAAAAGAGCGTGGTATTACCATCTTGGCGAAGAACACCGCCATCAAATGGGATAAATACCGTTTTAACATCGTAGATACACCTGGGCACGCCGACTTCGGTGGTGAAGTAGAACGTGTAATGTCTATGGTTGACTCTGTGCTACTTATTGTAGACGCAGTAGATGGCCCTATGCCTCAGACGCGCTTCGTAACTCAAAAAGCATTTGCTCAAGGCCTTAAGCCAATTTTGGTTGTTAACAAAATTGACCGTCCAGGTGCTCGCCCTGACTGGGTAATGGATGAAGTTTTTGACTTGTTCGATCGTCTTGGTGCCACTGAAGAGCAGCTAGATTTCCCTGTTATTTATGCTTCTGCTATTAACGGCATTGCTGGTACTGATCCAGAAGATATGTCAGAAGACATGACACCTTTATTAGAAGCCATTGCTGAAAACGTGCCAGCTCCACAGGTTGATCCTGATGGCGATTTCCAAATGCAAATTTCATCACTTGATTACGATTCCTTTAAAGGCGTAGTGGGCATTGGCCGTATCACCCGTGGTACGTTAAAAACCAACTCTCAAGTGACTATTATTGATGCAGAAGGGAAAACCCGTAACGGTAAAGTAGCTGAAGTTAAAGGTTATCACGGTCTTCATCGTGTAGTGGTTGAAGAAGCCAGCGCCGGTGACATCGTATGTATTACAGGTATCGAGAAGCTAGGTATCTCAGACACCCTTTGCGTGCCTTCCAATGTTGAAGCCTTGCCTCCTCTATCTGTAGATGAGCCAACGGTAAGCATGACTTTCCAAGTAAACAACTCTCCGTTTGCTGGTAAAGAAGGTAAGTTTGTAACTAGCCGTAATATTGCTGAGCGTTTAGAAAAAGAATTGATCCACAACGTGGCGCTACGTGTAGAGCCTGGCGAAAGCCCTGAAAAATTCAAAGTTTCAGGCCGTGGTGAATTGCACCTTTCTGTATTGATCGAAACCATGCGTCGTGAAGGTTTTGAAATGGCAGTAGGTCGTCCTGAAGTAGTTCAAAAAATTGTTGATGGCGAAGTTCAAGAGCCATTTGAGCAAGTGATGATTGATGTGGAAGAGCAGCATCAGGGTCCTATCATGTCTGAAATGGGTGATCGTCGTGCTGAGATGACCAACATGGTTCCAGATGGTAAAGGCCGCGTTCGTCTTGAATTCATGATGCCTGCACGTGGCTTGATTGGTTTCCGTTCAGACTTCATGACCATGACAAGTGGTTCAGGTATTTTGACCAACGTATTTGATCACTATGGTCCTGTACAGGCTGGTTTGGGTTCTACTCGCCACAACGGCGTAATGGTTTCCATGGTAACTGGTAAAGTACTTGGTTTTGCTTTGTTCTCTCTTCAGGATCGTGGTCGTATGTTTGCGGTTCCGGCTCAAGAAGTTTATGAGGGACAGGTTGTTGGTTTGCATTCTCGTGATAACGATTTGGTAGTTAACCCAACTAAAGCTAAGCAATTAACCAACGTTCGTGCGTCAGGTACTGATGAAGCGATCAACTTGGTTCCAGCTATTAAACACACACTAGAGCAAGCACTAGAATTCATCGAAGATGATGAGCTTGTTGAAGTTACGCCTCTAAGCATTCGTATTCGTAAGAAGCATCTTACTGAAAACGATCGTAAGCGTGCTAACAGTGGCAGCGCTGCTAACAAGAAAAAATAAGTTAGTTTAAAGCTTAGGCTTTACAACGAAAGGGCGGCCACTTAGTGGCTGCCCTTTTTTATGCCCAGGGATGGGCGGTATCCTAAAATTGCAGGAGCAAATTTTTGGGTATGTTCAGGATGAACGGTACGGCGCGGTGCCAAGGATGGCAAAGAGCGACGTTGTTCGGGCGGTCATACTGAATTAAGAGCTTGCATTCGATAAAGTGCATACGTTGTCTCCAACGAAAAAGGTAAAAAATGAAGGCATTAATTCAACGAGTAAGCAGCGCAAAGGTTGAAGTGGCAGGTAATACTGTTGGAGAGATTGGTGGCGGTATTTTGTTGTTATTGGGTGTGGAAAAAACAGACACTCAAGAGGTGGCGCTTCGGCTATTAAATAAAGTATTGGGCTATCGAATCTTTGGTGATGATGAAGGCAAGATGAACTTAAATGTTCAGCAGATGGAAGGAGAGTTACTGGTGGTGTCGCAATTTACTTTGGTGGCGGACACTAAAAAGGGCACTCGACCTGGTTTTTCAAAAGGGGCGTCACCTGAAGTGGGTGAGCAGCTTTATGATTTTTTTGTTCAGCAATGCGCTAAACAAATATCAACTCAGACTGGGCGGTATGGTAAAGATATGGCGGTTAGCTTGGTGAATGACGGGCCAGTTACCTTCATGTTAGAGGTAAATTAAAAGGAAAGGCGCTTTTACAGCCTTCCCTTTTAACAGCTAGAAAAGATGTTCAGGTGTGACATCTTCGTCACTGGAGTTCGTTTCATATTCACTGTTAGGGCTTGGCGCTTGTTCCACTTCTTTAGGAATATTCTCCACCCGAAAAGTTTCAAATATAGAGTTGTTTTGCCCAGGGTAAGCGCGGTTTCCCGTTAGGGGGTCGATTCGGACTGAGACTAAACCATCTGGCTGTGGCAGTGGTGCCGAGGGCATATCCTTTAAGGCCGTGTCCATAAAATCTACCCAAATGGGCAGGGCGGTATTGCTACCAAAAGCTGAGCGTCCCATGGTTTTTGGAGAGTCAAATCCCACCCAAACATTAGTGACTATTTTGTTGTTAAAGCCTGAAAACCATGCGTCTTTTTGGTCGTTCGTGGTGCCTGTTTTACCAGCTAGATCGGTACGCTTTAGCGCAAGGGCACGTTTGCCTGTGCCGCGTTTTATAACATCCTTAAGCATGGTGTACATTAAATAGTTAACTCGTTCATCCATGACCCTTGGTGCAAGAACTGGAAATTGCTGACTGAATTCTTCAACGCTTAATGCTGCTTGATCTTCTAGTTCCATGGAGCTTTCGGTTAGGGTGTTGTTGCTATCCTGTTGGCTTAATGACTCTTTATACTCCTCGATACTTTGACGGCAACTTTCACAAACAGTGGGTGGAAGGTGTTCATATAGGGTTTTACCTTCGTTTGTTTCAATGCGCTGAATGAAGTGCGCATCTACTTTAAAGCCGCCATTAGCGAGTGTGTTGTAAGCGCTCGCCATTTCATATGGGGTTAAACCAGAGCTTCCTAGTGCCAGTGATAGATCCCTGTTTAGTTTGCTTCTATTGATACCAAGGCCGGCAATGTAGCGAATAGTGCGACCGATGCCTGTTCTGCTTAATACTCTAATGGATACCAGGTTTCGGGATTTATAAAGTGCTTGGCGTAAGCGAGTTGGCCCAAAGAATTTGCCGCTGTAATTTTCAGGGCGCCAAATGGCCTCGAGGCTGTCATCACTAAACACCACGGGTGCATCATTAATAATTGAGGCCGGTGTAAGGCCGTATTCTAAGCCTGCGCTATAAACAAATGGCTTAAAGCTGGAGCCAGGTTGGCGATCGGCCTGAATTGAACGATTATATTTGCTACGGGAATAATCATAGCCACCCACTAAGGCGTTAAGGGCTCCATTTTGCGGATTAAAGGAGACAAGTGAGGCTTGTGTTTCTGGTTCTTGGGCAAGCCAATATTCCCCATTTAATTCTTGAACGAGCGCTTGCTGGCCTAGTTGGAGTAGTTGCTTAGCTTGATCAATTTTAGGGCCCAGTTCATTTACATTGATGTATTCTCGAGCCCAGTTGTAGCGTTCAAGTGGGATAGTGACCTTCTCGAAATTGGTTAAGGTGAATTCAACGGACTGATCTTCATTGTTTATATCAGTCACCACAGCCCAAGATAGGTCGCCAGGTGTGGTTTTGTTTTTGGTTTGTCCGATCCAAAAAATTGTATTGAGATCTTTTGGGCTAGGCGGCCGTGGCATTGAGGCGGGTAGTGTTAAGGCTTTATCTCCTTCTTTCCAGCTGGTAGGCGCGATCGATACCGGGACGCTTTGCTGTTCGGGTAATATATAGTGGCTTAATTGGTGCGGCGGTGTTCGCAGCCCGTGTTTGCGATCATATGCGTGAAGACCTGCGCGCACTGATTGCTGTGCAGCTAACTGTAATTTGCTGTCTAGGGTTGTGATGACGGTGTAGCCTTTGGTGTATAGGTCATCAGGGTAGCGATTAAGCATTTCGCTGCGCACCATTTCAGCAACATAGGGTGCGTCGATTTCTGTTGCGAGGCCATGATATTTTGCGGTAATGGGCTCAGAGCCAGCTTGGTCAAATTCTTGTTGGGTGATGAAGTTGGCGGTAAACATTCTCGCGAGCACATAATTACGGCGATAACGGGCCCGCTCTGGATTGTTAATTGGATTGGCTGCGCTGGGTGCTTGAGGTAAGCCTGCAATCATGGCTAGTTGGGCTAAACTTAATTCTTTAATGCGTTTTCCGTAATAAACCTGTGCTGCGGAAGCAACTCCGTAAGCACGTTTGCCTAGATAAACCTTGTTAACGTAAAGCTCTAAGATTTCATTTTTGGTGATTTCTTGCTCGATGTGGACAGCCAGTAATATCTCGGTGAATTTACGAGTAAAGGTTTTTTCTGAGCTTAGGTAGTAGTTTTTGGCCACTTGCATGGTTAATGTACTGCCCCCTGAACGCTTTTTACCGGTTGTTATTAATTCGTAAGCGGCGCGCGCTAGGCCTTTAATGTCGATGCCAGGATGGCTATAAAAGTTTTCATCTTCAGCTGCTATTAGTGCATTGTAAAATTGCTGAGGGACATCTTCGAATGCAACAGGGGTGCGGCGTTTTTCACCAAACTCGGCAATGAGCTTTTCATCACTGCTATAAATTCGAAGAGGGGTTTGTAATTGTATGTTTTTTAAGCTTTCTACCGATGGTAGACTGGGTGCTAGGTACAAATAGACGCTACTAGTCCCAATTAACAAGCTAAAAAAGCCTGCGGCACCACTTAATATTAAAAAACGCAGAACAGGTCGATTTATTTTCATCATTAATTGCTTAGAATGCTTATTTACCCTGTGATAGCGGGCTCTGGACATTATAAATGGTTTTTGTCCTTTTCACAGGATTGTGCTTATAATGATCCACTATTCATACATATTGGCACTATCTTAGCTCCGGGTGTTGGTTTAATTTAAGGAATAGCAGTGCTAGCCAGTCTATTTAAAAAGAAAAATAAGGCAGTTCTAGGCATCGACATCACTTCAACCAGTATCAAGTTAATTGAGCTTGTTGAATTAAATGGCCGAATGCAAGTTGAAGCTTACGCATCTGAGACATTGCCCGATAATGCCGTGGTGGAACAAGCCATCAATGATGAAGAAGCTGTTGGCGAGTCTATTAAAAAAGCCTTTGTTCGATCCCGAACTAACGTAAAAAAAGCCGCTGTTGCGGTTGCAGGCTCTGCTGTTATTACAAAGGTTATTCAAATGTCTGCGGGTATGTCCGAAGATGAAATGGAAAACCAAATTCGTGTGGAAGCTGATCAATATATCCCCTATCCCTTAGAAGAAGTTGCCATGGACTTTGAAGAGCAAGGTCCTGTTGAAGGCAATGACCAACAGGTTGATGTTTTGCTGGCTGCTTGTCGTAAAGAAACAGTTGAATTAAGAGAAGATGCTGTAGAGATCGCAGGCTTGGAATCGTCTATGGTTGATATAGAGGCATTTTGTGTTGAACGTGCTTTTAAACTGCTTGAATCGCAATTGGTAGGTGATCAAATAGAGACAGTGGCGATAATAGATATAGGCGCCACTATGACGACTTTAAATGTATTGAATAAGGGTAATATTATTTATACCCGTGATCAGATGTTTGGTGGTCATCAGTTGACTGAAGAAATCCAGCGCCGTTATGGCATAAGTGCTCAAGAGGCCATGCGCGCCAAGCTTGAAGGCGGACTGCCTGATGACTATCACACCGAGATACTTGAGCCTTTTAAAGATTCTGTTGTTCAGCAAGTGAGTCGTTCTTTGCAATTCTTTTACAGCTCTAGTCAATTCAATGATGTGGATTACGTGATTCTGGCCGGCGGCACCTCTTCACTGGAAGGGCTTGCGCAATTAGTTCAAGAAAAGGTCGGTATCGCTTCAATTGTGGCCAACCCATTTGCCGATATGACTTTGGGTCAAAAAGTGAATCCTCAAATTTTAGATAATGACGCCCCGGGGTTGCTGGTTGCGTGTGGCTTAGCCATGAGGAGTTTTGACTGATGGCTAAAATTAACCTTAGACCTTGGCGAGAAGAGCTTAGGCATGAAAGGCAGAAAGAGTATTTAGTGATGCTGGCAGGTGTTTTTATTGCGGCTATTGCTATTTGGTTTTTTGTGAGCAGTGCATACAGCAGTGTTGTTGATGCTCAACAAAATAGAAATCGCTTCTTAGAAAGTCAGGGGGCTGGGCTCGATAAGAAAATTGCTGAAATTAAAGAACTAAGAGATAAGAAGGATCAATTACTTGAGAGGATGAGATTGATTCAAGACTTGCAGGGTAATCGACCTGTTATTGTTCGAATTTTTGATGAGTTGGCTAGGGTATTACCAGATGAGTTGTTTGTTGAATCAATAAAGGCTACAGGAAGTGCTTTTGCATTAAAGGGCCGTTCAGCAAGTAATATCCAAATTTCTAATATGATGCGTAATTTTGATAACTCCTCGTGGTTTGTAAACCCTAATTTATTAGGAGTGAGGGCGAATAAGGATGGGTATAGTAGTTTCGATATGACCATCGGTCTCTCCCGCCCTCAAATAGGAGGGGAATAATGGATATTCAAGAACTAAATGACAAGCTCAGCAGCTTTGATATCAATGATGTTGACTGGAATAACATGGGGTCTTGGCCTTTACCTGGTCGAGTTTTTTTTGCTCTAGTATTATTCTTTAGTGTACTTACCGGCATGTATTTTTTCGATATTCAAGGGTTGAGTGACAAGTATACCTGTCTCTTATACACATCTCCGAGCCCACGAGACTCCTGAGCATCTCG
>OLHJ01000533.1_pt1 | contig 11981 bp, 13 predicted proteins | sample 1609491 | NCBI WGS metagenome assembly OLHJ01 (sample SAMN05416861, study PRJEB24817) | seawater metagenome | isolation source: Sea water | place: Canada:Atlantic | collected 2013-11
CAGAGTAGATCGTCGGCAGCGTCAGATGTGTATAAGAGACAGACCAAATACTAGATACTAGATACTAGATACTAGATACTAGATACTAGATAAAAATACCTGATACCATTAAACCAATGATAAAAAACGATTTATTTTTAAGAGCATTAAAAGGAGAAACTGTAGAGAGACCTCCAGTATGGATGATGCGTCAAGCAGGAAGGTACTTACCAGAATTTATAGCTATTCGTGAGAAATATGATTTTTTTACACGTTGTCGTACTCCAGAGTTGGCATCAGAAATCACGGTACAACCTATTCGTAGATATGGTATGGACGCTGCTATTCTATTTTCAGATATATTAGTAGTTCCACAAGCCATGAACATTCCTTTTGAAATGAAGGAAGGTTTAGGTCCTTGGTTACCAAATCCTATTCGAAATCAAAAGGACGTAGACAATACTTTTGTACCTGACATCAACGATAGTTTAGGTTATGTGATGGATGCTATTAAAGCTACCAAAGAACTATTAGACAATGACATCCCATTAATCGGCTTTGCAGGATCTCCATGGACTATTTTATGTTATTGTGTGCAAGGACAAGGTTCAAAAACATTCGATAAAGCAAAAGAATTTTGTTTTACCCAACCGGTTGCTGCACATACCTTATTGCAAAAGATTACCGATACCACCATTGCTTACCTTAAAGAAAAAGTAAAAGCTGGGGTGGATGCGGTTCAGATCTTCGATTCTTGGGGAGGGATGCTATCTCCTGTTGATTATCAAGAGTTTTCTTGGAAATACATCAACCAAATTATTGAAGCCTTAAAAGACGATGCTCCTGTCATTGCTTTTGGAAAAGGATGTTGGTTTGCCTTAGAAAAAATGTCTAAATCTAACGCTTCCGCTTTAGGAGTAGATTGGACTGTTTCTCCTCAGGTAGCAAGACAGCTTGCTGGAAACAAGATTACATTACAAGGAAACTTTGACCCTGTACGCCTACTCTCCTCACCTTCAGACATTAAAAAATTAGTTACTAAAATGATTAATGACTTCGGAAAAGACAAGTATATCGTGAACTTAGGTCATGGAATTTTACCTCACATTCCGCTAGATCACGCCAAAGCATTTATAGATGCAGTAAAAGAATACAAAGCTTAAAATGGCCTTAAGAACTATATTAAAACAAATAAAAGCCAAACAATTGTTTGGCTTCTTTCGTTTTTTTATAAGACATCCCTTATTTGCTGTGAGTACTTTTTTTGCTACCGTAAAAACCTATAAAATCGCAGAAAAAGAATTTGCCAAAATCCATGGCAAGCATAATAAAGCCAATGCTTTTAGACATGCATTATGGAATGCTTTAATCGCTAAGTCTTGCTCAACATATTCAAATAATAAAGAAAAAATTATCCGATGGGCAAAAAATGTTACCGATTGGCATGAAGAATTATTTGTAAACGAGTCATTGAGTAGAGAAATGGATCTACACAATAATCAAATTGGAAGGGATTTGTTCTTAAATAATGATAAAATATCCAGTGAAGAGTTGACTAATGTTTTATTGAAATCATTAAACTCTGCAGTATTGGTTTTCTCATTAAAAGATATTTCAGAAGCAACTAATGTATTGGTATATTTGGAAGAATCATGAAAAATTTAGTTTTTAAAATTATATTAAAACAAGAAAACATAATTCATGACTGTGAAATCTATAAAAACAGATGATTGGAATATCTGTAATTTTGCAGTAAAAAACGATGATATATCAATAGATGTATTTGCGAAAACTACTATTAGATAAGCCATAGACATGGAATTGTACGAACGATTTAAATGAAAAATGAAAGATAAATTTTACAATTATATACAACAACTACAAGATACTATCACCGCTAAGTTAGAGGAGATAGACGGTCAAGCAAAATTTAAAGAAGATCTTTGGAAACGTCCTGAAGGTGGTGGTGGAAGAACTCGTGTAATAGAAAACGGAGCTGTATTTGAAAAAGGTGGAGTTAATATTTCTGCTGTTCATGGGGAACTACCAGAATCCATGCAAAAGTTTTTTGGGGTAAAGAATTGCGATTTTTTCGCCTGTGGTTTAAGCTTGGTATTACATCCTAAAAATCCTTTTGTTCCAACAGTACACGCAAATTGGCGATATTTTGAGATGTATGATACCAATGGTAAAATCATTTCTAGTTGGTTTGGGGGCGGTCAAGACTTAACACCTTATTATCTTTTTGAGGAAGATGCCATTCATTTTCATCAAACCTGTAAAGATGCTTGCGATAAGCACCATCCCGATTTTTATCCCCAATACAAAAAACGCTGCGATACTTATTTTTGGAATACCCATAGAGAAGAAGCTCGAGGAGTTGGTGGTTTATTTTTCGATTATCTAAAAGATACCGATACCCTTAACATGAAAGACCGTTATAGTTTTGTAACCGAAATCGGAAATAGTTTTTTAAAAGGCTACCTTCCAATTGTAGAAAAAAGAAAAGAAACCTCCTTTACTAAGGAACAAAAAGATTGGCAAGAAATTAGAAGAGGTCGTTATGTCGAGTTCAATTTAATCCATGACAAAGGCACATTATTTGGACTAAAAACAAATGGCCGAATTGAAAGTATATTAATGAGCTTACCTCCTAAGGTTCAGTGGCATTACAATCATTTACCTGAAGAAGGAAGTGAAGAATATAAATTGGTAACTATTTTAAAAAATCCTAAAGATTGGGTATAGCTTATAGCTGACCATTGTCATAGATTTTCGGAATCGTTTCTTCTATTTTTGTGCAATAATCACAGATAAAAATGACAAGTAATTTAATACAGAAATACAATATTCCAGGTCCGAGATACACCAGCTATCCAACAGTTCCTTATTGGGATAAAGAAGGTATAGCTTTAAAAGATTGGGAGCAATCCACCATAAAATCTTTTAATGAAAGTAATGATTCCGAAGGAATTAGTCTTTACTTACATTTACCTTTTTGCGAGAGTTTATGTACTTTTTGTGCTTGTCATAAACGCATTACCAAACGACATTCAGTAGAAGAACCATATATCGAAACCCTTTTAAAGGAATGGGATTTATACTGTGATCTTCTAGTAGAGACCCCAAAAATTAGAGAAATTCATCTAGGTGGAGGAACGCCCACTTTCTTTTCTTCAGAGAATTTAAAAAAATTGATCAACGGTATTTTTAAAAGGGCTGAAAAATTTGAAGGCTTTGAATTAAGCTACGAAGGTCATCCTAATTTTAGTTCCGAAGAACAACTACAAACCCTATACGACCTAGGCTCTAGAAGAAATAGCTTTGGAATACAAGATTACGACCCCATTGTGCAAAAAGCGATTCATAGAATTCAATCTTTTGAACAAGTTAAAAAAGTTACTGATTTATCCCGAAAAATTGGATACGAATCGATTAGTCATGACCTCATTTTTGGCTTACCTTTTCAAAATGAGAATAGCATTAGAGACACCATAAGTAAGACTATCGAACTAAAACCGGATAGAATCGCCTATTATAGCTATGCGCATGTTCCTTGGATAAAGGGAGTTGGGCAAAGAGGATTCGATGAAAAGGATTTGCCTAAAGACGATGAAAAGCGTTATTTATACGAGCTTGGAAAACAACTATTTTTCGATAATGGATATGTAGAAATTGGTATGGATCATTTTGCTTTAAAGACAGATACTCTTTATAAAGCAATGGAAAGTAAAAAGCTGCACCGAAATTTTATGGGCTATACGGCAGGAAAAACCAAGCTAATGATAGGTTTAGGCATGTCTTCTATTAGTGATTCTTGGTACGGGTTTGCACAAAACGAAAAATCGGTGGAGACTTACACTGAAAAGGTAAACCAAGGAATTATTCCTATTTTCAGAGGACATTTGTTAACCGAAAACGACTTAGTGATTAGAAAGCATATTTTAAACCTGATGTGTAACCTAGAAACCGAATGGAACGACGGACTTTCCAATTCTATTAAAAACGATATTATAGATCGTCTACAAGAAATCATCGATGATGGTTTGGTTACCATAACTGATAGCAAAATCATTGTAAAAGAAGAAGGTAGAATGTTTGTTCGTAATATTTGTATGTCTTTCGATTTGCGATTGTTAGAAAATCAACCCGATACTCGTTTGTTCTCCATGACTATTTAAAGACCTTTTATAGGAATCCCATTTTTATTGTATATTTATAAAATCCCCCTTTCTGTTTGCCAATGGCAATACGTATGGGGTTTTTTTATTTTCTAAAACCATCTAAAGCTTTAAATATCAAAACCTTATGAGAAACATTTATATCCTTATCCTATTTTTAATAACATTAGGAAACTTTGTACAAGCACAAAATATTGAAGTTAGTTTTGCAAAAGATTTAATTAAAGAAGGTTTTACTGGAAACATCCTTCTGTATTTATCTAAAGAAAATAAATCCCCAAAAGATATTTTTGTTGGCCTAGAACTAACTCCTGTATACCGTACGGTTGTTACTAATTTAAAAGCCAATGAAACAGTAACTTTTAATGACGAAGCTATTTCTTATCCTGTAGAGCTATCTAATATAGAAAGAGGAGAGTATTATGCACAAGTAGTTTTCGATTTAAACCAAGGGGATTTCAATATTGGAACCAGTGCAGGGAATCTATATTCTGAACCCATTAAAGTAAATTTATCCAAAAACTTTGAAGAAACCTTTAAAATTAAAGCTACCCAAGTGATTGCACCTATTTCATTTAAAGAAACAGAAGTATTAAAAGAATTAAGTATCAAATCTAATCTGTTAAGTGATTTCCATAATAAAGATGTTTTTATAAGTGCTGGAGTAAGCCTACCGAAAGAATACTACAGTCTACCCGATAAAGACTATCCGGTCATCTTTTGCATCTTCGGATTTGGTGCCAATTACAAATTATATTCTGGCAGCTATCCCTTTTTAGAGCAGTTAGGAGAGCAAGCAGCCATTGTAGTTTATTTAGATGGTAATTGTCCAGAAGGACATTCTACCTATGCAAACAGTGATGTTAATGGCCCTTGGGGAGATGCCTTGGTAAAGGAACTAATCCCAGCATTAAATGAAAAATACAGAACCAATAATGCCTTTTTATTACATGGGCATAGCAGTGGAGGCTGGAGTAGTTTATGGTTGCAAGTAAATTACCCAAAAACTTTTATTGGTGCTTGGGCTAGTGCTCCAGATCAAGTAGATTTTAGAAACTACCAAAACAAAAATATTTATGAAACAGATAATATGTTTTATGACAAAAAAGGGAATTTATTAGCAGATATTACCATTGCTGGTCGTTTTCCTGTTATAAGCGCAAAAGACCTTTACCGTACTGAAAACGTTATTTACAGAGGTTCTCAACTACACTCATTTGATGCTGTTTTTGGCGGATATGATAAGGATGGAAAACAAATACGATTGGTGAATCTGCTTTCTGGAGAAATTAATCAAGAAGCTTTGCCGCTATGGAAGCGATATGACCTCTCCATAATACTTAGAGAAAACTGGAGCACACTTAAAGAAGACTTAGACCAAAAAATCAGAATCACTGTTGGAAACAGCGATAATTTTCATTTAAATCATGCGGTTAAATTATTAGAAGAAGAAATGACAAAAATTGACGCTTCTATAGAATTTGAATATTACCCAGGAGATCATTTTACTCTATTTACAGAGGACTATAAACAAAAAGGTATGGCATTTTTAGAGCAATGTTATAAAAACTGGTTGCTAACTAAATAACAAAATACGAAATGCTATATTTAGCTTTCAAAATAGAAAACAACAAAAATCACAAACATCTACTAATGAAAAACTTAAAAAAACCATTCTACCTTCAATTAAATGTCTTTAAAACTCTCATCTTTATTTGTTTTTTCTCTTTTAGTTTTATTGGAGTAGCACAAGTAAACTGGACCAATGATGGGGATTCTTATTTTAAATTGGAAGACAATCAATTGCTTACCTATACACTACCCAACCATGAGGCAAAAACAGTTATTAGCAAAGCACAACTTACCCCTGCAGGGAAATCGGAACCATTAGAAGTTGCACATTTTTCTTTTTCAGAAGACCAAGAAAAAATACTATTGTTTACCAATACTAAAAAGGTGTGGAGGCTACATACCAAAGGGGACTATTGGGTTTTTAATTTTAAAACAAACAAACTGACTCAAATAGGAAAAAGCCTTCCTCCTTCTACGCTGATGTTTGCAAAATTCTCTCCCGATGGAAATAGCATCGCTTATGTTTCTAATAACAATTTATATTCTGAAGACTATGCTAGTGGTAAAATGAAAGCCTTAACTACCAACGGTACCGTGGCATTAATAAACGGAACTTTTGACTGGGCCTACGAGGAAGAATTTGCATGTAGAGATGGATTTCGTTGGAGTCCTGATAGTAAATCTATAGCCTATTGGCAGATCGATGCAAGCGACATCAAGAAGTTTTATATGGTAAACAATACAGAAGCTATCTATTCGCAATTAGTACCTTTAGAGTATCCTAAAGTTGGGGAGAGTCCTTCAGCTTGTAGAGTTGGAGTTGTGAATATTTCCGATGCCAAAACTACTTGGATGGATATTCCTGGAGATGCAAAACAAAACTACTTAGTAAGAATGGAATTTATTCCAAACACCAACAATCTTTTAATTCAACAATTAAATAGAAAACAAAACCATAGCAAATTATACATAGCGGATGCTTTAAAAGGAAGTGCAAAAATGATACAAGAAGAAACGGACGAAGCTTGGGTAGATTTATTTCAGCTGGGAAATCCCTATGAAATTGATTATACCAATAACTTTAGTTTTTTAGAAGAAACCAATAGCATTCTTTGGGCATCTGAAAAAGATGGTTGGAGGCATTTATACCAAGTTTCTTTAGAAGGAAAACCAGAAGTATTGATCACACATGGAGATTACGATGTAATCGATTTAAAACATATCAATTCTAAAGAAGGATATGTGTATTATTTAGCTTCTCCAGATAATGCCACTCAGAAGTATTTGTATAAATCGAAGCTAAACGGAAAAGGAAAAAACGAATTGTTAAGTCCCAAAAGATTAAAAGGAACCCATGCTTATTCTATTTCTTCCAATGGCACCTACGCAGAACACACATTTACGAATCACTTTACTCCAAGATCTACAGAGTTTATCACTCTTGCCAATCACAAAGCATTAAGCGAAGCGGAAAGTATCCTTAATAACATTGAAAAATTAGAAGAAAAGCCAACTACCGAGTTCTTTACCATCACCACTGCAGATAATGTAGAAATGGACGGATGGATGGTAAAACCCACCAATTTCGATCCAAGCAAAAAATATCCTGTTGTATTTTTCTTGTATTCAGAACCCGCTATGACTACTGTAAATGACAGCTATTACAGCAGCAGGCACTTTTTGTATAATGGAGATATGGCTGGAGATGGATATATTTCTATTTCATTGGACAATAGAGGTACTCCTGCACCAAAAGGTAGAGAATGGCGAAAGTCTATTTACCGAAAAATTGGTGTTGTTAATATCAATGATCAAGCGATGGCAGCCACAGAAATTTTAAAATGGGATTTTGTAGATGCCGAACGAGTTGCTGTTTGGGGCTGGAGCGGCGGAGGATCTGCTACTCTAAATTTGATGTTTCGATATCCTGAAATTTATAAGACTGGGATTTCCATCGCAGCAGTAGGCAATCAATTAACCTACGACAACATTTACCAAGAACGCTATATGGGCTTGCCTCAAGAAAACATGGAAGATTTTGTAGAAGGCTCTCCCATCACTTATGCCAAAAATCTAGAAGGTAATTTACTTTTTATTCATGGTACAGGAGATGATAATGTTCATTATCAGAATGCAGAATTATTGTTAAACGAATTGGTCAAACACAATAAACAATTTCAGTTTATGCCTTACCCAAACAGATCTCATGGATTAAGCGAGGGAGAAGGTACTTTTAGGCATTTGTCCACCCTATATACCAACTACTTAAAATTACATTGTCCTCCTGGAGGAAGGTAATATTCAAAAAAGCAAAGTGTATTTATTAAGAAATATTTAAAAAAATGAAGGATCAAAGTTATGGCTTAGCATTAAGTGGCGATGGCGCTAGAAGCTTCGCCCATATTGGCGTATTTAAAGCATTGGAAGAATTTGATATCCAACCAGAGGTAATATCTGGCACTAGTATGGGCGCTGTATTAGGTGCTTTTATAGCCGCAGGGTATACCTTTTCAGAATTAGATAAAATAATAAAGAATAGATCTCAATCTGGATTGTTAAAGATGGTACTTCCAAATTTAGAAGTAGATTCTCATGAGCCCATCCGAAAAATATTAAAAGATTTCCTTCCTGAAAATATAGAAGACTTAAAAATACCTATGCACATTTCCGCAACCAATCTAACACTTGGTAAAAATGTTATTTTCACTAATGGAAACCTTGCAGATGCAGCAATTGCTTCTTGCTCTATTCCTATAACTAATAAGCCCATACAGATTAATGGGGACTATTATGTAGATGGAGGATTAACAAAAAACCTTCCTGCTTCTACTATTAGAGGAAAATGTGAAGTGTTAATTGGTTCTCAAGTTAATTATATAGACAAAGAAGCAGGTATCGATTCTATAAGCAGTGTTTTAGAACGCAGTTTTAGAATTGGAATCAATAACTCTGTAAAGACTGACCGAGCCGTTTGTAATTTATTAATCGAACCACAGGAAGTAGAACATTTCGATACCCTTAATTATAGAGATTCTTCTAAAATCATCGACATTGGTTATAATGCTGCTCATAAAGTTCTGAAACAGTACCAGGAAGATTTAAATTATTAAACAAAAACTCATGACTTTCTGGCAAACCATATTGATCGCAACCATACCAGCAATTTTAACGGGTCTTATTAGCTATATCCTTGGCGCAAGACAAAGAGAACATGCCAAAGCAGAGCTTATGGTTATTAATTCTGCAAAACATTTTTTAAAGCATAAAAAATTTACAGACCGGAGTTTTAAAACTTTAAAAAAACACTTAGGGGGTTGGGATAAGGATGAAGACGGCTTGCGAAAAATATTAGTAAGCGCTGGTGCCATAAGAGTATACCGTAAAGATAAAGACAATGAAGAATGGTGGTATTTGTTATCTCGTGCGGCAGAGCGTATTGAGAATATAAAAAGTAGAAAGAAATGAATAAATATATCTACTTTTTTTTCGGGATTCTTATTTTTGCTTGTACAGAGAATAAAGCTGTAGAGAAAGTTATCCTAGAAAAAACACAAACAACAGCGCCTTTAAAAAACACCTCTCTTATTATTCTAGGAACTATACAAGATGCTGGTTCTCCACAAATAAACTGTAAAAAATCTTGTTGTAAAGATCTTTTTAAAAATCCAGATGCCAGCAGAATGGTCATCTCCTTAGGACTTTTAGATTCCCAAAACAACAAAAGTTATCTTTTTGAGGCAACACCAGATATGGGGGCACAAATAGAGATGCTAAATAGCTATCAAACCAATAGCGATACACCATTGGTAAATGGTATTTTTCTAAGCCATGCACATATAGGACATTATACCGGCTTGATATTTTTAGGCAAGGAAGCGATGAATGCCAAAAACATTCCCGTTTATGCCATGCCAAAAATGAAAGACTTTCTTAGTACTAATGGTCCCTGGGACCAATTGGTAGCTAATAAAAATATGCAGCTAAATGATTTGGAAAATGAAATATCGGTACAGCTATCAGAATCTATAACCGTTACTCCTATTTTAGTTCCGCATCGGGACGAATATTCCGAGACTGTGGGCTATCGCATTAAAGGACCCAATAAAAGCGCATTATTTATTCCAGATATCGATAAATGGGAGAAATGGGATAAAGATATAATCGAAGAAATAAAGCAAGTAGATTATGCTTTTTTAGATGCTACTTTTTATAGTGGTACAGAATTGGGTAATCGAGATATGAGCACAATCCCCCACCCTTTTATCATGGAGAGTCTCGAAAAATTTAAAATGCTCCCCAAAGAAGAAAAAAGCAAAATTATATTTATTCATTTTAACCATAGCAATCCGGTCTTAAATCTAAATAGTAAAGAGCATCAATTTGTGATAGAACAAGGTTTTAATATTGGGAAAATAGAAACTATATTTGAGTTATAAAAACATCCTACAAAAACATGTCTAAAAGAATAAAACTCCTTTGGGATTTTAGAGGTCCAGAAGCCACAAAAATTGCAGAACACCATTGCATCCATCTTAGAGAATATGCAGAAATAGAAAAGTTAGAAGGCACGGAGATAGATATTACAAAGGTTTCCGATATGTATACCATCGCCTTTATGATTGTAGAAGAAAAAGATATGAATTCCTCTAGAGAAGCTCTAAAACCACATCGTGGGCAGTTGGCTACTTAATTAAAATAGTGGCTTAAGGTAAAACTCAAACAGGACTAGTTAGAAACTAGAGACTAGAGCAAACAGCTTATAAATTGATGGGGCATAAAGATTATTTTAGCATCTCAAAAACAATAATATAAAAATCGAATTGAAATCTAAAAGCATATATACCAATATCTTAGAGCTAAATCTAGCGATTCTATTTATAAGTACTTCTGGGGTTCTTGGGAAATACATAGATTTACCAGTCCCAATAATTGTATTGCTTCGGGCACTTATCGCTGGTTTCCTTTTGCTTGTTTATTGTAAAGTAAAGAAAATTAGCTTTAAAATTAAAACTGAAGATCGCATGTCTATTTTGGTAGGTGGACTGTTTCTTGGAGCGCACTGGATTTCTTACTTCTATGCAATAAAATTCTCTAATGTAGCCATTGGGATGCTAACCTTATATACCTTTCCCGCCATCACTACACTATTAGAACCTTTGCTTACCAAAAGTAAGTTTCAAGTTATACATCTAGCTTTGGGAGGCTTGGTTTTGTTTGGTGTCTATCTACTTAGCCCCAATTTTAATTTTAAAAGCAAAGACTTTATGGGGGTTTGCTTAGGGATACTATCAGCGGTTTTCTATTCCATTAGAATCATCATGTTAAAATCTAAGGTTCAACATTACAATCAGTCGGCATTAATGCTGCACCAATTAGCAATCATTACTGTTTTCCTATTGCCCACCTACTGGATGATGGATCATTCCAATATTATCAACTTTTTACCCTCCACCATCCTACTTGCTGTAGTCACTACTGCCATTGGGCATACCCTATTTGTATATAGCCTCCAACATTTTACAGCGGCTTCTGCAAGTTTAATCAGTTCGCTACAACCCATCTTTGGGATTATATTGGCGATGCTATTTTTAGGGGAATATCCAAACTTACAAACTGTTTTAGGAGGGCTAGTAATCATTTCAACAGTGCTTATAGAAAGTATGCGTTTTATAAAATTGAAAAATAAATCCTAATCCAACTAAACTTGTTCAAATACTATAATTTTACCTCTATGATAAAAAATAAAATTACCCTAGCCAGTTTCCTATTCCTATTTGCTATTTGTACCAGCTGGAGTCAGAGTCCAGAATACCAAAACAAAAAAGCAGGGAAAATAGAAAAGGGGTCGGTCTTTACCAAGATCATTAATAGAGAGCTTCCTGCAACTATTGTCTACGAAGATGAAGATATCATTGCTTTTGTCCCCATACGTTTGCAAGCACCTGTACATTTATTAATTGTGCCTAAAAAGGAGATATACACCATCAATGATGTTAGTGAAGAAGACACAATGCTTTTGGGGAAACTATTTTTAGTTGCAAAAAAGTTGGCAAAAGAGCAAGGCATTTCAGAAACCGGTTATCGCTTAAGTATGAATATCAATGAAGATGCAGGGCAATCGGTTTTTCATTTACATATGCATTTATTGGGCGGAAAAGAATTGGGGCCTATGGTGACGCAGGAGGAATGAGGTATTAGGTGTTAGGTGTTAGGTGTTAGGTGTTAGGTGTTAGGTGTTAGGTGTTAGGT
>OLHJ01000537.1_pt1 | contig 11845 bp, 9 predicted proteins | sample 1609491 | NCBI WGS metagenome assembly OLHJ01 (sample SAMN05416861, study PRJEB24817) | seawater metagenome | isolation source: Sea water | place: Canada:Atlantic | collected 2013-11
ACACAGAGTAGATCGTCGGCAGCGTCAGATGTGTATAAGAGACAGCAATTAAAACAACGTGAGTTTGAAATTTTCACTGATAATGCACGCAAACGCACCACCTTAATCCGGGCATTACTTGCAGGGCTTTTGGTCATTATTACTCTTTTGGCTTACATCTTACGGATACGAATCATTGCTTCAAAACAAAAGGAAAAACTCCATGAAGAAGAAACAAAACGAAACACTAAAAAGCTTCAACTCGCCAAATCTAAAAACATAGAACTTAAGCAAACCATCGAAACCATTAACTACGAGTTAGTTTCCAAAACTTTACTGATTGATAACAAAAACCAAATTTTAGAATCTGTTGGAACAATCGTTAAGGATGCCGAAAGATCAGATATCTCCGGTGTTAATCAGCAGGTATCGCAGCTAAAACAGCATTTACTTCGAGATCACAACGTGGAACAAAATTGGGAAGATTTTAAAATATATTTTGAAAGAGTGAATACGGACTTCTTCAAAAAAATTCATCACACCTATCCCAAGCTTAATTCCAATGATTTACGATTAATGGCTTTTCTTTTACTCGAGTTCAACTCAAAAGAAATTGCTCAAATTCTAAATATTTCTCCAGATTCCGTGAGAAAGAGGAAACAAAGACTCAAGGAAAAGCTTCAACTTAGCAAAGCCGAAAACCTACTTAACCACCTGTATACATTTGCTTAAACACATATAGTCACATGAGATGTCACATGTTTTTTTAAACATGTCACGCTATGTCACGTCCGTTTTACACTCTGGAGCTACCACCTCGCTAGTTTTGTGGGAAATTAAAACGCATTATGTCAAAAATTAAATTCTTACTAGTAAGCTTAGCAGTTCTTATAACGGGTATTACTAAAGCACAGACGATTACGATTAGTAATCCATCACTTACCTCGCCATACCAGGTAACCCCAGGAACAATAGTTACTATTGAATGGGACGCAATGGGCGCAGCTCCAAATTCATTCTATTCCAGTACAAGCATTCCTACCGTGCAAAATAACCTGCCCCCAGATGTAAGTTGGACCGCACACACCAACTTTACTGGACCAACCAACACCAAATACTATCAAACGATTACGGTTAACTCGGATACTTGGATTTGGGCTGGTATTGGCGGTTTTATTGGATGGCAATATTCCAATGTTATTTCAATACAAACCATTTCATCCTACTCCATTACGGCATCCGATACGGCAATTTGCCCAACAAATGGATCTGTTGTTTTTACCGCACCTTCAGGAACAGGATACACCTACCAATGGCATGATTTAAACGGTGTAATTAATGGAGAAACGGGTTCTATATTTACCGCAACTTCTGCCGGAAGCTACCATTGTGTAATTACCATTGGAGGAACTCCAAATACTACAAATACCATTTCTATTTCTGATTATGTAGCCACATTTGATGGCACATTAGCCAACAATCAAGTTACCATGACTGCAGATCAATCCTATACAAGTTATCAATGGTATGAAAGAATCGGAACCGGGACAGCTACTCCAATTTCTGGAGCTACCTCAAGTACGTATACCGCTACAATTTCAACCTCTGCAACTTATTACTCTTTTGAAGGCGTAGTGGGCTTATGTACGATCAACTCTACAGAAAAATTGTTGATAGATACTTTATTTAATGCTCCGACAATTACCTTAAACGCAACACCCAACTCTCAAGGTTTTGTTTGTGAAGGTTCAGAGGCTTCAATTACCGCAATAGGAAATACATCTAATCTAATTTGGTACAAAAATGGTTCTTCACAAGCCTCAGCTACCGATTCTCTTACTATTTGGGGAGCTTGGCAAAATGGTACTTGGACCGCATCTGCTACACCAAATGACTGGCCAAACATAAGCGTTGTTTCTAATGCTGTACAAGTAAGCATTTTAGATTTAATTGAACCAGATGTTTCTGGTGCCAATTATTACGATTACTTCTGTAACGGAGATGTTGTAAATTTTATTCTTACGGATGAAGGCTACACTTACACTTGGTACGTACATGACTCTAATAATGTTTTTGGACCAACAGATATCATTTCCATACCCACCGGAGTCTATCAACATAATTTCACCTCTTCTAAATATGTAACCATTGTGGCAGAATTTAATGGTTGTTCTACTTCTACCACGAAGTTCTTAAAAGATTATTCTGAAAAAATAATAAACACCACCATTGACAATTACAACCAACAATACTTGTGTACAGATAGTAGCGTAACCATTTCTGTTTCAAGCTGGGAAGTTTCTGACTACACCAATTTTCAATGGCACAAATTGATTGGAACTAATTGGGTTGCAATGGCGGGTGAAACTACAGCCGACTTAGTGGTAATTACCCCAGGAAATTATAAAGTAGAGGCAAATCCAATAGCCTGTTCAGGAGTAACTGCAAGTTCCAACCCCCAAATAATTCATAGCTACCTAAATCGCAAACCATCTATTTACGCTTTAAAAAACACCATGTGTGAAGGTGACACCACCGTTCTACAATTATCAGGAGGAGGAAGTTGGTCTGCCAAACAATGGTTAGAATCTAACATTAACATTGGTACTGGCGGATATGAACGAAGCTATATTGGAATGCTTACCAACTCTGGCCAAGATACGCAAGAAGTAACCAAATACAGCTCTTATCAATTAAGCGCCAAACATGTTTCTTGTCCAAACGGTTTGAAAACAAAAAGTAATATCGTTTTCATAACACCAACCGCAAATCCTGAGATTATTCAAATGAACAATCACCCAAGTGAGCCAATGCATATTATTGATTGGGATTCCACCCACCATATCATTGGTTGTCAAGATGAGACAGTACAATTAACACTTAACAATACGGCATTTGATTCTATAATTTGGCACGTTCAAGGATACATGGGCGATGATGATTACGCCTGGGGTAATCAAGTTCATATTGGCGACACCTTAAATGAAACGATGGATGCCAAATGGGTAACTGCCGTTGTAGAAGATGCCAATGGCTGTAGAGGTCAAAGTACACCACTATTATTAGATTCAAGAGTGTTTTCTACCCCGGCCGTAGCGTCCTACAACAACAGTGAGCTTTGTGAACAGGGAGATTCAACGCTAGTACACCTAGCTTTTGCTGGAACATGGATCTCTTACGAGTGGTCTAAAGACGGTACCCCTATTCCAAATTCTAACAACGATTCATTATGGGCGAAAGAACCGGGAACCTATACCATTAGTGCTATACCTACTGATTGCCCAAATTTCTCATACAGTTCAGGTTTAGGTCCATACGTGAAGTATTTGTACTCCGAAATTTTAGAGAATGATACTTTAATTTATGCCATGCCGGAGCTAGGCTACTACATGTATCAATGGTATTTAAATGGCGATTCAATTGAGGCCGCTCCTAATAGACCTTGGGTAATTTACAAAGCAGATATGCAACCCGGAGTTTATACTGTTGAGGTTAGCAATGAAAACTGTACCAAGATTTCTGAAGGATTCCTTTGGGAACCAAGTAGTATCGAAAACCCAATTTTTGGTGTTTTGGATATTTATCCAAACCCAACAAACGATTTTGTTTACATAGAGAACGTTAAATTAGATGAAGTGGTGTTCGTATTGATCACCGATTTGAACGGTAGACAAATAATGAGAGAAAATGGTTTGACCACAAACCAGTTAGATGTTTCTGCTTTAAATACAGGAATGTACATCCTAACCTTAGCGTTAATTGACGGACACCAAAAGGTGGTGAAGTTATCGGTAAACTAGGCATTCCTAAATAATTTTCAAAAAGCCATTAGGACTTCCTGATGGCTTTTTTTATGCTAAAAATTTGGAACTTCATTAGGCCGCGCAAAAGGTAAATCCATTACGTACGAAGCGGTATAATATCTATTTAAGCCTGAAACTAGGACATTCTTCGATTGATCAAAATTTACATATCCCTTAGAACTAATTATCTCTGGTGGCAAATACACATTCACCAACTCCCCAATAACCAAGGTGGTATTGTTATGCGCAATAGGTATGGCCTCCACAAATTTCATTTCCATTTTCACAATAGATTCTCCCACAAAAGGGGACTGGCAACCTTCTAAAAACTCTGGAGTCAAATTACACGCTTCAAATTCGCTCCTTTCCAGTTTTGCAGAAGTATAATGCGCGTTTACTAAACTATTTTCATGGACATGATTTATTGTAAACGAACCTGTTGCCATAATATTCTCATAGGTATCACGTCTAACCTCTTTGCGTGGCCTTAAAATGAAACCCAACAATGCCGGAGAAGAACCTAAATGCACAATAGAATTAAAGGGGCTCACATTGGTTTGACCATCTTTAGAAATAGTACCAATTAAACAAACTTGTTTAATTCCAGATAAAGAGTTTACTAAATTTAATCGTTTGGCATAGGGAAAATCTTGAATAGCCTTATTTGAAATCTTCATACGCCCTTATTTTCCGTTATACTTTTTATCCAGTACTTCCGTACGGTACGCAAAAATTTCCTGGAGTTTTGACTCAATAACCAATTTATTGGCCACAGATCCCAATATCCCCATTGGCGGACGATAAGAAATAATATCTTCCATCCAAACCCCGCCATTTCTTTCTGAAATATGATGTTGATGATGCCACATAGCATAAGGCCCAACACGTTGTTCATCTACAAAGAACTTCCTGTCCTCTACCTGGGTAATTTCAGTTACCCATTGCGTAGGTATTCCAAGTAATGGTTTCACTTGGTAACTAATGATCATACCTGCGTGCATTTTTTCAGGCAAACTAGGAGTCGTAATGTCAAACCCCATATAATCTGGGGTGATTTCTTTCAGATTTTTAGGAGATGAAATAAAATCCCAGACCTCTTCTATCGAGGATTTTAGTTGTTGAGACTGTCTAAATTGATAAAAACCCATAGTGTACTTTTTACCAAAAATACACTTTTGTTTAATTTTTATGTGTAATTATTAAACAAATTTTAGGTTAGCAGTTTTGATTACCTACCACCAATACAAAATTTTGATTTACGGGATTCCCAATTACGTTCAACGCAGGTTGCCATTTGGGCATTTTTTCAAGAATATTCACATACGCATTCGCCATTTCTAAACTTCCTGTTTGACGTTCAAGAGTCACATTTTCTGTTTCTCCCTTTTCATTTACCGTAAAATGAATCTCCGCACTTACCATTTCTTCACCAACAATACCCGGAAATAAATTTGACTTTAAGTAATCTCTTAACGCATCCTCATCCGTTCCGAAAGCAGCAGGTATATCTGGAGCCACCATAAACTGAACACTCATCTCATGGCCTTCCATTTCTTGGGTAATGGAATTCTTTGCACCATAATCTACATCAATTAAAACCTCAGAGTTAATGGGTAAGTCGGCCAGAATTTTCTTTTGAGCCTCCGATAAATCCGGACTCGATGAAACTTCACTTTTCGAGAATGTCTCTCCGGCAACGGTAATATTTACAGATTCATACGAATCTATCCATAAAGTAGGATAATTAGGAATGATATCATTTAAATGATCCGCTTCCTTTAACTGGTTTTGTGTAACCGTTTTATCATGTTTTCCACCTATGTAGAAAAATAACTTACTGGCATCAATGGGCTGCAATTGTGCCACCGTACAACAAGCAGTAGTTTCTGCTTTTTTATGTAACTCTCCGTTGGCATTGGTAGGCATTGCAAATGCATATCCCAACACAAACAATCCAATTCCACCGCCCAATACTTTTAGTCCAAAATTTTTCATAGCTCTGTGATTTTCAACAAACTTAAAGTCTGGTTTTGGCTCTTATTACTAACGACCCGTAAAAAGATGTTATTGAAATGTAAATACGTGAAATGCGCTGTATAAATAGTTTACATTCGTTTTATGACGAATAAAACCATAAAAATAGTGATCGGGGTAATGCTACTTACTTTGGCCTCTTTATTCGTTACTCAAGCTTATTGGTTCAAAAAAAGTTTCAATGAAGAACAGGTCCAACTGGATGAAAAAATTCAAATCGCCCTAAGAGATGTGGCGCATCAACTTTTATTACTGGATAACGACACTACTTCACTTATACCTCCCATTGAAAAAACTTCTTCGAACGAATACTTAGTTAAAACGGATTGTTTTTTTCAGTTAATTACTCTGGATAGTTTGTTATACCAAGAATTCGTAATGCGCGATATTCTGGTGGATTTTGACTACTTGGTTTTAAGAAAAACAGATGACCAAATTTTGCTTGGCAATTCAATTAGCACAAAAAAAGAAAGAAGTCCTAGAGGTTACACTGTTTTAGAACAAACAGAAATTGCGTGTAAAACTCGCCCTGATTATAAAGAGAATTTAGATTTCAAGGTGCGCATAAACAATGAAACTACTTACTTAATGGGGGCTATGGGTATTTGGATGTATTCTTCTTTCACTCTTTTGTTATTATTGGTGGTATTTACATTCATATTAATAGCCATTATTCGAAGTAAGAAGTTAGACTTGTTAAAGAAAGACTTCGTGAACAACATGACCCACGAGCTTAAAACACCTATAGCTAATATAGCCGTAGCTTCAGATACTTTAAGAAACAAACACCAGCAAATGGAAGGTGAAAAACTGAGTAAATATGCAGATATCATTTACAAAGAGAACAATCGTTTGCATCATTTGGTTGATAAAGTACTCCAGCTTTCAGAAATTGAAAAAGAGGAAGAATCCCTACAATTAGTAGATTTCAATATTCATGAAATCATTGAAAAAGCAAAGGGAAGTTTTGAACCCATTATTAAAAGTAAAAATGGTCAACTATCCGCCTTTTTAAAGGCTAAAAAAGCCATCATTTTAGGCGACCAAACGCATTTGAGCAATGTCATTACCAATTTGATTGAAAACGCCATTAAATACTCTCCTAGCACTCCCAAAATAGAAATAGAGACTTCCAGTACAGAAACAGAATTACGCATTGCAGTAACGGACAACGGAATTGGAATTAATAAACTTAATCAGGATAAAATTTTTGATAAGTTCTTCCGTGCAGAGTCCGGAAACGTACATAATACAAAGGGCTTTGGTTTAGGATTGAGCTACGTGAAAATGATTATGGATATGCATCACGGAAATGTTTCGTTTACCAGCCAAGAAGGCCGTGGAAGCACGTTTGTTTTAACTTTACCTCTTTAATGACAACTGCCAAAAAACATATTCTTTTAGTGGAGGACGATGAGAGCATGGGGTTCTTGTTACAAGATAGTTTAGAAAACTACGGTTATCAAGTAACTCACAAAACCAATGGTGTAGAGGCGTTAACAGCGTTTAAAAGACAGCCCTTTAAAATTTGTTTACTGGATGTAATGATGCCCCAAATGGACGGTTTTACTCTGGCTGAAGAAATTAGAAAATTGGATCTTAATGTGCCCATTATTTTTCTTACTGCGAAAGCCATGAAAGAGGACCGCATTAAAGGTTTTCGGTTAGGTGCGGACGATTATGTAACCAAACCATTTAGTGTAGAAGAATTGGATCTACGCATGCACGCCATTTTTAAAAGAGGTAAAGTCCATTCTCATACAGAAAAGGATCAAATTACGTTTGCCAATTACACTTTAAACCGCGCAAATCTCACTTTAGATAAAGGCACCGAAACCATTCAGCTCACTCAAAAGGAAAGCGCCATTCTAGCTCTTCTTGTTACCCAGCCCAACACCTTACTAAAACGCACCTATATATTGAACTCTGTATGGAAAGAGGACGGATATTTTGTGGGTAGAAGTTTAGACGTTTTTATTTCAAAGCTTCGTAAATACCTGAAAGAAAACCCTGCAGTTCAAATTGTAAATGTGCATGGATCTGGATATAAGTTTGAAGTGAAAGAAAACTAAAAAGGCACCCCTTTCGAAGTGCCTCTTTTCATTTTACTTTACATTTTCCATAATTTCTTGAACCACCTCTGGATTCAACAATGTAGATGTATCTCCCAGATTAGAGGTGTCGTTACTGGCTATTTTTCGCAGAATTCTACGCATAATTTTACCCGATCTGGTTTTTGGTAACCCAGATGTAAATTGGATTTTATCCAACTTGGCAATTGGACCAATATGCTCCGTAATAATTTGATTAATCTCCTTTCTCAAATTATCATGCATACGTCCCTCTCCTGTTTCTTTCAAGGTTACGTATCCGTACAATGCATTTCCTTTCACATCATGTGGGAAACCCACAATAGCAGATTCAGCCACTGCAGGATGCTCATTAATCACATCTTCAATTGGAGCTGTTCCTAAATTATGTCCAGAAACAATAATTACATCATCTACCCTACCGGTAATTCTGTAATAACCTACTGTATCACGTAAAGCACCATCACCGGTGAAGTACATATCTTCAAAGGCACTGAAATACGTTTCTTTATAGCGTTGATGGTTTCCCCAAATGGTTCGCGCCATAGAAGGCCATGGAAACTTGATACATAACCTACCATCAACTTGTTTACCGTCAATTTCATTCCCATTTTCATCCATTAAGGCAGGTTGAATTCCAGGTAACGGTAAGGTAGCGTAAGTAGGAATAGTGGGTGTAACGTACGGGATAGGGGACAACATAATTCCTCCAGTTTCCGTTTGCCACCAAGTATCAACAATGGGGCTTTGCTTCTTACCTACATTGTCGTTATACCAGTGCCAAGCTTCTTCATTAATAGGCTCTCCAACGGACCCTAGTACTTTTAAAGAAGACAAATCATAACGATCCACATATTCCAACTTTTCCTTAGCCAAAGCTCTAATAGCTGTAGGAGCCGTATAGAATTGCGTTACTTTATGTTTTTCAACTACTTCCCAAAAACGCCCGTAATCTGGATGACTAGGAACGCCTTCAAACATTACGGTTGTAGCTCCATTAGCTAATGGTCCGTATACGATGTAACTGTGACCGGTGATCCATCCAATATCAGCGGTACACCAGTAAATGTCATCTTGTTTGTAGTTGAATACATTCTTAAACGTGTAAGCGGTATACACCATGTATCCTCCAGTGGTATGCACCATTCCTTTTGGCATTCCGGTAGAACCAGAAGTGTACAGAATAAACAAAGGATCTTCAGAGTCCATAATTTCAGGGGCACATTCTTTGGATGCGTCATCCAGTAAAGGTTGCAACCATTGATCACGACCTTCCTTCATAGAGACATCCGATTGAATTCTTTTAGCTACCAAAACACTTTCTACGGAAGCACAATCTTCTAAAGCCTCATCTACAATTCCTTTTAAATCAATGGTTTTTGCTCCACGAAACGATCCATCTGAAGTAATCACCATTTTACAATCGGAATCATTAATACGCGTAGACAATGCCGTAGCTGAAAAACCAGCAAATACAACCGAATGAATAGCTCCAATACGCGCACAGGCCAAAACAGAAATAGCCAGTTCAGGAATCATGGGTAAGTAAATACACACACGATCTCCTTTACCAATTCCTTTTGCTTTTAGCACATTGGCAAACTGATTTACGCGCTCGTATAATTGTCTGTAAGAAATATGTTCTGCTTCTTCACTTGGATCATTTGGTTCAAACAAAATGGCAGTTTTATTGCCTTTGGTAAATAAGTGACGATCAATACAGTTTTCCGTAATATTCAGCTGCGCCCCTTCGTACCATTTCACCTCTGGGGTTTTAAAATCCCAGCTTAAAACTTTATTCCAACGTTTACGCCATACAAAATGCTCCTCGGCAATTTCTTCCCAAAAATTTTCAGGTTCACGAACAGATTTTCGGTATACTTTGTAATACTCTTCTAGATGTTTAATATGATAATTGCTCATAATTCGGGATGTTAAATTTCATTGTAATTGAGCTCTAAAATAACCCTTAGAATCTCAATTTACGGTCACCATTAATTTGGGGTTTGTAAATTTAACATTTGTGAATAATTGGAATGATACTATCCTGCCAAATTCTCTTACAATTATTCGCCTATACTATCACCGTATTCTTCACTTGCGGCATTATTTTGAATGATGGATTAATCAGGTCCGATAGTTTTGGGCCAAAAAGTAACCTTTTGTTATAATGGGTGGGAATGTTTCTAGTTCCCATTTTTCACCACTTCCAAACAGGAAAAGAAATAGTTTCATTATCTTTCAATTCAAATTTTCCGATTATGAAACGTACATTATTTATTGTTCTATCTCTGGTTTGCCCCTTTATTAGTTTCACACAAAAAAGAAATACGAAACAATACCATCAGTCCATTCAAACGGCAATGGACAGTGCATACCATAAATACAAAAGTGATCAACGGGGAAACAACGCAGACTATATTCCAGCCTTAGCCAACGTACCTAGTGACCTTTTTGGGATTGTAATTGTGACGGTAGATGGAAAGGTTTTTAGCATTGGAGATGTAGATTACAATTTATCCATTCAATCCATTTCCAAGGTTTTCACCTTAGCCTTAGTCATAGAATCAAGAGGCGAAAAAATAATTCGAGATAGTATTGGAGTTAACCCTACCGGTCAAGTATTTAATTCTATTTACCCCATTGAACAACACCAAGGCAAAGGCATTAATCCGTTTGTTAACCCAGGGGCAATTGCCACCACCAGTTTGGTACAAGGAGAAAACCAAGATGAAATTTTCAATAAGGTAATTTCAAATATGGAAGGATTTGCTGGTACTGAATTAAACGTAATTCCGGAAATTTATGAAAGTGAAGCCAATAACAATCAAAGAAATCAAGCCATTTCGATGCTGTTGCATTCGTATGATCGAATTTACAACGACCCCATAGAAATTACCGATACGTATACCAAGCAATGTGCAGTAGGAGTATCTACCCATAATTTAGGGGTGATGGCCGCAACCATTGCCAATGGCGGGTATAACCCAATTACCAAAAATCAGGTAGTTTCCCCAAAAACTTCTTCACACGTAATGTCTGTTATGACTATGGCGGGACTTTATAATAATGCTGGGAATTGGCTGTATTTAGTGGGAATGCCCGCAAAAAGCGGTGTAGGAGGTGCGATAATTTCGGTTCTCCCTGGTAAATTTGGAATTGCTGCATTTTCTCCAAAGTTGGATAGTTATGGAAATAGTATTCGTGCGCAACTAGCCATCTTTGATATTATTAGCACGCTTCAAGACCATCCTTATTTGGTTGAACCGGTTAAATAGCTGCATTCGTATTTGAACAATTATTCTCTTGTTAATCCAACTATTAACTCTTCCAAGTTAGGATACACCGATAGCAACTCACTACGTTTAGCCATTTCAAAATCAGCGAAATCAAATCCGGGAGCTACGGTGCAACCCGCTAAAGAAAAGCCCTCTTTCACACTTACTTCCGAAGCAAACCAGTCGCCAGCTTTGACAACATATTGCGGCACTTCGCCTTTAGAAAAATCACGTCCAATTTTTATACGTTCATATTTCCCATCTTGGGTAAGGATATGTAAATGGATAGGAGAGCCATCATAGAAATGCCACATTTCATCTTGCTTAATGCGATGGAAAGCAGAGAAATTACCAGATACTAACAGGAAATAAATTCCAGTAGAAAAACTACGTGCATCAGCTCCTTCATACGGTTGAATGGTATTACCCGTACTTCGATAGGTTTCTTTAAAGTATCCGCCTTCCGGATGCGGCTCTAATTGCAAATGATTTTTAAGTGCTTCTATTTTTTCGGCAATCGACTGGTTTTCCATACCCTACAAAGAAAAGAAACAATTGCTATGCTTACGAAAATCATGCGTTACAAATAAAATTTTATCAAAACACAATAAACTGTCTCTTATACACATCTCCGAGCCCACGAGACTCCTGAGCATCTCGT
>OLHJ01000538.1_pt1 | contig 11826 bp, 14 predicted proteins | sample 1609491 | NCBI WGS metagenome assembly OLHJ01 (sample SAMN05416861, study PRJEB24817) | seawater metagenome | isolation source: Sea water | place: Canada:Atlantic | collected 2013-11
CTACACAGAGTAGATCGTCGGCAGCGTCAGATGTGTATAAGAGACAGATTCTTGACCAATAGTGCCACCACCTTCTGACGCTTCGATCAAAAAATCTTGAGCGGCGGGCTGTTTTCCGCCTAAAAGCCCTATTGGATCACCCGTATTTACGATTTGGCCAAATTCCCCATAGATCTGATTCAGCCCTGCAACCACGATTAAAAACCCCGGTTCTGGTTCTAATATAATAACTTTCCCATAATCTAAAAACGCACCAGCAAAGCGAATTGTAGCAGGTATCGGGGATGTAACTAAGGATAGGGGCCGCGCCGTTATCACAATGCCAGGGCGCTTTATGCCAGCGGCATCAGACTCGTAAAAAGCCCGTAAAAGGGCACCGTCTGTTGGTAATGTCAGGCGGCCCTTAGAGGACAAAAATGAGGGTTGTTCTTCTGGGATGCCTTCAAGTGGTATATCCGTTAATCCATTGGCAAAGAAATCAAGCGTTTTGCTATTATCCGCTAAAATTTGTACACGCACTGGGTCGGCGGCAAAGCGAAGCGGCAATTCTGTGCGTTCACTGATGGCTTTTGCAAGCGCCACGCGGGCGTTTTGCGCGCCCGATAATCCACCTACTAATTCTTTTTCCGCATTTTTCTGCAAGTCACTTAAACCCACCAACTCTTGCAGTTGCAGACGAATTTCCTCTGCGCGTGCTTGCAACATAGGTGTCACCTCTGACATCACCATGCCAGAACGTGCCGTGCCGATAGGCCCTGCGGGATGGATCATCAACAACGGTGTGCTGGCGCGTTCCATTGTTTGTAAAACACCTAATAACTGGCTGATCTGTTCGCGTTGACTTGCTAGCTCAAGGCGCAAAACCTGTTCGCGGATTGTCGCGGCACGTAAACTTTCACGGACGGCGCGCAGCCCCTTTTCATACGCATGAACAGTCAGGCTTAATGCCGAAATGCGATCTTTTGATTTTTCGGCTGATTTTAAAGCCAACGCTGCATCCTGTAATTCATCAGCGGCGGTTTTTGCTAATTGCATTGGCGTACTTGCGGCATTCACACTTATTGGAAAAGTAAGTGCCACCACTGAAAGCATTCGCACTGCGGATTTAAGTAATCTTAACAAATTAAAGTTTCGCCTGTCATTTCTATGGGCTGTTTCAATCCCATTAAGTCTAAAAGACTGGGTGCTAAATCTGCCAATCGCCCGTCTGTACGTAACTTGGCCCCTTTTGGCCCGCCGATCAAGACCACAGGCACAGGGTTTGTTGTGTGCGCGGTATGCGGCTCACCTGTTTCGGGGTTCACCATAGTTTCGCAATTCCCATGATCTGCACAAACGATCATTGCACCTTCTTGTGCGTGTAGTGCATCAATAACTTGCCCCAACCCTTTATCAACAGATGCACAAGCTTGCATTGCGGCCTGTAAATCACCCGTATGGCCAACCATATCTGGGTTGGCATAATTCACGATTATCAAATCATACATGCCTGCCGTGATGGCATCCACCAAATTCTCTGTCACTTCGGCAGATGACATCTCGGGTTGCAGATCATATGTTGCCACATTTGGGCTGGGCGCCAGATAGCGATCTTCGGCATCATAGGGCAGTTCTATTCCGCCGTTCATAAAAAATGTCACGTGGGGATATTTTTCAGTTTCAGCAATGCGGAACTGTTTTAATCCGTGGCCTGCAACCCAAGACCCCAAAGTGTTCTTAATATCCTGATTGGGAAACACACAATCCATATAGGTATCGTGCCGATCTGAATATTGTGCGTAACCACTTACAATAGCCAAAGCAGGGCGCGGGCCTGTTTTGAAATCGTTAAAGTCTGGGTCGGCAATAGCGGCTAAGATTTCGCGTGCGCGATCTGCACGGAAGTTCAAAACCATAAGACCGTCACCATCCTTCATACCAGAGTAATTGTTCAAAACGGTAGGTTCGAAAAACTCGTCTGTAATTCCATTCGCATAGGCGGTTTTTATCACATCACTAGCTTTACCTGCATGAGGGCCATCGCCCAAAACAATCGCTCGATACGCTTTTTCGACGCGATCCCAACGATTATCTCGGTCCATCGTATAGTAACGGCCCGAAAAAGTTGCCAAACTAACCGTACCCGCTAATTCCGCTTCCAAATGGGCCAAATATTCATTTGCCGATTTTGGTGCCACATCACGCCCGTCACCAAATAAGTGCAGGGCAACAGGCACGCCTGCGGCAGTTATCGCACGTGCGGTTTCGATCATATGGTCAATATGGCTATGTACCCCGCCATCAGATAAAACACCGGCCAGATGTGCGACCCCGCCCGAATTTTTCAAGGCCGCAATAAACCGCTCTATTGCGGGAAGTGCTGCTAGTTCACCGCGTTCAATAATGCCTGCAATACGGCGCAAATCCATTTCTAAAACACGCCCTGCACCGATGTTCATATGTCCAACTTCAGAGTTGCCCATTTGCCCTTTTGGCAGACCAACATCAGGCCCGTGTGTAATTAAAGTTGCACTTGGGCATTTTGCCATGATGCGATCAAAGGTTGGTGTATCCGCCAAAGCAACCGCATTGTTGGCAGTTTCTTTGCGCAGGCCCCAACCATCAAGAATGCATAAGACAACAGGTTTTGGCGTGGCCATGTTGGGGGTCCTTTTACGTTTGTCTTTACTTAATGCGCCACAGTCAAAGGTTCAACCACGCATCCTGACGCCACGTAGCGTTTTGACCTTGCTAAATCACGCAGTATAGTGCCGACAAAGGGGTTTTATCATGCGTTTAAAAATTATGTTCAGTCACATATCCGTGCAGCTTATGGCCTTAGCTGTGTTTATCGGTGTGGTGATTGCACTAATCACTGGCCCTGCATGGGTTTGGTTGCTGGTACCATTGGGTATTTTGACCCAAATGCTGAACGAATATTCTATTCACCGTTATCTTTTTCACCTTAAAGCACCCAGCAAACAATGGCAGTTTGATTTGCTGTATCAGGTGCATTACGGCCATCATGATTTTCCGACCAATAAAGAACTGTTTTTTGTTCCTGTCTGGTTTGCCATCCCGATGCTGTGCTTTAACTTTTTTGCTCTTTGGTTTGCGCTATCGTTCATAACCCTGCTGGCATTGCCTATCGCGGCGGCTGTTATTCTGATCGGTGGGGTTGGTACATTTTTGTTTTATGAGTGGTTTCATATGACCGCACACTTAAATGTGCCGAAAGTCTGGGTTGAGCGTCATGTCAGCACGTTGCATAACCAGCACCATTTTCGTGATTTTTCGAAATGGTTTCATGTGTCGCCCGGCGGGCAGATTATCGACCGCGCAATGGGTACTGCCATCAACCGCGACGCGTTAAAATCACAACAACGTATAGAGTTTATCCGCACAATGGGCCTACGCCCTGATGACCCGCGACTTGTATCTTCACGCCTGCGGTTTGCGGGTAAGTATGGGTTGAGTGAGGCTGAGATTGAGCGGGCGGCGGTGGTTTAAGGTGATCGGTCTACTAAAATCGCATTCAATTTGGATCCGGTTTGTCGTAGTTTAATGAGCGGTTTGAAAGCATCAGAATTCCAAAAAGCATTTGCATGATCCCTATCTGGGAATTCAATGATGAATGCCGCATCAGGTAAGGTGTTTGTTCCTTCAAGCTTTTCTGGATTGCCTCCTTTTACTAAAAATGTACCAGAATAGGATTCTATCAATTTGGGTACCTTGGAAAAATACTCATCCATCCAATCCTGATTTAGAATTTCCATTTGTCCAATAATTAAAGCACTCATATGTCCCCCCGTTTGTGATAGGCCGCACTTCCTTATATAGCAATCTCAAACTCGATGATATGGACTACCCGCCAATATACTGACCGCGCGATAAAGCTGCTCACACAGCATGACACGCGCCAGCATGTGAGGCCAGACCATTTTGCCTAGTGAAATAGAGGCATCTGCTTGGGCGCGTAACTCTTTGATTAATCCGTCAGCACCCCCAATAACAAAACACACGACGGGGGCACCATTGTCGCGCCAGTCTGCAAGTTTGGTGGCAAATTCAGGAGAGGTCAGCAATTTGCCGCGTTCATCCAGCGTGACGATAATGGCGCCTTTGGGGATGGATTTCAGTAGCAATTCGGCTTCAACCTGTTGACGGCTACCTTTTTTGTCTTCGACCTCTATGATGGTCGCATCGGTAATGCCCAAGGCCCGTCCGGTACGTTCAAAGCGTGTCAAATAATCGTCGATCAGGTCTTTTTCAGGGCCAATGCGCAAGCGGCCTACAACACTGATCTGTACGCGCATATATTATTCGCCTTCGGGTGTGCCTGAAGACTGCCACATTTTTTCAAGCTGATAAAACTCGCGTACTTCAGGGCGGAAAACATGCACAATAATGTCGCCTGCATCCAGCAGCACCCAGTCACCTGCGGCTTTGCCTTCCATACGTGCGTGTATGTCCATATTCTGCTTCAACTTATCTGCAAGTTTTTCGCTGATCGCAGCAACTTGACGGGTCGAGCGGCCAGAGGCCACGACCATATAGTCCGCGATTTGCGATTTGCCTTGTAATTCGATGGTAACAATATCCTCAGCTTTATCATCCTGAAGCGAGTTCAGAACCAAATCAAGCATCGACATGCCTGGGATATTTTTACCAGCAGCATCTGCTGCTTCAACACGTTCAGCCAGAACCGTGTCCTCCATATAACGCACCGATCCTTGGTGCTAAGGTGTGTTCAGGGTATCACCCGATAAATTATCGGGCAAGGGGGACGTATGGCAGAACGGATTGCGGTGGCAAGGGCTAAAATAGAGGATTTTAAGGCGAAATGCAGGGTATTTTGCGTGTTTATTTCGCATTTACCGCGAATCGGTCATTTCCGTGTCAATGTAGCTTTGAATAATGCCGGCAAAATCTTTATCCGCACGAAACCCCAAACTTATCGCCCGTTCGGGGTGAATGTTACGGGGCCAGCCCATCACGATGTTAGCAATGTCAGGATTGGGAACGGATTTAATCAGCTTCACCACATCATTACCCGCTATTTGGCGTAATGCTTCGATCTGATCGGCAACCGTGCAAGATACGCCTGGCAAGTTCAGGGCGCGACGACCTTCTAGACGGTTAAAATCCAACTCTGCTGCAAGTTTAAGAAAGCCTACGGCACTTTGTGGCGATGCAAACCAGTGGCGCAATGTGTCTGGTACTGGCAGAATTGCCAGCTGACCATTTAGGGGTTCACGGATGATGCCAGAATAGAATGAGGATGCGGCAAGGTTTGGCTTTCCAGGACGCACGCAAATGGTCGGTAATCGGATGGATAAGCCGTCAACATATCCTTTGCGAGAATAATCAGAAATCAGCAACTCAACCACGGATTTTTGTGCGCCATAAGAGGATTGCGGGTTATTGTGGAAGTCGTCATCAATCGCATCAGGATATGGGCCACTGAAAACCGCAAGCGAGGACGTAAAGATCACTTTCGGGCGGTAAATATTTCCAGAAAGTTCGTGCTGTGCACGTAGGGCTTCCAACAAATTCCATGCGCCACGTGCATTAACATCCCACCCCGCCTTGAAGTTTGCCTCGGCATCGCTTGAAACGATTGCCGCTAGAAAGAAGACTACATCAGGCTTTAGGGCTGCAAGGGATACAGCGGTTTCATTTGTTGTGATATTTCCAGTTAACAATTTAGGCTGGCTAGGACCTGTCCAAGGTGGTTCTACAATGTCGTGCAAGATCATATCTGGTTGTGGATTGTCCTCTAACCCATGCTTTGCGATGTTATGCGCCAGTTTTTGACCAATCATACCAGCGCCGCCTAAAATTAGAACTTTCATGGGCTTACCTTTAATTGTCTGAGGGCACTTTATAGATATTTAAATGCTTGTCATCAGGTGCAATTTTTAGGCTATTAAAAACGAAAAATTGTGTGCTAGGTTTAATTTACCCAACAAATCATGAGGCCTGATTTGGAAACTAATATTTTAAAAATGGATGCAATGAAACTGCGTTTGGCGCAGCAGCAAGGCAGAATTACAGTCCCAGAAATTACTGCGGCTTATCTTGACCAGATTGAGGCGGTCAATCCTGCGATTAATGCGATAATATCTATGCGCTCTAGGGCTGATATTATGGCTGAAGCAGAAGATATGCAAAAGGCTGCCGGCAGCGGGCTACTATTTGGGTTACCGATTGCAATTAAGGATTTACGTGAAACTAAAGGTATAGCCACAACGTTTGGTTCGTTGATTTATAAAGATAACGTGCCAACAAAAGATTGCCTTATGGTTGAGCGGATACGCAATGCGGGTGCATTGATTATTGGGAAAACCAATACGCCAGAATTCGGTTTTGGTTCGCATAGTTATAACCCCGTACACGGCGTTACTGTTAACCCTTATGATTTGACCCGCTCTGCGGGTGGTTCCTCTGGCGGGGCGGGGGCTGCATTGGCGGCTGGAATGCTACCGATTGCGGATGGGTCTGACATGATGGGATCACTTCGTAATCCTGCTGGTTGGAATAACGTCTATGGGTTTCGTCCCAGCTATGGATTGATACCGGATGAACCTGCGGGCGAAAACTTTCTGCATCAGCTTTCAACAAGCGGCCCGATGGCACGTACGGTACGGGATTTAGAACTATTGTTAAAAGTTATGGGGGTACCAGACACACGTCTTGCGCATGCTACCAACCCCTTTACAGGCATGGGTGATGCCCCTGTTAAAGGCACTAAGATTGGGTGGGTTGGCGATTGGGATGGTTATTATCCGATCGAAAATGGTGTTTTGGAACTTTGCTGTACTGGGTTGAACACGCTGTCTGATCTTGGGTGTGATGTACAGGAAATAACACCACCATTTGCACCTGAAGAGCTTTGGCATTCTTGGATTACTTTGCGTCAATTTGCAGCCGCATCAAGGGATGTTGAATTGTTTGAAAACCCTGCAACACGTGATTTGTTAAAACCAGAAATGCAGTGGGAAATTGAAAATGGGCTGGCACTTTCTGCACGAGACGTGCGTGATGCAAGCCTGATCCGTTCGGAATGGTTTCGCACATTTGCTACGTTGGATGTAGATCTGCTTACATTACCATCGGCACAGATGTTTCCATTTGATGCAAAATTACATTGGCCCAAGCAGGTTGCTGGGCGCAACATGGATACTTATCACCGTTGGATGGAAGTGGTTGTGCCTGCAGCGCTTACCGGACTGCCAGCGCTAAGCATACCAGTTGGATTCGGGGATAAGGGTTTGCCTATGGGCTTGCAACTTATTGGTAAACGAGGGTGTGATGCACAGGTTCTAAGACTGGGCCATGTTTATCATGAAGCCACACTTTATCCGCAAAAATATCCACCTAAATTAGATTTGGGTGCGCTGTGAATACGCACCCTATTGATTTATTCGCGTACCAGCTTTTCGTAGCTTGCTGAAATATCTCGCGCCATTGCCCCAACTTCAAAGTTGTAATCGCCGATTTGACCAACGGGTGTAACTTCTGCGGCGGTGCCTGTTAACCAGCATTGCTCAAAGCTTTCCAATTCTTCTGGCATAATGTGGCGTACATGGGTTTTGATCTGCTTTTTCTCTAACATATCTATAACTGTTTGACGGGTCAGCCCATTCAAAAAGCAATCGGGTTTTGGTGTATGCACTTCGCCGTCTTTCACGAAGAACATGTTTGCCCCCGTTGCTTCGGCAACATAGCCGCGATAGTCGAACATCATCGCGTCGGAACAGCCTTTTGCCTCGGCCTGATGTTTGGCCATTGTGCAGATCATATACAGGCCAGATGCTTTGGCGAAGCAGGGGATTGTTTCGGGGCTTGGGCGTTTCCATTTGGAAATATCCAGCTTGGCACCTTTAATTTTGGCGTCGCCATAATAGGCACCCCATTCCCAGGCGGCAACGGCCATACGCACGGGGTTCGCTTGAGAGGCAACACCCATATCATTGCCCGAACCACGCCAACAAAGTACACGCACATATGCGTCGGTCAGGCCGTTTGCCTGCATCACTTCGTATTTGGCCGCTTCTATTTCATCAACTGTATATGGCACAGGAATGTCGATATATTCGCCAGATTTAATAAGACGCGCCGAATGATCACGGCTTCTAAATATAGTCCCGTTATAGGCGCGTTCGCCTTCAAAGACGGAAGATGCATAGTGCATGGCATGTGTCAGCAAATGTACATTTGCATCACGCCAAGGGACAAGCTTACCGTCTAACCATATTTGACCGTCACGATCATCATAAGAACTTGCCATTATACTTTCCTCTTTGCCGTTATGCGTAATTTAATTACTCAAAAATTTCGCTTTATGATAGAAAGTTGCGAAATTTAAATTTTTGCTAGCATTTGATTCTATAAAAGTCAATAATGCTGACATAAATTGAATTCAGCAGCGTAATTTTGTGATCGGGTGACATATAAATGGCAGAACATTCAAATACTGCAAAGGGTGAAAATCTGCTTTTCCTTACCGACGACCAGTTGTTGCAAGGTATCGAGTTGATGTTTTTTGCTTATAAAGGCTTCACCTCTGATCCAGATCAGATTTTACAAGATTATACTTATGGCCGCGCCCATCATCGCGCACTTCATTTTGTTCAGCGCAATCCCGGCATCACTGTGAATGCTTTGTTGGATATTTTGGGTGTTACAAAACAATCACTGAATCGTGTTTTACGGCATTTGGTTGATGATGAACTGGTTGAAAGCAGTGTAGGTATTAAAGATCGCAGAGAACGAAATTTGCAATTAACACAAGCGGGTATCGCATTAGAGAGAAGCCTTTCGGAGGCGCAGCGTAAACGCATGCGGGGTGCATACAAGGCAGCAGGCCCTGATGCTGTGCACGGGTTTAGGACTGTTTTGAAAAATATTATGGACCCTCAAATGAAAACGCACCTAGATTAAGGCGCAGGGAGATCAGATGTCAGTACCAAATATAAATGATGCGCATATTCTAATCGTTGATGACGATGAGCGTATTCGTGGGCTTTTACAAAAGTTTTTAGCACGCCATGGGTTTTGGGTGACAACTGCGCGTGATGCAGCGCATGCACGCAGGTTACTGCAAGGATTGGAATTTGATCTACTGGTTCTGGATGTGATGATGCCAGGGGAAGATGGTTTAACACTGACAAATTCCTTGCGCGAAACGCTTTCCACTCCGATTTTGTTATTAACGGCCAAGGCTGAAACCAATGAGCGGATCATGGGATTAGAAGCGGGCGCGGATGATTATTTAACCAAACCGTTCGAGCCCAAAGAACTGGTTTTGCGCATCAATGCAATTTTACGTCGCGTTCCTGCAGAGGCACCTATAGATGCCCCACCCAAAACATTACAACTGGGCGAAGTGCGTTATGATGTATCGCGTGGTGAAATGTGGCGTGGATCAGATTTGGTACGCTTAACCGCGACTGAAAGTGCCTTAATGCGTATTTTTGCAAGTTCCACGCACCAGCCGGTTTCACGTGGGAAACTAGTTGATGATTTGGGTGGTGATAAAGGCCAAAGTCAGGAACGTGCGGTAGATGTACAAATCACTCGTTTGCGCCGAAAAATTGAAAGCGATCCCAAAAGCCCGCGTTATTTGCAAACAGTTCGAGGTGCCGGATATATGTTGGCACCGGATTAAGTATTATTATGACAACTGCATTAATTTCACATTCGGATTGTTTAAATCACGTAACGCCTGACGGTCATCCAGAACAGGTTGCCCGTTTGCAAAAGGTGATGGACACATTGAACGGCCCGCGCTTTGACGGATTAATGCGCCATGATGCGCCGCTGGCCAGTAAGGCACAAATACTATCTGTTCATCCTGATGAATATTATGAACGTGTGCGCATGTCTGAACCTGTATCAGGCTGGCAGATGCTGGATGCGGATACGCATATGTGCAATGGATCGTTTATTGCAGGGCTGCGTTGCGCTGGTGCAAATATCATGGCTGTAGATTTGGTGATGGCGGGGGATGTAGATAATGCGTTTTGTGCAATACGCCCACCAGGGCACCATGCAGAAACTGCAAAATCTATGGGGTTTTGTCTGTTTGGCAGCGTTGTTATCGGTGCAAAGCACGCTTTGGAACATCATGGGCTTTCGCGTGTAGCGATCGTGGATTTTGATGTGCACCATGGCAATGGCACACAAGATCTGGTTTGGCGTGATGATCGTATATTCTTTAGCTCAACCCATCAAATGCCGCTTTACCCAGGAACAGGTGCCGCACATGAAACTGGGGCATCAGGCAATATTTTAAACATACCGTTTGCGCCAAATGCGGATGGGACGGTATTGCGCGATGCTTATGAAAATGCGATTTTATCTGCTTTGTACGCCCATAAACCAGAAATGATCTTTATTTCAGCAGGGTTTGATGCCCATTTTGCAGATCCTTTGGCAAATCTGAACTTTAATGAGGAAGATTTTGCATGGGCTACAAAACAGCTGAAAGAAGCGGCAAATGCGCTATGTCAGGGCCGTCTGGTCTCGACACTGGAAGGCGGATATGATCTTGATGCGTTGGCTGCTTCGACTGCGGCGCATGTAGAAGTATTGATGGAGACTTAAGCAATGAGCGATACGCCTGTAACTGATATGAGTTTTGAACAGGCTATGGCCGAACTGGAAACGGTGGTTTCTAGGTTGGAAAGCAGCCAAGTAGCGTTGGATGATTCAATTAAGCTTTATGAACGCGGTGCAGAGTTGAAAAAGCATTGTGAGATGAAATTGAAAGCAGCCGAGGAAAAAGTTGCACAAATTACGCTTGACCCAAATGGTAAACCTGATGGTTTGAAACCCGTTGAGGGCTAAGACCAATGCACCCTGAATTTATTGCTCAACTGGCAAAATCTGTAAATTTGGTTGAAGCTAAATTGGATGATTGCCTGCCCAATATACAACACTCGCTTATTGCCGAACCTATGCGCCATGCGGTGTTGAATGGTGGCAAAAGATTGCGGGCCTTTTTGGTATTGCAATCAGCGGCTTTATTTGATGTGCCCGCGACGCAAGCATTATATGCAGCGGCGGCGATCGAATGTGTTCATGCCTATTCTTTGGTGCATGATGATCTGCCGTGCATGGATGATGACGATCTTCGGCGCGGGTTGCCGACGGTACATGTTAAATGGGATCAGGCAACTGCGGTTTTGGTTGGCGATGCGTTACAGGCGTTGGCCTATGAAGTTTTGTCTAATCCAAAGGCTGCCAACTCAGATACAATACGCGTGAAACTTATCAGAAACCTTGCATCTGCATCTGGTGTGAACGGGATGGTTTTGGGGCAAGCCCAAGATATTGCTGCAGAAACGGCAAAAGTGCCTTTGACGTTGAACCAGATTATAGATTTGCAGGCAAATAAAACCGGTGCTTTGATAAAATGGTCAGCCGAAGCAGGGGCTATATTGGCCAATCAACCCATAGAAGCACTATCAGATTACGCAAATGCGCTGGGTCTTGCATTTCAAATTCAGGATGACATTTTGGATATTGAAGGTAATCCGCAAGCTGCCGGTAAGCGATTACAAAAGGATAATGATGCGGGAAAAGCGACGTTTGTATCCATTTTGGGGTTAGATGTGGCAAAGCTACGCGCCAAATCTCTGGTCGAGCAAGCTATAGATGTGTTAATACCATTTGGCGCAAAGGCAGAACCGTTGCGCAGCGTTGCCCGATACGCTATCGAGCGCGACAAGTAATAAAAGGCTAAGCCTGTGACGCAAGATCGCCCGAATACACCCTTGTTGGACAAAGTAACCCTGTCTCTTATACACATCTCCGAGCCCACGAGACTCCTGAGCATCT
>OLHJ01000539.1_pt1 | contig 11771 bp, 11 predicted proteins | sample 1609491 | NCBI WGS metagenome assembly OLHJ01 (sample SAMN05416861, study PRJEB24817) | seawater metagenome | isolation source: Sea water | place: Canada:Atlantic | collected 2013-11
TCTACACAGAGTAGATCGTCGGCAGCGTCAGATGTGTATAAGAGACAGGATATAAAGTTGTACAGATTTCACAAATTGTGCCGTCGCAGCTCCAAGCGGAACAAAATTCACGACCAAAATAAATAAATTGTAGATGAAGGGCGCTCCAACTTTTTTTGGGGAATAAAAATTTTAAATCTTTCTCTGTTTGGGTAACACTTCTCCCATTGGTGAAACCCCATCTCTGAGCCAAACGATGAATATGAGTATCAACTGCAAATGCAGGATGACCAAAACCTTGCGAGATAACAACGCTAGCTGTCTTGTGGCCAACCCCAGGTAGACTTTCAAGCGCTGTAATGTCTTCTGGTACTACGCCATTAAACTTCTCAACGAGGATACTTGACAGCCCAGAAATAGCTTTAGATTTTTGTGGGGCTAGACCGCAAGGACGAATGATGTCGTATATGTCTTTTATTGGCAGGGTGGACATGTCCCTTGGATTGCCCGCTTTCTTGAATAATGCAGGGGTAATTTGGTTAACTCGAGAATCGGTACATTGTGCAGACAGCAGAACTGCAATAAGTAAAGTATAAATATCCTTGTGTATTAGAGGTACGGGTGGAGAGGGGTAGAGTTCATTCAGTCTGTGGAGGACATAGCTTGCTCTTTGTTTTTTTAGCATGGTTTAGTTTAACTGGAAGATGCAATAAGTTGTTTGATTCTTTCTGCCGCTTCTCGGCACTCTTCTACAGTAGCCACCAAGGCCATTCTTATGTAATTTTCTCCAGGGTTGCTGTTATTTGAGAGCCTTCCAAGATAACGACCAGGTAATACGGTGACGTTTTGCTGGGAAAATAATTCCCTAGAAAAAATTTCATCATTACCTACTCCTGCAGGAAGAATGTTGACCCAAAGATAAAATCCTGCATCCGGTATGTTTAATGGCAAAGAATCCCCTAAAATCTGTTGAAAGATTTGGAATTTTTGGCGATACTTTTCTCGGTTCTTTTTTACATGCACTTCGTCGCTCCAAGCAGCGATGCTGGCTGATTGAGTGATAAGAGGCATAGCGCATCCGTGATATGTCCGGTAGCGCAAAAACGATGCAATAATATTTGCGTCTCCTGCAATAAATCCAGATCTTAACCCAGGCAGATTAGAGCGTTTTGAGAGGCTGTGAAAAACGATGCAACGAGCGTAATCATTGCGTTGCATTTTGGCGCAAGCTTCTAGCAAGCCAGTAGGTGGATTATTTTCGTTATAGTATATTTCTGAGTAGCATTCATCGCTTGCGATAATAAAATTATGTCGATCAGCAAGGTTAATTAATTCTTGCAGAGCAGTCATGTCAAGCACTGCACCACTAGGGTTTCCGGGTGAACAGATATAGATTAGTTGACACGCATCCCAGACTTCAGCTGTGACAGAGCTAAAATCTGTCAAAAACCCTGTTGCCTCGTTACAGTTAAGAAAATGCAATCTTGCCCCAGAAAGGAATGCGGCCCCCTCATAGATTTGATAAAAAGGATTAGGGATTAGGATAAGTGGATGATTTTCTCTATCAATGGTGGCTTGAGCAAAGGCAAAAAGAGCCTCTCGGGTTCCATTTGCTGGCAATACCTGTGTGTTTGCATCTATGTCTTTTAATATAAATCGATTTTTTAACCAATCTGAAATTACTTGCCTGAACTCCAGAGTTCCTTTTGTACTTGGATACATTGATAATTTATGCATTGAGGCTGCAATTGTTTCTTCAACAAAGCTGGGTGGCGAGTGCTTTGGTTCTCCGACTGACAGGGATATATGAGCCAATTCTTTTGGTGGTACAATCTCAGAAAGCAGTGATGATAGCCGTTCAAAAGGATACTGGTGAAGTTTATCAAGGTCTCTATTCATTGTTGTTGTATCGTAAATTGATGGCTGGTGGTTGATTTTTCCAAAATAGCTTAATAGCTTAGTAGTTTCTATCACTCTTAGCTTGTTATTGAATTTTTTATTCCCAAAGATTCATCTTTTGAAGTGGTGCACCCTCTATCTGCTCCATTACTCGAGCATCAAGCTCGTAACAAACAGTCTCTTTTATCTGCGCGCATAAAAAGGGATCACTTAAGGGTTGATAGCCCATGTCTACCAGATGAAAAATGTCTTCAACCCGCTCTCCTAGGGTTGAGATTTTTGCGCTAAGTAGTCGTAAGTTGAATTTCATGAAAATCTGACCCAAATGCATTAGCAGGCCAGGCCTATCTGGTGTAATGACCTCAAGCATTGTGCTCATTTTGTCGATATCATTGCTGATATTTACAATAGTGGCCATGCTAAATTGCTTAAGAGTTGATGGAATTCTTCGTTGCACATCTACAACAGATTGGTTGGTGTTTTGGAATGCTTTTTTTAGCGCCGCCTCAATCTGTGCGATGACCTTAGCCTGACCTCCAAATGGTTTGCCTGATTCATTAAGGACATAAAAAATATCAAAAGTATTTTCTTTTGTATCTCTATGTAAGCTGGCATCCAAAATTCTTAATTGCAGCTTGTCAAGCGTGGCTGCGGTTATAGGAAATACGTTATACAGGCCGTTAGTATGTATAAATATCTGTGTAGCAACAGGAGCTTCTACTCCTTTGTCTTTTATTAAGATGACCGGGATTGCTACATCTTTTTTCTTTGAGATCGCTACGGTGTACCTAGCAATATCATCCGCGCTCTCTTTAAGAAAAAACTCGCCATCAAGATCGCCCCATATTTTTTTGACAATTTCACTATCGACGTTATCTTTAGCTATCTCTTTTATAGCAGCAGTTTTGGTGTTTAGCACCCAGCTCTCTCGGCTTACTGGATTTTCAAGCCCTCGACTTAAGGCTTTTTTCGTCTCAGTGTATAATTGGGCCATAAGAGATGCTTTCCAGCTATTCCATAGTGCTGGATTGGTGGCAATTATGTCAGCCACAGTAAGCACAAGCAGATAGTTTAATCGAACCTGAGTGCCAATTACTTTAGCAAATTTATGAATAATATCCGGGTCAGAAATGTCAGATCGCTGAGATGTACTAGACATCAATAGGTGATTTTCCACTAGCCATGAGACCAACTTGACTTCTTCTTCTGAAAGACCGTGACGCTTACAAAAATTAGTAGCGTCCACTGCGCCTAAAACAGAATGATCACCCCCTCGACCTTTGCCCATATCGTGATAGAGTCCAGCAATAAATGCTAGCTCAGGTTTTGGTAGTTGCTTGTACACATGGGCAGTCATTGGGAAATTATGAGCCACCTCCGGCTTGTCAAAAGTACGCATATTTTTAATTAACTGAAGCGTGTGAGCGTCTACAGGGTATTGATGAAAGAGGTCATGTTGCGTTTGCCCGATAATTTTCCCAAATTCAGGCAAGTACCTCCCCAGTATGCCATATCTAGTCATACGTTGAAGCTGAGTGGTCATACTATGAGGCGATCGCAGTAAACGCAAAAATAGCGCTTTGTGGGCTGATGAGTTACGGAATGGCTGATCGATTAATTTGCGATACTGGCGAATTTCACGAATTGTAGCAGCACGAATACCTAGGATATTTTTGTTTTCGCCTAGCAGACAGAAAATTTCAAGAAGTGCTGATGGGTGCTTGGCAAAAACATGATCGCTAGTAGTTTCAATGTGTTGATTCCTCACGATAAAGCGCTCATTTAGTAAATAGTTTTCCTTGGCTCTATCTTTGCGAATAATTACTTCATCAAGATATTGAAGAAGAACGTCATTTAGTTCGCGAATAGATAACACTACTTGGTAGTAGTGCTGCATAAATTGCTCGACACCTAGTCGTTTTTCACCATCCTCATAGTTAAAAATTTTTGCGATTTTGCGTTGATGATCAAATAGCAAGCGCTCTTCTGGCCTTTCTGCTGTTAAGTGTAAACAGTAACGCACTTTCCAAAGAAAAGCCTCATCTCGCTTAAGTCGAAGATATTCTTCCGAGGTAATAAAATCATCGCCAATCAATTCTTCTAAAGAGTCAACATTGAAATGACGCTTGGCAACCCAATTGATCATTTGAATATCTCTCAGCCCTCCCGGAGCTTCTTTGATATTCGGCTCTAGGTTGTACTCAGTATTGCCATGTTTTTCGTGACGTTCATTTTGTTCCAGCAGCTTAGCCTGAAAGAATTTATTTGACGGCCAAATTTTGAGAGGCCATATCCTTGAGGTTCCTGTCTTTCTTACCATGAGCCGCCTAAGCCCTTCTTTACCGCATATTGTTCTCGTTTCCATCAGGTTGGTTGCTATGGTGATATCATTTTTCGCGGCTTGAATGCAATCCGATATTGAGCGAACACTGTGACCGATCTTTAGTTGAATATCCCATAGAAATGTCAGAAAACCTTCTATGCTTTCTCGGTAACGGCTTGGTTTGCCAGAGCGAATTAAAAGCATCAGATCAACATCTGATTGAGGGTGAAGTTCGCCGCGCCCATAGCCACCTACTGCTACAAGCGATATTTTTTCATCCCAGTCAAATTTATTCCATGCATGTCGAAGAATTAGATCAATGAAGGAGGTCTTTTCTGCAATTAATACTGAGGTTTGCTCTCCCTGATAAAATCTGAAGTCAAGATTTTCATTGGTTAGACTGATAGCATTTTTGAATACTTGAATATGATTTTTTTTTAATAAATCGCTACAAAATTGCTCTTCGTTAAAAAGAATTAAACATTTTTTAGAGATTGCAGCTGGTTTTGTCATCAAAAATTTTCTTCACTACGGGCGGTTAGAACCTCAACTCCACTGGCAGTAACAGCAAGAGTGTGCTCCCATTGAGCGGATAGTCGGCCGTCCATAGTCTCTACTGTCCACCCATCTTTTTTTAGTTTAGTGTGATGTCTGCCGGCATTAAGCATAGGCTCTATCGTGAACGTCATGCCCTCTTGTAGCTCATAGCCTGTGTCAGGCCGTCCAAAATGAAGTACCTGGGGGTCTTCATGAAACTCTGTGCCTATGCCATGCCCACAATAGTCTCTTACGACGCTATAATAATTGCTTTCAGCATGCTGTTGAATGATATTACCAATGTCTCCAAGGCGAACGCCCGGCTTTACTATTTCTATGGCTTTATAAAGACTTTCTTGGCAGATATTGACTAGTCGTTTGGCATGACTGGTGGGGGTTCCTACAAAAAACATCTTGCTTGTATCTCCAAAATACCCATCTTTAATAACAGTAATATCTAGATTGATAATATCACCATTTTTTAAGCGCTTGTTTTCTGAAGGTATACCGTGACAAACAACGTGGTTAACTGACGAGCATATAGATTTAGGAAAGCCTTTATAGTTTAAAGGCGCAGGTATAGCTTTCTGAACATCCACGATATGGTTATGACAGATTTGATTTAACTCTTCAGTTGATACGCCGGATATAATATAGGGCTCGATTAACTCTAGGACTTCTGCAGCAAGTTTTCCAGCAACACGCATTTTGTCAAGCTCGTCAGAATTTTTTATATGAACAGGCATAAATTTTTTCCGCATCAAAAATTTTTTTGAAGAATATTTCTTCATATTATATAGGATTGCAGCTTAGAATTGGAATGCTCCAAGCAATCCAATTATATTATAGATTTAAAGATTATTTTCTTTCACAAATTGTCTTAATTATGGTATAAAACGCTCCGCTTTGGAGCTATTATCAACACTAAAGTGAAGCTAGCATTAAGAACACTAAAGTGAAGCTAGCATTAAGAACACTAAAGTGAAGCTAGCATTAAGCAAAAAATAGAGATTAATGACGCGCATATATCGACACGCTTGTCTGGGTGCTTGCTTTGCGGCAGGTTGACTTGTGGGGTGTATGTAAGTTTAACCCTAATTTAAGGAAAAAATTATGACAGCTGTAAGCATGAAAGATATGTTGCAGGCTGGCGTCCATTTTGGGCACCAGACTCGCTACTGGAATCCAAAAATGGATAAGTTTATTTTTGGAGCTCGCAATAAAATCCATATTTTGAATTTAGACCATACCGTCCCAGTCTTTAACGAAGTGTTGGGGATGATTCGCAAGATGGGCGCTAACAATAATAAAGTTTTGTTTGTTGGTACCAAGCGAGCTGCACAAAAAACCATAGCTGAAGAGGCTCATCGAGCAGGAATGCCTTTCGTTAGCCATCGTTGGTTAGGAGGGATGTTGACTAATTATAAAACGATTCGTGCCTCTATTAAGCGTTTTCGTGACCTTGAAGCCCAGAGCCTAGATGGAACTTTTGATAGACTTACAAAAAAAGAAGCCTTGATGAGAACCCGATTAATGGAAAAGCTTAATAATTCCATCGGTGGCATTAAGGATATGGGGGGGCTTCCGGATATATTATTTGTGGTAGATGTTGATTATGAGCGTATTGCGATACAGGAAGCCAACAAGCTTGGAATTCCTGTTATTGGCATTGTTGATACAAATAGCAATCCTGATGGTATTGATTATGTAATTCCTGGAAATGATGACGCGATTCGCGCAATTAAGTTATTTTGCTCTGCTGTTGCTGATTCAATTTTAGAAGGAAGAGCTGATGCAAATGTTGTTGTAGCCAAGGATGAGTTTATTGAAGTAGAGGCAGCTACAGAGACTAAAGGTGAGCTCGCTAAAGCAGAAATTACTGCTGATTCAGTCAGCACTAAAGATAAGAATAAATCTACCATGATAGAAACAAAAGTTGTTCAGGCAGAAATATAGGCTGCAGAGTAATGGTTTAAGCTTGCTCAAATGAACATTAAGGGGGCTCTGCCCCCTTTTTTGAATCCAAATGATTAAAATAAAGCAGGGAGTAAGATAATGGCAGCGTTTTCTGCATCTATGATAAAAGATCTTCGTGACCGCACCGGTCTTGGAATGATGGAATGTAAAAGAGCTTTGGCAGAGTCCGAAGGAAATATTGACAAAGCAATTGACGATCTTCGTAAATCTAGCGGTATGAAGGCTGCTAAGAAGGCAGGCCGCATAGCTGCTGATGGTGTTGTTGCTCTGAGGCTGTCTCAAGATAATACTTATGGTGTGATGATTGAAATCAATACTGAGACAGATTTTGCGGCTCGCGATGAAGGGTTTGTAAAGTTTGTCGAGGTCTGTCTTGACAAAGCTTTTAATGAAAAATCATTCCATTTTGACGAATTTATTGCAAGCATGGAAGATTCTCGGCAGGGTTTAGTCCAGAAGATAGGCGAAAATATAAGTATTCGACGAATTGAGACAATGGAGGCACCAGTTATTGGGACTTACATACATAGCAACAATCGTATAGGTGTTTTAGTAGGGCTAACGGGTATCAATACTGCTGTTTCTAAAGATGTTGCCATGCATATTGCTGCAGTCAACCCTCAAGTAGTGAAGCCAGAAGATATGCCTGATTCTTTGGTGGAAAAAGAGAAAGAAATTTTTATTGCACAGGCTAAAGAAAGCGGTAAGTCAGAGGAGATAGTTGAGAAAATGAGTACTGGTCGTATTAATAAGTTTTTATCAGAATCCAGTCTCATCAATCAACCTTTTGTCAAGAATCCAGAAATTACAGTAAATGAATTGCTAGAAGATGCTGGCGCCGAGGTCCTCTCTTTTTGTCGATTTGAAGTTGGTGAAGGAATTGAAAAGATTGAAGTAGATTTTGCTGCAGAAGTAGCCGCACAGATTAGTGCAGCTAAGTAAAATAAAAACGGAGGCTTAGGTCTCCGTTTTTATTTATACTCAGAAAAACAGCGCCAAGAAAGATAACCTTGGAGTAAAGATATGCCTTCTGTTGGAGACAAAAAGTATAAGAGAATACTGCTGAAGTTAAGTGGTGAGGAGCTAATGGGCGATGAGGGTTTTGGTATTGATCCAAGAGTGCTAGATCGGATGGCTCTCGAGATAGGTCAGTTGGTTGGTATTGGCGTTCAAATAGGCTTAGTTATTGGAGGAGGGAACTTGTTTCGAGGCGCTGCACTTAATGCTGCCGGAATGGAGCGTGTTACTGGTGATCATATGGGTATGCTGGCGACTATGATGAATGGTTTGGCTATGAGGGACGCCCTTGATCGTAACAATATTTCTGCGCATGTAATGTCTGCAATTTCAATGAGTGGTGTTATGGAGCAATATGATCGTCGTAAGGCTACACGTTATCTTGACAGCGGAGATGTGGTAATTTTTTCTGCGGGCACAGGAAACCCTTTTTTTACCACTGACTCTGCGGCATGTTTGCGCGGTATCGAGATTGATGCAGAAATCGTTTTAAAGGCAACCAAGGTTGATGGCGTATATTCCTCAGACCCGCTACTAAACACTGATGCTACAATGTATCCCCGTCTTACTTATGATGAAGCTTTAGAAAAAAAATTAGGTGTAATGGACTTAACGGCGATTTGTTTGTGTCGCGAGCATCACATGCCTCTCAGGGTCTTTCGCATGTCGAAACCTGGAGCGCTCTTAAATATCGTGGTAGGTGGGGACGAGGGAACTTTGATTGAGGAAAAACATAATGCTTGATGATTTAAGGCAAGATGCAGAAGAGCGTATGGTTAAAAGTGTAACTGCGTTATCTCACGCTTTTAATAAAATTCGCACAGGGCGAGCTCACCCCAGTTTGCTGGATGGCCTAGTGGTATCTTATTACGGTGTCGATACACCACTATCCCAAGTTGGGAATGTTAATGTTTTGGATGCTCGAACTTTGTCTATTTCTGTGTGGGAGAAAAATTTAATACCAGAGGTAGAGAAGGCAATCCATAAATCTGATTTAGGATTAAACCCATCATCTACTGGAGAGCTTGTCCGTATTCCCATGCCGCAGCTAACAGAGGAAACTCGGAAGAATTTTATAAAAAAAGCTCGCGCGGAGGCAGAAAGCGCTAGAGTATCTATTCGTAATACTCGACGTGATGTTCTTTCAGATGCAAAAGAATTACATAAGGAGAAAGAAATTACTGAGGATGACGAACGAAGAGTGCAGGATGATATCCAAAAAATAACTGACAAATATGTTAAACAAATTGAAGAGGTCTTGGCCGCCAAGGAAATTGATCTGATGGAGGTTTAGCTCAAGGCCATCCTATGAAAAAATCTATAAAAATTGTAGTCCCTGCAAATCCTTTGCGCCATGTAGCGATTATAATGGATGGCAACCATCGATGGGCCGATGAGATGGGCTTGTCTGGAGTCGAAGGCCATAAAATGGGTGTCGAAAGAGTTCGCGATGTTCTCGATGCTGCCGAAAAATATAATATCAGCACACTTACACTTTTTGGGTTTAGTAGTGAAAACTGGAAGAGACCAAAGATAGAAGTCAAAGCCCTGATGTCCTTGCTAGCCTTATACCTCAAGAAAGAATTAAAAAATTTAAAAAAGAAAGGTGTGAAACTAAAGGTTATTGGCCGTAGAGAATACTTCAGCTCAAAATTAATTAAATTAATTGAGGATACTGAAGCCGCAACAGAAAATGGTAAACGTACTTTGGTGTTAGCCTTGGATTATGGAGGAAAATGGGAAATCACAGAGGCTGCAAGAAAAATCGCACAATACGTTGAGTCCGGCCAGCTGAATCCAGATGAGATAACTGAGGGTATCGTCAACGAAAACATGTGCCTATCCGAACTGCCTCCTCCTGATATCTGTATTCGCACCGGAGGAGAGCAGCGAATTAGCAATTTTTTCTTGTGGCAGATGGCTTATACAGAATTTTATTTTACGGATTGCTACTGGCCATCTTTTGATGGCGCAGCTTTTGATGCTGCAATGCTTGATTACCAGCAACGACATAGACGTTTTGGTAAACGAGAAAAAGTATCGCTTGATGCAGAAATTAACAGGAAGTAGATGTGCCTAAAAAGAGAATTATAACAGCCATATTTATAGCTATAATTTTTAGTGCTGCATTATTTTTTCTCGAGTCCTATGCATTTTCTGTTTTCTCAGCAGTCGTAATTGTTTATGCGGGCTGGGAATGGGCAAGATTGTCCGGTCTTCTCACTCCTCCTTTAAGGCTGCTCTATGCTTTTCTTGTGTTAAGCATCTTGATCCTATCAGGCTACATTTTAGGTCTAACCAAAACAACACCAATTCATTTGGACACTGCTAAAGTCTTAATGACTTGGCTTGTTCCGTGGTGGGCGATAGCTCTGTTATGGATCCAAGGGTATCCAAGTAGCGCTGTACTTTGGGGTAGTCGTTGCGTGAGAGGGTTAATGGGGTTACTTGTTTTGGTTCCAACTTGGCTGTCAATAGTAATTTTAACTTCTTTAGATAATGGAAAATGGTTAGTTTTTGTTGTTGTTTTAATCGTTGCATCTGCTGATATTGGAGCCTATTTTTCTGGCTCCAGATTCGGAAAAAATAAGCTTTCTCCAAATGTAAGTCCCAATAAAACCTGGGAAGGCTTCTTGGGAGCGATAATTGCGAATCTCTGTTTAACTTTTTTGCTTGGGATTTTTTTAAAGTTAAATTTGACAGAATGGTTAATGTTATTTTTTATCGTAATGGCCACAGTTTTAGCTGCTGTGGTTGGAGATTTACTGGAAAGCATGATGAAACGCCACCGAGGGGTGAAAGATAGCGGAAATATCTTACCAGGTCACGGCGGTGTTTTAGACCGCGTGGATAGCCTTACTGCTGCATTGCCTGTTTTCACCTTAATTTTTATTTATAGTAGCTTTCAGTTATGAAGGCCAGTTGTGGTAATTTATGCAGATATTAACAGTTCTGGGATCAACAGGATCTATTGGTGTTAATGCTCTAGATATTGTTTCTCAGCACCCGGATCGATTTAAGATTTTTGCTCTAAGCTGCCATACGAGAGTCGCTGATCTGGCTGCTCAGTGTGAAAAATTCAAGCCTATTTTCGCTGTAGTTTCTGACCCATTAAAAGTAGATACTCTGAAGAGATTACTTAAAAGCTCCTCTCCAAACACAAAGGTTTTATCTGGAGTTGATGGTTTATGTCTTGTGTCTAAAGATCTCTCAGTCGACACAGTGGTGGCAGCCATAGTCGGTGCTGTTGGGCTATTACCAATATTGGAAGCAGCAAATGCGGGAAAAAAGATTTTATTAGCAAATAAAGAATCTTTGGTTATGGCGGGCTCCCTCCTGATAGATGCAGTGCGTCAAGGCGGCGGCATGCTACTACCGATTGATAGTGAACATAACGCGATATTTCAATGCCTTCCTTCTGATTATACAGACACTCAAAGATGTGGCGTTCGTAAAATATTGCTAACCGCATCAGGCGGACCTTTCAGATCGGTTGACTTGGATAGCTTGCGAACAATGACGCCAGACCAGGCTTGTTCTCATCCTAACTGGACGATGGGTAGAAAAATATCAGTAGACTCTGCAACTATGATGAATAAGGGGCTTGAGCTGATCGAAGCTTGCTGGCTTTTCGGTGTCTCCCCTAGTGAAATAGAGGTTGTCGTCCATCCTCAGAGTATTATTCACTCAATGGTAGAGTATCTAGATGGCTCTATTTTAGCCCAATTAGGGAATCCTGATATGAGGACTCCAATTGCACATGCCATGGCGTGGCCTGAAAGAATTTCTTCTGGAGTAAGCAGCCTGGATATTATTAATGCGGCACGCTTAGATTTTGAGGCACCAGATTTGTCGCGCTTCCCTTGTTTGGCTTTAGCTATACAGGCCGCCCACAAGGGAGGTAGTGCGCCTATTGCGCTGAATGCCTCGAATGAGGTGGCGGTAGGGGCTTTCCTTGAAAATAAAATTTTATTTACACAAATATCAGAAGCTGTCTCTTATACACATCTGACGCTGCCGACGATCTACTCTGTGTAGA
>OLHJ01000540.1_pt1 | contig 11762 bp, 9 predicted proteins | sample 1609491 | NCBI WGS metagenome assembly OLHJ01 (sample SAMN05416861, study PRJEB24817) | seawater metagenome | isolation source: Sea water | place: Canada:Atlantic | collected 2013-11
ATCCTGCCATTGCATCTGGCATAACATCATCGTCATGAGACATTAATTGAATCATCACTTGTGTTTCTGCAGTATAATCTTTTGGAAATAATGGACGTAATACACGATCCACTAAACGCATCGTTAATACTTCACCATCACTTGGTCTTGCTTCTCTTTTAAAGAAACCTCCAGGGTAACGACCTGCAGCAGCAAATTTTTCTCTGTAATCTACTGTTAATGGTAGAAAACCAAGATCTTTTTGTTCGTAATTGGAAACTACTGTACATAATAACATACATTTTCCAGATTGCACAACAACGCTACCGTGAGCTTGTTTTGCTAATTTTCCAGTTTCGATAGTAATTTCTCTACCGTCCCCTAGGTCTATGACCTCTTTAAATACTTTTGGAATCATAATTTTTAATTGTGTCCTTCTTGCTGTGGCAAAGAATGACAGTTAACAATGGTCAATATTCGAGTCTACGAATACAGTTGTTGTGTTGTATGTAGTTGACCAATGAAAAACCCAAATTGTAGCTTTTCTGATTGCACTTAAAAAATAGTGCCTAAAATAATTTCCTTTTAAAAGGAATAAAAAAGGGAGCGTAATTACGCTCCCTAAAATAATTACTTACGTAATTGTAATTCTTTAACTATTGCACGATATCTTAAAATATCTTTTTTCATAAGATAGTTTAATAAAGATCGTCTTTTACCTACTAACATTACCAAAGAACGTTCCGTGTTGAAATCCTTGTGGTTTTGTCTTAAGTGTTTAGTTAAGTGGTTGATTCGGTAAGTGAATAACGCGATTTGCCCTTCAGCAGATCCAGAGTCTTTTTCAGACTTACCATGTTTTTTGAAAATTTCTCCTTTTTCTTCAGGTGATAAATACATGCCAATATTATTTTAAATGATTTTTATGTACAGATTACCGCTATGATAATCAGGCGGCAAAGATATTGATTTTATGTAATATAGAGTATGTATTGCTGTTTTTTATTTTTTAAAATAACAAATACTAAATAAGGTTAAACCATTTTAAATCATCAGAGTCATACTGAGGTAATTTTGTTAAAGATATACGAAATCATAAAATGAAGTCGTTATACCCATCTGGAACAGAACTACCTAAATTTAAATATTTTAATTATGAAAAGCATCGCTCCCAAAGTGATTATGTTATGTTGTCTGTTTTTAATTCTTTTTACTAGTTGTGAAGATAACGAAACAAGTAACACCGAAACCAATTATTCTGAAGTAGATAATACCAGAGCTGCAAAAGCAGATAATGCCATAGAGGGCACTCTAAATATTATGGAACAAGCTTTTGAAGAAAATGAAGGTTTAGCTAGATCAAATTCCTCCTCATTATTTCCTGAATGTACCTTAATAACTATTGTTTTAAATGGTAATACAGGTGTTATTAGCATAGATTTTGGAGATTTCTGTGAATTAAATAATGGCAGTATTGTTTCTGGAAAAATTGTTTTAGAATATGGTGCTTTTATTGGAGGCACTAGAACCATAAATTATACTTTCGAAAACTATTATTACAATTATAATGGAGTAGAAGGTGGAGGAGAAATCTTTAGAGAAATTGCCAATCAAAATGGAAACCCCCAGTCCACGGTTAATGAAACGATAGTAGTGAGTTTTCCGAATACCGACGTTACAGCTACTAGAGTAGGACTTAGAGTTGCGGAATGGGTTGAAGGAGTTGGAAGTGGAACATGGCAAGACAATGTATACCATATTACCGGTAATTGGGATACAACCTTTACCAATGGCTTTCATCGTGCTGGAGAGGTTACTGAGAAATTAGTACGTAAACTTTCTTGTGCTTATATCACAAGTGGTGTAGTTGAATTAGTACAAGAAAATTTTACTGGAGTCTTAGATTTTGGTGATGGAACTTGTGATAATGAAGCGATAATTGCCATTAATGGACAGGAATATTTAATTTTCCTTTAAAAAAGAATTTGTAAAAAAAAAGCTACTCGGAAGAGTAGCTTTTTTTTTATGCTGTTTTTCCTCTAAGAGGTCGATTTAATATTAAATCTAAATAGAGGTTTATTTTTTCCTTTACATCTTTTCGATGTGTGATAAAGTCTAAAAAGCCATGTTCTAATACAAATTCAGCAGTTTGAAATCCTTCAGGTAATTCTTTACCTGTAGTATCCCGTACTACTCTAGGTCCTGCAAAGCCAATTAAAGCACCGGGTTCACTAATGTTTATATCTCCTAACATTGCAAATGATGCTGTAGTTCCTCCAGTTGTTGGATCTGTACATAATGAAATGTACGGAATTTTTGCATCTGCAAGTTGCGCTAGCTTAGAAGAAGTTTTTGCCAATTGCATTAAAGAAAGCGCAGCTTCCATCATACGAGCTCCACCACTTTTAGATATAATTATAAAAGGTATTTTTTTGTTTAAAGCATATCCTGCAGCACGAGCTATTTTTTCTCCAACAACACTTCCCATAGATCCTCCAATAAAACTAAAGTCAAGAGCGGCAATAACCACATCTTCTCCCATAGACTTTCCAACGGCAGTTCGTATTGCGTCTTTAAGTCCAGTTTTTTCTTTGGCATCTTTTAATCTGTCTACATATTTTTTCTTGTCGACAAATTTTAATGGATCCTTAGAAACAAGGTTTGGATTTAATTCTTTAAAGGTATCATCAAATAAAATATCGAAATATTCTTTACTTCCTATACGAACGTGATAACCATCTTCTGGGCTTACATAGTGATTCTTACTTAACTCTTCAGTATCGACTATCTTTCCAGTTGGAGATTTATACCATAACCCTTTAGGGACATCTTTCTTAAGTTCTGTAGGAGTCTGAATCCCTTTCTTTGTTCTTTTAAACCAGCTCATATTGTAAGGTTTTATTAATTAAACTAAAAGCGTATTGGTTATAATGTATTTATATTGTTTAGGTCTTCAAAAGCTTGTTCTAGCCTTTTCTTGAAAGTTAATTCACCTTCTCGCAACCATTTTCTTGGGTCATAATATTTTTTATTTGGTACCTCAGCACCATCAGGATTTCCTATTTGAGTTCTTAAATATTCTATTTTGGTATTCATATAGTCCCGAACACCTTCGCTAAAAGCAAACTGTAAATCGGTGTCGATATTCATTTTAATTACACCATAACCTATTGCTTCTCTTATTTCACTTAGGGAAGAGCCGCTTCCGCCATGAAAAACAAAATCGATAGGGTTTGCTTCGGTATTAAATTTTTCTTGAATATATTCTTGTGAATTTTTTAAGATTATTGGAGTTAATTCTACGTTTCCAGGCTTATAAACTCCGTGTACATTTCCGAATGCCGCAGCAATAGTAAATTGATCACTTACTTTCTTTAATTCTTCATAGGCATAAGCAACTTCTTCAGGTTGCGTATATAGTTTTGAAGAATCTACATCACTATTGTCTACACCATCTTCTTCTCCTCCAGTAATTCCCAATTCTATTTCTAGAGTCATTCCCATTTTGGACATTCTTTCTAGATATCCTTTACAAATTTCAATATTTTCTTCTAAAGGTTCTTCCGATAAGTCTATCATATGAGAACTATAAAGAGGTTTCCCTGTTTCTTTAAAGAATTTTTCGCCCGCATCTAATAATCCATCAATCCAAGGCAGTAATTTTTTTGCACAATGATCTGTATGAAGAATTACGGTTGCACCATAAACTTCCGCTAATTCATGAACATGTTTTGCACCTGAAACGCCGCCTGCAATAGCAGCTTTTTGATTTTCATTAGAAAGGCCTTTTCCAGCATTAAAATGCGCGCCTCCATTAGAAAATTGTATAATTACTGGAGAATTTAATGCTGCTGCAGTTTCTAAAACAGTATTTACAGTACTGGATCCAGTAACATTTACAGCAGGTAATGCAAATCCCTTTTCTTTAGCGTATTGATGTATTTTTTGAACTTCGGTGCCAGTTGCAACACCAGGTTTAATACTATGACTCATGTTTGTAAAAATTAGGTTACAAAAATAATAAAATTTAATGGTTTAAAATGGATAGTTAATACCTATGTTGTAGACAGCATTTCCGAAATTGTAATCTTTAAACCATCTATCTCCGTTAGGATAAGCGGGGTCGTATGTTTTAAACCCAATGTCTAATCGAAAAATAAAGAAACCAAAATCATATCGTAAGCCAAAACCTGAAGAAACTGCAATGTCTTTTAAATCTTCTATACTGGTAAAAGTATAAGCTGGATCTGTAATGTTATCCTTAGCATTCCAAATGTTCCCGGCATCAACAAAAAATGCACCTTTAAAACTGCCAAATAAATCAAAACGATGTTCTAGATTAAATGCTATTTTTAAATTTGCTTCATTATAATCTAAAACTCCACCACTACTACCGGGTCCTAAATCATAAGCTCTCCATCCTCTATTGTCGTTAGAGCCTCCTGCAAAATAACTTCTAGTAAAAGGTATGTTATTGCTATTTCCATAAGGTATTGCCCAACCTACAAAAGATCTAAATGCCAAAATATTATCATGTGATAAATCCCAATGTTTAATATACTCTACTTCTAATTTCACAAATTGAGAGTAAGCAACGTCTCCAATTAAATAATTGCCAAGAGTATCCTTTTTAAAGTCTGATGCCTTTGCTAATTCATTAAGTATTAATCCTGCAGATTCCACTTTCCATCGCAATCTGTAAAACCTATTGTCACTAATGTTTTCCCTTGTGTCTTTTGTCCAAGTATAATTTGTAGCTAAAATAAAATTATTTTCTGTAAGTCTTTCTTGTCGTTCTGCAATTTCTAAAACTTCTTGTTCTTCTTCTGGACTTAACCCTAAGTCGTCATCACCCCTCAATACTTCTTTTATAAAATCGTCTGATTCGTCTGGAATCCCTAGTTGTAATGGGTCTTCTTCAGGGTTGTAAAAATCCCAATTTGAATCTAAAGCGATATTATTAAGCTGGTCATATGAACTTTCATAGACATTAAAATAGTTTTCAGGATTTAAATTTCTTACAAATTGAATGTTTAATAAATCAATTTGATTGGTACGCGCTTTTTTAGGCTTCCATGTGTAATTATAAATAAGGTTAACAAATTGGCGGTCTAAACCTATATTGTTTTGAACATTGAAACCTATAGATGCAGAGGTAGAGGGAGACATGTATTTAGGAATAAATTTTTCTGTTTTAATAGGAAAAAGTATTCTAGGAAATGAAAGTTTCATATCTGCTCCAATATCTGAATTGTTGAAAAAACGATCGTTCGTTGCAGCATCTTTAGAGGAACCAACACTCCCTTTACCAGAAATTTTTAAAATCTCTGCTCTTCTAAAGACATTTCTAATGAGAAAGTTTGCACTGAACCCGATACCAAATTGTTGTATGGTGGAGGTATAAGCATCAAAGTCTATTCCTGTTGCATATTTTTTTCTTGGCGTAAGTAAAACTGTGGCAATAAGACCAGTCCCAGTACTATCTTTAGGGTCATTTTCGTAGATTATTTTAGGATACTTAAAGATTTTCAGATCGTTTACTTGTCTGTAGGTTAAGGTTCTTTCGGTGTCTTTAAACAACCCATTTGGAGTAATTGCGATTGCATCAGTTAATGCTTTTGGTTTAAATTTTAAATCATCGTAACCGTATAATCTATAGCCATTGTATACAACAGAGTCCTTTAAAACTTTATCCTTGTTCTTAAAATTGAAATCTGTAATTATTCTAACTTCAGAGATATAATGGACTTTAAAAGGTTCGTAATGAGTGCTGTCCTCAACTTTAAATTTTCTATCTGGTATTTGATATATAATATTTGCCTTATGTCCTGTTTTTACGGTATCAGCTTCAAACTCTATATAACTTTGGTCAAAGTGAAATAAACCAGAATTTCTAAATTGAAAGGTTAGCCTATCTCGTTCATTATTAAAATCGTTTGCGGCATATTGCTTCCCTTCCTTAATAAAAGAATTGTTTTTTGATTGTTGGTAAAGAGAATCTACTACACTAGAGCTAATGTTTTCCTCTATAGACCCTATAACATACGGTTCAGATCTTTTTATATTATAAGTAACTGTTGCTCTTTTGTTTTCTAAAGAATCTATTTTAAAATCTGCCTGAGTATTAAACCATCCAAAACTTGCATAATATCTTTCTAACCGATCTAATGATTTCTTTAACTTCTCTTCTTCAACTATAACTGGAGCATTTCCAACATTTTGAACCCATTTATTAAAGCCGATATAACTCTTTTCAATATTATCTACTTGTTTTTTTGAATAAAAATTGACCATTCTTTTTTCTCGGTTGGGTTTTAGATGTAGCCAATTTTGGAATGTAGAATCTGGTTTTTGATCTGCAAGGTTGTAAATATGAAGACTAAAGGGAATTGTTAAAAGCCTTTTATTGGGTTGTTGGTACAATAAACTTTTAACTTTAGAATCTTTGTTTTCTAGGCTATCAACCGAAATATTGTTTTTGGTAAGTAGATAATCTGCCTCAGGAACGTTTTTTACAGCATCACAAGAAATAATTAGTAATGCTAATCCTAAAAATAATGATATTTTTGTGAAGGTTTGGGTCAAACTCTTTAATTTACTCTTTCAAAAATACATGATTTTGGTAAGCAAAAGTCAAATAAAATTAATAACAAGTTTACAGCAAAAAAAGTACCGAAATAAATTAGGGCTTTTTGTTGCCGAAGGACCAAAAGTAATCAATGAATTATTAACAGCAGGTTTAAAGTTACATTCTTTGTTTACAACAGAGGAGAATCTTTTTAATGATGAAGATGTTCAGGTGATTTCGGAACTTGAACTGAATAAAATAAGTTATTTAAAAAATGCGAATCATTCTATAGCCGTGTTTAAAATTCCAAGTTCAGGGCTTTTAATGGATAATACTTTGACCGTTGCTTTAGATGCTGTGCGAGATCCTGGTAATTTAGGAACGATTATTCGTCTTTGTGATTGGTTTGGTATTCATCAATTAGTTTGTTCATTAGATACGGTGGATTGTTATAATCCAAAAGTAATCCAGGCGACCATGGGTTCTATTGCCAGAGTAAATGTGGTATATGTTGAACTTGAAACGTATATTAAAAAAGCTAATATTCCGGTCTATGGAACTTGTATGGATGGAAATTCAATATACCAACAACAATTACCAGAAAATGCGATTATTGTATTAGGGAATGAAGCTAATGGAATTTCAGAAGAAATAAATTCCATACTTACTGAACAAATTACAATACCAAGATTTGGCACAAAAAAAGAAACTGAAAGTTTAAATGTAGCAACTGCTACGGCAATAATTTTAAGTGAATTTAAACGATCTACTGAAAAGTAAAATTGACAAAAACACCTCTAGAAGACATTTTGGCAACATTTCCTGTCCAAGCACTATTTGGGTTTTCATCTCTTACTAATTCATCGTCTAATGAGAATACTCCTCTTATAGAAGGGGTGAACTTAAAGAAGAACAAGTATAAATCTATTCCAAATCCTAACTCATAATTTAAGTGGCTAGAAATTGAGCGAAACTGACCAGATGAATTATCTTCTGGATTATCTTCATTACTAGAAAGATTGAATGAAGTAGAAAAACCACCTACAATAAAAGGTTTAAAGTTATTTAATCGTTTTGTGGAAAGCTTAACCAATAAAGGAATGTGAATATAGGTGGACTTTACTTCTCGTAAAAAATCTTTTTCTTCTTCAAAACCAGGGAATATTAAATTCCTTTTATTGAAAGAAAGCCCTGGTTCAAGCCTAATATTGATGTAATCGTTAATTCGAATGTCTCCAATAAGACCAACATTAAAGCCGGTTTCACCGGTAACTTGAATATCGGTATTGTCATCTTGATACTGTTCGTAATATTCAAATTTATAACTAAAGCCATTAAATCCTAAATAGTAGCCCCAGGATAACTTTTTCTGATCAAAATTTTCAATATTCGAAAGGCGTTCTTTACTAAATAGTTGAGCTTTTGCACTTTCTGCAAAAAATAATATAGCTAAAACAACAAATAATTTTTTCATATTTACTTTGAGGCGGTGTAAATTGTTGCTACACCAAAAGTTTGAGGTTTATGGTTAACATCTATAAACCCAATTTTTTGTAAAATATTGTTAAGTTTTTCACCAAAGGGAAAAACAGACGCACTTTCGCTTAAATAGGTGTAAGCAACTTTGTCTTTAGAAAATACTTTACCAATAATTGGCAAGATCACTTTGGAATGAAAATAATACCCTTGTTTAAATGGAAATTTAGAAGGAACTGATGTTTCCAAAATAATAAATAGACCTTTAGGTTTAAGAACCCGGTAGATTTCTGAAAGTCCTTTATCTAAGGTTTCAAAATTTCTAATTCCAAAAGAAACCGTAATCGCGTCAAATGTATTGTCTTTAAAAGGAAGTGCTTCTGAATCTCCTTTAATAAATTCAACTTTGCTTTCTAAGGTCGTATTTTGCGTTTTTTTTCTAGCAACCGCTAACATACCTTCCGATAAATCTAAACCGATTATTTTTGAGGCTTTACTTTTTTCAGCAAATTTAATAGCAAGATCTCCGGTTCCGGTTGCAATGTCTAATATACTGTTAGGTTGGTGCTTTATTATTTTTGCAATAACTCTTTTTCGCCACTTAATATCTGTACCAAATGAAATAATACGGTTGAGTCCATCGTAATTACCAGAAATGGTATCGAACATTTTTTCAACCTGCTCCTTTTTATTAAGGGAAGAATCTTTATAAGGTGTTATTTTTTTTTCTACAGCCATAACGGCTGCAAAACTACATATTTTTTGGTATTCATTGGTTAGGAATTTCTTAAAATAGATTTATGAATTCTAAAGTTTTAATATTTTTAATTTCAATACATTTGTAGTACTTATTAAGCATACCATTAATATGAAAATAATTATTGCCGGATCTGGTGAAGTTGGGTTTCATTTAGCTAAGCTTCTATCTTTCGAGTCACAAGACATAACATTAATAGATACCAATAGAGAATCTCTTGCTTATGCAAGTTCGCATCTAGACATACGAGTTGTTCGTGGGGATGCTACTTCAATTAAGGTGCTAAAGGATGCGAATGTAGCAGCAACAGATCTACTAATTGGAGTTACTTCTAGTGAAACAACTAATATTACTACTTGTGTATTAGCAAAACAATTGGGTGCAAAACATACCATTGCTAGAATTACCAATACAGAATTTATTCATAATAGAGATGAGGTTGGATTCAATAAAATTGGAATTGATGAATTGATTTCCCCAGAATCCTTAGCTGCTAAAGAAATAGAACTATTATTAAACCAGAGTGCTTTTAATGACACCTATGAGTTTGAAGATGGGGCTTTATTAATGATAGGTCTTATATTGTCTAGAACAACTGCTTTTGTCGGAAAAACTGTAAAGGAAGTTGCAAAGTTAAATCCCGATTTAAAATATATGCCAATAGCGATACAACGCTATGCAACTCAGTATACTCTTATACCAAGAGGAGACACTCAGTTTAAAGAAGGAGATCGAGTTTATTTTATTACCACACAAAAAGGAGTGGATGAGATTTATAAACTTACTGGAAAAGTAAAGTTTGAAATTAAAAATGTAATGATTCTTGGCGGAAGTAAGATTGGTTATAAAGCTGCAAGAGATTTATGCGATCATAAGTTTAATGTAAAACTTATTGAAAAAGGAAAAGAAAAAGCATTTGAAATAGCTGATGAGATATCAAGTTGTCTTGTAATTCAAGGGGATGGAAGGGATGTTGAGCTTTTAGAAGAAGAACATATTAGTGATATGGATGCCTTTATTGCTGTAACAGGGAATAGTGAAACTAATATCATGTCTTGTTTGGTTGCTAAATCAAAAGGGGTTAAAAAAACGATTGCTTTGGTAGAAAATATGGATTATTTTCAAGTGTCTCATTCTATCGGAATCGACACATTAATCAATAAAAAACTTCTGGCTGCAAATAATATTTTCAGATATATAAGAAAAGGAGAGATTGTTGCGATGACAAAGCTTAATAATATGAATGCCGAGTTATTGGAGTTTATTGTAACGCCAACTTCTGAAGTATGTAATAAAGTAATTAAAAAAATTGACCTCCCTCGTTCGGCAATAATAGGAGGCGTTATTAGTGATGGAGAAGGCCAAATAACCCTTGGAGATTATAAAATTAAAAGTGGAGATAGAGTAGTGGTGTGTTGTCTTCCACAATCGATTAAAAAAGTAGAAAAACTATTTGTGTAATGAGTTCTTACGTAAAACTCAATTATAAGATTATTTTTTATTTAATGGGATTGCTCATCCTTGTTAATGGTGGGTTTATGTTTTTGTCCTCAATAGTTAGTTTCTATTATAATGATGGGGTTGGAGTTTATATGCTAGAGGCAGGAATCTTAACTACATTTATTGGTGGTATTTTTATGTTCTTGACCCGAAGTAAACGCAAGGAACTCCAAAAAAGAGATGGTTATGTTATTGTTGCTTTTGGTTGGATTTTTATGTCACTAACGGGAACTTTACCATATATTTTCACTGGCACAATACCGAGTTTTACCAATGCATTTTTTGAAACCATGAGTGGTTATACCACTACTGGAGCTTCTATATTAAATGATATAGAAAGTATCCCAAAAGGGGTGTTGTTTTGGCGAAGTATTACTCATTGGATTGGAGGTATGGGAATTATAGTTCTGGCAATAGCTATATTACCATTGTTGGGAATAGGAGGGATGGAACTATTTGCTGCAGAAGCACCAGGCCCAAGTGGAGATAAGTTACACCCTAGAATTACAGATACAGCAAAGCGTTTATGGATTATTTATGTGGGATATACAATTGCTGAAACCCTTTTATTGAAACTAGCTGGAATGAGTATGTTTGATGCAGTAAATCATTCCTTAAGCACATTGAGTACCGGAGGTTTTTCAACTAAGAACAATAGTATTGCTTATTGGAACAATCAACCCATTATCCAATATATCATCATGTTTTTTATGTTTCTGGCAGGAACAAATTTTGTTTTGAGTTATTTTATGTTCAAAAGAAAATTTCGAAAAATATTTCATGATGAAGAATTCAGGTTTTATCTTATATCGATAGTGGCAATTTCATTAATGGCTTCGTTTGTGATTTATTTTAAATCAGACATTACACAGTCTACAATTGACCATCCAATGGTTTTGGGAAGATATGAAAGTGGCTTAAGGCATGGTTTGTTTCAAGTATTGGCTATAATAACAACAACAGGATTTATAACAGCAGATTATACTATTTGGACGCCATTTTTAACCATAGTGTTTTTCGGATTAATGTTTTTAGGAGGTTCAGCGGGATCTACGGCAGGTGGAGTAAAAATTGTTAGGCATATTTTATTAATAAAAAATGGTTTGTTAGAATTTAGAAGAACATTGCATCCAAGAGCTATATTGCCAGTACGCTATAATTCAAGAGCAATACAGCAACCCATTGTTTTTAATATACTCGCCTTTTTTATTCTTTATTTGTTGTCTTTTATTATTGGAGTATTAGTCTTCTCTTGGATGGGCTTAGATTTTAAAACCGCTCTTGGTGGTGCTGCATCCACTTTAGGAAATGTTGGTCCTGCATTAGGAGATTTAGGGCCGATTCATAATTATGCAGAATTATCAAATCCTGCTAAATGGTGGGCAGCCTTTTTAATGTTGATAGGTCGTTTGGAATTATTTACAGTATTGATACTGTTAACTCCTGTCTCTTATACACATCTCCGAGCCCACGAGACTCCTG
>OLHJ01000542.1_pt1 | contig 11702 bp, 9 predicted proteins | sample 1609491 | NCBI WGS metagenome assembly OLHJ01 (sample SAMN05416861, study PRJEB24817) | seawater metagenome | isolation source: Sea water | place: Canada:Atlantic | collected 2013-11
GGGCTCGGAGATGTGTATAAGAGACAGGATAAAATGTTCTTAGATAATGTGACTAATAGAACCATTGAAATTGTGATGGGAAAAACCTTTGATTACAAGGTTCCCTATACCCAATATTTAGAGCTTAGAAAAGAACGTATTGATCAACAACTAAGAGCGGCTAAAAACCAACAAGACTACATAAAGCAACAAGAACGTTTTATTGAACGATTTAAAGCGAAAGCTACCAAAGCCAAAGCGGCACAGTCTAAACAAAAACAATTAGACAAGGTAGAACGAATTGAAATTGACATTGTAGACAATAGCAGTATTCAATTTAATTTCCCGGATGCTAAACGTGCTGGTCAGGTAGTTTTAAAAGCAGAAAATGTAGCCAAAGCCTATGGTCCTAACCAAATTTTCACGGATGTAAACTTAGAGGTAAACCGAGGTGAGAAAGTAGCTTTAGTTGGGCAGAATGGAATGGGTAAATCTACCTTTTTAAAACTCTTTGCTGAAGACGAGCGCTACGAAGGAACCATTACCTTAGGGCACAATGTAGAAATGAATTACTATGCTCAGGTACAGGAAAACACTTTAGATACCGAAATCACGGTTTATCAAACCATTGAGAATATCGCCACTAACGAATGGACTAACCCCGCCAGAATGCGAGGGCTCTTAGGTACCTTTCTTTTTAGAGAAGACGATATGGATAAAAAGGTAAAAGTGCTTTCTGGGGGAGAAAAGTCGAGATTAGCATTAGCTAAAATGTTATTGGTCTCTAGAAATCTTTTGGTGATGGATGAGCCAACCAATCACTTGGATATTGCCTCAAAAGAAATGCTTAAAAAAGCTTTATCCCAATACAATGGAACATTGGTAGTTGTTTCTCACGATAGAGATTTCTTAGATGGCTTAACAGATAAAACCTTTGAGTTTCTAAATGGGAAGGTACAAGAGCATTTAGGCCCAATCAATGATTTCTTAAACAAACACCAGTCTGATAATTTCAGAGAATTTGAAACCACGGGAAAAAAGAACTCTCTAAAAGCGGAGAAGGAAAAGAAAACGAAGGCTTCTGGGAACAAAGATGCTTACCTACAAAAAAAGGAAAAAGACAACTTACGAAGAAAATTAGATAAGGAAGTGCAACGTCACGAGAAGAAGATAGATAAACTGGAAAAAGAGATTCAAGAAATTGAAAGTAAAATTGCGGAGGTAGCAGATACCAACCCGGTTGAACTTTATTCGGATCATTCTCAAAAATCAAAAGATTTAGAAAATGTAATGAGCCAGTGGGAAATTGCCAACCTAAAGCTAGAAGAGCTTTAATCAGGTAAAAATACGTATTGGTAAAGTAATTTGTCCCTCTTACTTTTGTTTTCTTTGAAAGATGATGTAAGGAGGGGAAGCCTTTGCATTGATGTATAAAACCGTTTTGCCCTAATCAAAACGGTTTTTTTTATGCCTTACAAAAACTACCTTTGGGGAAAGAATTTCCATGAAACCATTTGTATTGCTTTTGTCCGTTCTTGTAAGCTTGTCTGCAACAGCCCAAATTACCATTGACCAAGATGACTTACCTCAACCTGGGCAAGAATATCAACGCTCTACTGGAACAAGCGCAAGCCTTGATGTTAATGTTACCGGCCCTAATTCTAATTGGGACTATAGTGACCTCGAACGCAATAGTACCGATACTTTAATTTACAATACAGTTTCTCAAACACCATTTTTCTACCAGTTTCAGTTCAATAATCCTTTAACTCCTGCCTATCAGGCAACAGAAGCTCGATACACCGATGACGTAGATTTAGGAGGATTTATTTCAATGACCAACAATTACCTCTTTTCAAAAACCGAAACTAACGCTTGGGCCGAAATTGGAATTGGAACTACCATTTCAGGTGCGCCACTTCCCACTAAATACTCAAATATCAAAACCAAACTAGTTTTACCTATTCAATTTGGTAACCAAAATTCCGATACCTATGAATATGAAATCACTATTCCTGCCATTGGAACCATAGGACAAGAAGGGACATTAAACTATGAAGTAGATGGATGGGGAACACTGATTACTCCGGGCGGAACATTTCAAACACTACGAGTTAAAACCACTACCGTAAAATCGGATACCATTTACATCAACTTGTTATCCATGGGATTAAGAATTCCCTCTACCGAAATCACTTATGACTGGTATGCTTCGAACGAAGGATTTCCAGTACTCACCGTAACAGAACAACTAGGAATTGTAACCTCGGCTGTGTATAAAGATGATCCTTTATTAGGCATCGCTAAACAAGAACCCAAATTAATTTCAAGAGTATACCCAAACCCAGCTCACAATTTGTTAAACATAGAAAGCCCTCATCATGATGTACAAATAACCATTTGTGATTTGTCGGGTAAAACTGTGTTACAAAATTTACCATTAGGTACAACCTCTGTTGATATTTCGAGTCTTCCCAGTGGAGTTTACTTGTTAAAATCAACTTGGGAAACCGATACACAATGGTCTAAGTTTATGAAACAGTAACCCCACCCAAAAATTTATATTTTCCTAACATCTTAAGTTAGAAAACACACTAAAACTAGGTATCCAATACCTATATTTGCGAACCAACACCTATTAAAATAGGATAAAGAAACAGAATGAAAGTAGTACTTTTTGCAGGTGGTAAAGGCACCAGAATCTCAGAAGAATCTCATTTAAGACCAAAGCCAATGATAGAAATTGGCGGCAAACCCATTTTGTGGCATATCATGAAAATGTATGAGTCATATGGTCATAAAGAATTCATTGTTTGTTTGGGATACAAAGGCTACATGATTAAAGAGTATTTTTTAAATTACTATTTCCATAATGCCGATGTTACTGTTGACCTAGAATCTAATCAGGTTAAAGTACATAAAAACAAAGCAGAATCTTTTACGGTAACTCTTGTAGATACTGGATTAGAAACGATGACCGCTGGTAGATTAAAGCAAGTACAACCATATATTGGTGACGAAGAGTTTATGTTGACCTATGGTGATGGTGTTTGTGACATAAACATGGAAGAAGAATTAAAGTTCCACCGCTCTCATGGAAAAATTTGTACCATGGCTATTGTTCAGCCCGGAAGTCGTTTTGGCGTAATTGAACTCGATGAAAAAAATGTAGTTCAAAAGTTCATTGAAAAGCCAAAAGAAGACGGAGCGTGGATTAATGGAGGTTTCTTCATTATGAAACCAGAAGTATTCAACTATTTATATGAGGATGCAGATGACATTATGTGGGAACGTCAACCATTAGAAGATTTAGCTAAAGATGGTGAGTTGGTTTCGTATAAACATAACGGTTTCTGGAAGTGTATGGATACTCTAAGAGACAATCATGATTTAAATGATCTTTGGGAAGGTAAACCGCAATGGAAAAACTGGTAATGCTAGACTTACTTCAAGAAACGTACGCAGGAAAAAAGGTTTTCTTAACCGGTCATACCGGATTTAAGGGGAGTTGGCTTTTAGTTATGCTTAAAGAACTAGGAGCTGAAGTCATGGGCTTTTCACTTAAACCTCAAACTGAAAAAGATTTATACTATCAGGTTGAAGGCGCTACCATTTGCGAGTCAATCATAGGTGATATCCGATACCAAGAAAGGGTAAAACATGCTATTATTGATTTCCAACCTGACTTTGTCATACACATGGCCGCTCAAGCTTTGGTAATACCTTCCTACACAGACCCCGTTGGAACCATGAGTTCGAACGTTATGGGTACCATTCATGTTATGGAAGGGTTTAAGGCATTAAAGAAACCTTGCGTAATGGTTAACATTACTACAGACAAAGTGTACGAAAACAAGGAGCACATGAAGCCTTACGTAGAGGATGACCCTAAAGGTGGACACGACCCCTACTCTGCTTCAAAAGCAGCTGCTGAAATTGTGAGCCAGTCGTATAGATTATCATTTTTCAATCCAGAAAAATATGAAGATCACCTTAAATCAATGAGTACCGTTAGAAGCGGTAATGTAATTGGTGGTGGCGATTGGAATGAAGCTCGGATTATTCCTGATTTAGCACGTGCCTTGAGCGTCAATGAAAAATTAATTCTTAGAAACCCTGGTGCGGTTAGGCCTTGGCAACACGTATTGGACCCATTATTTGGGTACTTATTGCTCGGAGCTAAAATGGTAAATGATCCAGTGAAATATGCAGATGCTTATAATTTTGGTCCCGAACCAGAAAACGAATTAACGGTAGAGGAATTGGTTAAAATTAGTATTGAAACTTGGGGAAGTGGAACGTATGAAGTTCAGCAAAAAGAAGGGCAACTTCATGAAGCTGGATTATTAAAGCTGGATATCACTAAGGCCAAAACCACTCTTAACTGGGAGCCAAAATTGAATGCGAAGGACACGATTGCTTGGACCATTGATTGGTACAAAACAGCAAGTGATAAATGGGGGGAAAAAACCACCCAACAAGTAAAAGATTATTTCCATAAGCTTTAGTAGCATGAAAGTTAGAAAAACCACCATTGAAGGGTTATATATCTTAGATTTATTTCACGCGGAAGATAACCGTGGAGGTTTTGTAAAAACATTCCATAAAAGCAGTTTTGAAGAACATGGCTTAAACGCCCATTTTGAAGAAAGCTTTTATTCCAAGAACAACAAAGGAGTCATTAGAGGTATGCACTTTCAAACGCCACCGCATGATCACGATAAGCTGGTTTATTGTACAAATGGTAGTTTAATTGATGTGATACTGGATATCAGAAAAGACTCCCCTACTTATGGCAAATACGCGAGTATTGAATTAACGGGTGATAATAATAGAGCAGTATACATAGCCAAAGGTTTAGCACATGGATTTGAATCGTTAGAAGATAACACCATGATGACCTACCTGACTTCTACCATGCATCAACCTAGCCATGATCAAGGAATTAAACACGATAGTTTTGGGAAGGTTTGGGAAAGCAAAACTCCAATAATCAACCAAAGAGACCTGGAATGGCCTACTTTGGAAGTTTATAAAAGTCCATTTTAATTATCTAAGAATTGAAAACGTTTGGCTTTTTGCGGTTCCGTTTGAACTCGTAAAAACCAAATGGTAAATTCCGGTAGCCCAAGAATCTACATCAACATTTAATGAGTTGATGTATTCCGGGTTATTTTGATATACCAAAACACCCTTAGAATCCAAAATTTTTATATCTAGACCCACACCGTTTTCCCACTTCAGAGTGATTTGTTCAGAAGCAGGATTTGGAAATAACTCCAAATTTTCCACTTTATCCATATCCTCTACCGAAACGATATCATCGCAATCAATTTCACCTTCCAAGTAACTTACTCTACTTGAGATAAAGGATTTTAATCCGTAAATAGTGCCACCTCCGGGTCCAGAACCTGAACTCACATTAGACGAAATATTATTATCGAAATCCGCATCCGTATACATTTTATTATTATCGGCATACACGGATGATTTAATCAAATTATAATGAGAATCAATGATAGGATCAATGTAACTTGAATTAAAGTAATTCTCCAAAATATCGCAGTATTCCAGTAAATAAGCGTGGTATAACGAAGTAGAAGCAAAAATATTTTCCAGTAACGGTCTATCCGCATCATGGTAATCTGGATCAATGGTTAATACATTATTTCCACCTCCTCCGGGGCCGCCTCCACCACCAGCCGGATAACTACCAAATGCCTCATTTCCATCCCATTTGACCCATTCCCATTTGTCAGTGGACATGTTATGGTACATATAATAATTTCTAGCGGATCCAGTATAACTGTCAAAATTGCTAAACATATTATCTAGAGCCACAGAACGTAAATATTCATTTAGCTCCATTTTATTGAATAACTGACTTTCAAAATTTGCAGATGTTGAATTATTCACAAAATCCATAAAATCAATGAGGTCAGTCATATCATTCACATCTTCGTTGGTTTTCAATTCATATCGATCGGTATAATCGGATGCCGTGGATCCGTAATAAACCAAATCGGCAGGAGTATTACTTCCTCCAAAGTTATCACCGGCTTTAAATAAATTTCCATCGTCATCCAGTATGGCCCAATCTAAGAATTGATCATCAATTTGCTCCACCACGGTATAAAAACCCCAAAGTGTTCCATTAAAATACACGTTTGCAAAATTGGATCGAGGTACTAATACACCAGCCGCCTTACACACGTCAAAAAACACCTTTTCACGCATCATAGATGGGTCTTTGAAATTGTTACTAAAGTTCAACTTTTTAATACCATCATGTTTTTGACCACTTACATATTCATTAAAATCAATTTTAAAAGCCTTTTTGTTATTGGGGTGGTTATATGTGGAGTTTCCTTTTAGTCGAACTCCTACCTCTGGATAACTATATGTACCTGTAGAATCTGTTAAAACCAAGTCGGCTTTCATGTATTCTGCTGTAAGGTAGTTGGCTTCTAAACTGTCAAAAAAACTGGTTTGATGAAACGTCAGTTCTATGGTTAGAATCTGAGTATTTTTAAAGATTTTATCTCCCTCAATCTGCGCAAATACGTTAGTGACCCCGATAAAAAAAGCCATTAACGCAAGTGTGTGTTTTCGTGTTTTCATCTCCCTAACCTTCTTGTTTTAAAGTATTTATATCCGCAATAAGTTGCTTGACATCCAATTTTAGTGTGCCATTATATATTCCTCTAATCCGTTGGTCACCATCCACTAAAATGAAATGTTCTGTATGCAAAAAGTCAGCACTATCTTTCGTAAAACCAATATCTTCTTCCGCGAAATATGATTTACGCGATAGTTCATAGATTTCAGCTTTGTTTCCTGTTAAAAAATGCCAATTCTTATCACTAATTTTTTTGTTTTGCACATAAGCAGCCAACACTTCTTTAGTATCTACCCACGGCATTACTGAATAAGAAAGAATAATCACATCCTCATCCTCACTAAATGCTTCGCTAACCAATTTCATGGTACTGGTCATTTTCGGGCAAATATTTCCACACGAAGTAAACATGAAGTTAGCTACGTGTATATTATTTTTTATACTGGAATTGTCAATCCAATCCCCCTTTTGGTCTTGAAAACGAAAATCATCCAATTGGTGCATAATTTCTTTTTCTACCTCAGATGAACTAGTAATAAACAATGGCGTAAAATCAGCCGTATTAAAATATGGCAAACGCTCTTTTGGCATTTCTGCCTCCTGGCAACCTGGCAAACCGATCAAGGCCAAAGCACTAATCCAAAAGTAAGCTGTCGGAAGTGGTAACACAGTTTTTTGTGCCCAGCAAACCATACCTTCTACCCTTTTTAACCACATAATTTGATTTTACCTTTCCGTTATCATACCATACTTTTTGGCTACCTTTTTCATGCCCTTTTTCATAGTGCATTTCTTTTACTAACCTTCCATCTGGATTCCATTCCTTATACGCTCCTTGATATTCATCATTTTTAAAATGATATTCAAACTTTAATTTACCATCTGGCCACCAGCCTTGGTACAACCCTTCCTTATTTCCTTTTTTAAAATACCGAACTTCAGAATATTCTAGGTTAGGATATTTCACCCACCATTTTCCTTCTTTCAATCCTTTTAAATATGACTTATAAGAAATAGTGTCTCTCTCATTAGGGGCCATTTTTATCAGAATTCCAGTAAAAACAGAATCATTTACATACCGAATACCGCCTTTTTGATAGGTAGAAATTGCCTTCTCGTTCTGTACGTTTAATGTCGAAATATCCGGTACAGAACAAGAAAGCAAATAACCAACTAAAACTAGTTTACTGAGTAACCGTGCCCGGTGTGCCATAGTACCCATTTCCATTTATATATGGATCTACCGAAGTGATATGATAATGGTAGATTCCATCTGGATAATCTGTTGTAACATGTGAATGACCATGGTAATCATCTAAATCAGACTCTTGAACCAATGCGCCATTCTCCATGGGTCCGTATACTGGAAAGCCATCCAGTAAAAAACCCATTAAGGCATCTTGCCCATTATTAACTGTTAAATAGGTAGGTTCTAAATGATAGTGATAATTACCCTGTTGTTGTGGGTGACCGTTGTATTGGTCAAATGAATTTATTTCATCCGTTAAAGGTTGATTATTAGGTCCTGCGTACTGATTGTAAAATGCCACACCATTTAATGCAATACCCATTGAACCTAAAGAAGTAGCTTCATGGCTAGAAGCTTCAGCTGGATTTAATGGAATTTTGTACTTCATGGAAAACTCAGAAATTCTATTGGGATTTAAATGAAACCCTGCGTTTGACCCGTTATATGCTTCGTATAAGCTAGACTCCCATTGGGTATCCAAATAATACGGACTTTTATGATCAGGAGTTCCTGCTGTTTCAATCACCACATAGTCACCATCAATATAGACATCGGATGCGCCATAAATTTTGCTGTAAATGGCTAGAACATCCGTTTCTGAACCTCCTCCAGTATTACCTGATTCCGTTTCCGTAGAATCTTCTTTATTACAGGCTCCAAAGAATACAAGCGCTCCTATTCCAATTAGTAATAACTTTCTCATATAGTGTGTGTTTTGATTGACTGAGGATTGGACTCACCCGTTTATAAAAGGTTTAATCCAAAGGGAAATTTTAATCAAAAAAAAACAGCTTCCATTTCTGAAAGCTGTTTCTAAAGCATTTAATTTATTGTGTTTATCCACATTTAGAATGTCCACAAGACTTACACGTCAAGCAACCTTCTTGGTAAATCAAACTGTTTTCACCACAACTTGGGCACGTATTCTCTACTGGCTTTTCACCATCTTGGATGAATTTTTTCAAAGATCTTACTACTCCATTTTTCCAAGTATTTAATGCATTGTCTTTCAAGTGCAGGTTAGATACCATATGAACTACAAATGGTAGAGGCATTCCGTGTCTAAGTACTCCTGAAATTAATTTCGCATAGTTCCAGAATTCTTTATCAAAAGAACGAGAAAGCCCTTCAATAGTAGTTCCATATCCATCACGATCTTCGTAACGGAAATCGTAACGTGTACTGTCTTCAGAATCTTTAGACTTAATTACCATTCCTTTATTTACATAAGAAGGTAAGAAGAAAGCGTCTTCTGCTCTACCTGTAAATACCTCGTATGGTCGACCATCCATAATACCAATAACAGCAATCCACTTTTCTTGATCATTCATGAATCGAACAATCTCCGCTTCTAACATCTCCGGACGTTTTGGGGCTTGTGTTTCTGTAAATGCATTGGTAGTTTCTTCTTCTTTAGAATCGTTAGAAACTAAAACCCCTGAACGAGAACCATCTCTATAAACGGTAATTCCTTTACATCCAGACTCCCAACCTGTTTGGTAAATTTGACTCACTAAATCTTCCGAACAATCGTTAGGTACGTTTACCGTAACACTAATAGAGTGATCTACCCATTTCTGAATAGTTCCTTGTAAGTTTACTTTGTTTACCCAATCTACATCGTTAGCCGTTGCTCCATGGTAAGGTGATTTTTCAATAATGGTTTTCAAATCTTCATCAGTCATTGACTGCACTTTCTCTACATCGTAGCCATTAATTTCTAACCAAACTTTAAAGTTGTGGTGGAATACTTGATATTCTTCCCAAGAATCTCCAACCTCATCCACGAAGTCAACACGTGTGTTGGCATCGTTAGGATTAATTTTCTTTCTTCTTTTGTAAGCCACCATAAATACTGGCTCAATACCAGAAGTCGTTTGCGTCATCATACTAGTTGTTCCCGTTGGAGCAATAGTTAACAATGCAATATTTCTACGACCGTATTTTTCCATATCCTGAACTAAAGCAGGATCTTGCTTACGTAAACGCTCTACAAATGGATTTCCTTTTTCTCTATCTGCCTCGTAAACCGGGAAAGAACCACGATCTTTAGCCATGTTTACCGAAGAACGGTAAGCTTCAACAGCTAAATGACGGTGAATTTTTTCAGAGAAGAAAATAGACTCTTCCGATCCATAACGGATACCTAAAGCAGCTAACATATCCCCTTCAGCAGTAATACCTACTCCAGTTCTACGTCCTTCAATGGCTTTTTTCTTAATGTTTACCCAAAGATTTTTCTCTACACTTTTAATAATGTCATCTTCAGGATCTAATTCAATTTTATTTAAGATTTTATCAATCTGCTCTAACTCCAAATCAACAATATCATCCATGATTCTTTGCGCCATTCCTGCATGTTTCTTGAACAATGGAAAATCGAAAGAAGCCTCTTCTGTAAACGGATTGTTTACATAAGAGAATAAGTTTACCGCCAATAAACGACAGCTATCGTAAGGACACAAAGGAATCTCACCACAAGGGTTTGTAGAAACCGTTGTAAATCCCAAATCAGCATATGTATCCGGAATAGACTCGTTAATTACTGTATCCCAAAATAAAATTCCTGGCTCAGCAGATTTCCACGCGTTGTGAACAATCTTATCCCATAACGCCTTTGCGTTGATAGTCTTTGTATATTTTGGAGTATCTGAATCAATTGGGAATTTTTGCGTGTAATCTGCACCAGACTTCACCGCTTGCATGAACTCATCATCAATTTTAACTGAAACGTTAGCACCCGTTACTTTAGTTCCATCCAATTTAGCATCAATAAAATCTTCAGAGTCTGGATGTTTTACACTAATACTCAACATCAAAGCACCTCTACGACCATCTTGAGCTACTTCTCTGGTTGAATTAGAATATCGTTCCATAAAAGGTACCACTCCAGTAGATGTCAATGCACTGTTTTTTACCGGACTTCCTTTTGGGCGGATATGAGAAAGGTCATGACCAACGCCCCCTCTTCTTTTCATTAATTGCACTTGTTCTTGGTCAACCTTCATGATTCCTCCATAAGAATCACCTTTATCACCATGTCCAATTACAAAACAGTTAGATAAAGACGCTACCTGATGGTTGTTTCCAATACCAGACATTGAGCCCCCTTGGGGAACAATGTATTTAAACCCTTTAATTACATCTAAAATTTCCTCCTGTGTATATGGATTCGGATATTTAGATTCTACCCTAGCAATCTCAGAAGCCATACGCAAATGCATATCCTCTGGAGTTCTTTCGTAAATATTTCCGTCTGAATCTTTTAAGGCATATTTATTTACCCATACAGAAGCCGCTAAAGTGTCGCCATTAAAATATTGCGTACTGGCCTCTAAAACCTCTTCATAAGGATATGCCTTTTGAGTGGTCTCTTTGTTCTCAACGGAACTTTCTACTTTTGATTGGTCGATGTCTAACTCCATAACAGTGCTTGGTATTTTTAAATTGATAATTTTTATCGTGTGTTTCTGGGCATTTTAAGCCCCCGCTTTGAGATTGGAAAAGTAGGTTTTCGACTCTAGTTTTTCCAAGCTAAATATATTCACAATTTCAAGGAGTTTTCAACGATTGAAATTGGAGATATTACCACACAATTGTTAATTAGTTTTTGTTGATTATTAAAATTAATTCACGTCCACAAACCCATTTTTAGATTATGCAAAAACCAATGCATCCCTTTTAAATGCTACGTTTAAAGCGTATTACAACCTGCTACAAAACAAGCAGTTACATCCCCCGTGGTTTACTGTCATTTTGTAAATACTTATTAACTTTTTTAAAAAACCACTTGAAAATCCGGAGTCTGTCTCTTATACACATCTCCGAGCCCACGAGACTCCTGAGCATCTCGTA